>ERZ1035027.143-NODE-143-length-44866-cov-34.341345_pt1 | contig 44866 bp, 66 predicted proteins | sample MGYA00520604_ERZ1035027 | MGnify/ENA primary metagenome ERZ1035027 (study PRJEB33766, sample SAMN09781743) | gut metagenome | biome: gut microbiome | host: Homo sapiens | place: Madagascar | study: EMG produced TPA metagenomics assembly of the PRJNA485056 data...
CCAATAATCAATACGTGATACATAACTATACACAGGCGGTTGTATCTGAGGCAGAACAGCAGCCATTTGTTGTGAATAAAAGCAACAATACTTCTGCGGAATGCACATGCCATTTCTTTTTCAATCGTTCAAGGCAAAGGGAGGGTGCACTGTTCAAACAGAGAGCGAGAAGTATGATCCAGTCCGTTCTATACCACCGGGAAGAGGGTATAATGGAATAAAAGAGAACAAATGTTCTTGCTTGCGTGATATTGGAGGGACGGATATATGGATTACAAAAAGGAAATTATTAAACTAATAGAAAACTGTGATAATATTCACTGGCTGAAAACGATATACGCATACATAAAAAGATTAATAGGATAACAAAGAAAAAGACAAGGGTTTGCGCATTGCCCTTGTCTTTCTTTTTTACTTATTGGAAATCATGTCAATCAGTTCTTCAAGCTTATCCCATCCGTCATCGTCCAATCTGGCTAATGCAGATACAAGACGGTGTCTGAATGAATCTTCGCCGGATTTCTGTATGTCCGCAAGCATTTCTGCAATTTCTTCATCTTTGCTCTTTGGAACAAACATACTTCCTTTTCCTGTTCTGAGCCATTCTTCAGCAATCCCGTATTTTTCACAAATATCATCTATCAGCCTGTCGCTTGGCATAGTCCCTTTATTGATTAATTTAGAGATATATGCAGGCGTTACCTTTAGCGTATTTGCGAAATCTGTTTTGGAAATACCTAAACGATTTATTATTTCCAGTATTCTTTCGCTCATGCTCATTTCCTCACCTCCTTTTATGATTATTATACCATATAGTTAAGAATAATCAAGAAGAAAATTAACTAAGTTAAAAAAAGTTCTTGACATATCAACTTAGTTAATGTATACTTAAACCAAGTTAAGAAACAAGGAGGTGAAATCAACGAGCCAAATAAAAAAGTTTTTCCACTGGTATTTTTTCGAGCCAAGGAAAACATTACTGGAATGGTTTATGGCAAAATACCCAAAGTTTCCATTATATGTGTCAATAACGTCTTTATTGCTTGTAATACTTCGTCCAGAAGTGGAAGCTTGTATACGTCATATCCGGCAAATAGGGCAACAATTGATATTACTGTTGGGATTATAAATCTAATTCGTTCTTTACGCTTGATTCGAAAGTACATTTTACAACTTCGGTTCACGGTATAAACTCCGTGATCTCGGTCAAGCAGGCCTAGGCGGTTCAGATAGTCTAGTGTCTGGTATCTAAAGAAACGATTGGATTTGATAATCGGCAACAAGCGAAGAGTTATTCGCTCACTAAGGGATAGTTCAATGTTGGAAAAGTCAATATTTTTCATTTTAATCTCCTTTCATAGGAGAGTATACCACAAGAAAGGAGTGAGCGCATTGTCAGAGAAAGAAAAAAGAATCGTTGAGAAGTTAAAAGACGCGATTCCTAATATGTCGGAATTTGACAAGGGATACATTCTCGGTAAGGCGGAAAGTTTTTCTGAGAAAAAAGATGATTCTGACCAGGAGCAGAAAGAAACAAACAGCATATCCTAACATAAGAAAGGAGAGATTATCATGGCAGTAATCAAAACAATCAAAAAGGGGTCTGGGGTAATCAGAATACATGATGATTACTGCAAGGACAATACACATGAAGACAATCAAAGGATTGTCGATGAATGCTCAAGAATTATCTTGGATTACTACAGAAGAAAAGAAGCAAATTTGGCATAAGCGCCCCGGAGGGAGTCACGACCTCCACCCCGGAGCAATGTACTCACTAAATCACCTTAGTGGATACAGGTAAATTATAATCCTCTATCCGCTAAAAAGTCAATATAAGCGAGAGGAAAATAACATGGAAAATAAAAAAAATGTAACAAGCAATGAAAAGATTACATGGAACGATTTGGAAACAATGCTGGCTACCGAAATCGTAAGAAAAGCAAAGAGAGAGACTAAGAAGTGGTTCAGTGCATGGCTTTTGACTGCCGCGCTGTTAATCATTACTAATATCTTTTGGTATATTGCTTACAATCTGTAATCTTTTTCCTTTTTTTTGGAGGGAAAAAAGAATGAAATCACCCAGACAGAACAGAAAGGATATCGTAGTCAGTGTGATTATTGGGGTTCTGCTTACTTTTCTTCCGGTGTGGATGTGGGAGAAGAGCTTGCAGCAGATCCTGGCAGGTATTGTATTCGCACTGTTTACGTATTTAGCACTGCTTTAAGAAAGGAGAACGGAAATGTTTGAAAAAGAAATCAAAGAGCTTTTTGAATTAGCGTGGAGAGTTTCAAACGAAACAGATTATTTTGTTTCGTTTCACATTACTTCGCATGTGCATGCTTGCGATATCGACATTATGAATTCAAAGTGGAATCCGAACAGGAAAAAGGATGGAAATTACACAATCTACTTTAATAGTGAACTGCTTAAGAAGGAATCAGCTGAGCAGTGCAAACTTGCAAAAGCACATCTTCTTAGACTCTTAATAGATGGGAGGTGTCCGTTAAATGCTGGATCAGATGGAGCTGAAGCTTCTGCCGACAATGGAACTGATAACAACGGCGAACGAGCTTCTGGGGGAGCTGAACAGGAGGAAAGCATATATTCTTGATTGGGAAAACCCGGACATGTATCTGAATCATCTTGAATATCACTGTGCAGGCGGAGCATTTTCGAACGGCGAAAAAAATCCGGTGAGAGGGGATGGCTCTGACAATGTGTATTGCTTTTTTGAGGAGGTGTAAATATGGAAGAGCGCATTAATGAGATTGTTAGATTAATCGACACCCAGCTTGCTATTGTGCCGGATAATCCCATAGAAGAATCATACAAGGCAAGAACATTGGCGAGCTACGTACAAGCCTTAAATGGGATTTTAACGGCTCAGAAATCGTATAAGGAGGAAAGTATCAGTGAATGAATTTGAAATCCGTATTCCGGCAAGGAAGAAGCAGCCGGCAACTGATAAGGATAATCCGGTTGTGAAAGTTTCGCCAGATGCTTACAACGCACTGGTTGAAATCTATAACGAATCAACCATATCAATGAAAGATATTGCAAGCTTGCTGATTATTGAGAGTAGTAAGCATGTGGTTTATGACAAGGAGGAATGACTTATCGCAACACCAGTATTAATCATAGGAAAATCCGGTTCTGGAAAGAGCACCAGTTTAAGAAACTGCCAGAATTCTGACTGGAACCTTATTAGAGTATTGAATAAACCGCTTCCGTTTAAAGGAAAGATTGACGGATGGTTTACAGATGATTACCAGAAGGTAATGAAGTGCCTGATCGCATCAAAGGCGGAGTCAATTGTGATTGACGATGCAGGTTATCTTATCACGAATCATTTTATGAAAGGACACGCTTCTGCCGGAAAAGGTAATGCAGTGTTTTCACTATACAATGATATTGGGGACTATTTCTGGAATCTTATTCAGTTTATCGTCACGAAAGTGCCGCAGGACAAGATCGTATATATGATGATGCACGAAGAAAAGGATGATTCCGGGGAAGTAAAACCTAAGACAATTGGCAAGCTTCTGGACGAAAAAGTTTGCATCGAGGGCATGTTTACTATCGTTCTTCGCTGTATTGAAGAGAGTGGGAAACACTTATTTGTCACTCAGTCCAGCCAGGGAGCAGTAAGTAAGTCTCCAATCGGAATGTTTGACAGTTTAACTATTGATAATGATCTCGCAGAAGTAGACAAGATCATTAGAGACTATTACGAATTAGGAAAAGGAGAAAACAATAATGCAGAAACCAAATAGCTATGACACAACACAGGCAGCAGGAGAATTTGAACCGATTGTGCTCGGCGGTCACAAGATGGTAATTAAGCAGGTATCAGAGAAAAAATCCCAGGGCGGACTTGATATGCTCGTTATCTTGTTTGATTTCGCAGAAGGAGACGAACAGGCGGGGTACTTTATGAAGCAGTTCGAGAATGATATTCGTCCAGACAAGAAATATCCGAATGCCGGCACTAACTATATGGTTATTGATGAGAGTGTAGATTATGGTGTTCGTAATCTCAAAACATTCATTACATGCGTAGAAAAGTCAAATCCGGGCTTTGCTGTTAAGTGGGGCGATAACTTCGGACAGCAGTTCAAAGGCAAGTTGATTGGCGGCATCTTCCGTCTGGAGAAAGACTGGTACGACAATAAAGAAGTAAAACGTCACAAGCTTGCATGGTTCCGCAGCGTGGAAGGAATCAAAGATGCAGATATTCCAGAAGAGCGTACCACAAAAGCGTATGACGATCATCTAAAAGAAGAAGCTATTATGGGTTCTAATCCAGCCGGAACTGATTTTATGAGTATTCCGGATAGTGTGCAGGAAGAGCTTCCATTCAATTAAAAGGATGTGTTTTTAATGGTTATACAGACAGACACAAGAGAACATAAAAAGGAATGGGAACGGATTCAAAAGCAGTTTGACAGCCTTGGAGTACAGTATTTCCGATCGAAGTTATACTGCGGAGATTATCAGTCATTAGATAATGCAAAACTCTGTATTGATCGTAAAAAGGATTTACAAGAGCTTTGTGGAAATGTCTGCCAGCAGCATGAAAGATTCAAAGCAGAGCTTATCAGAGCGCGTGAAGCAGGTATTCAGTTGATTATCCTATGTGAACATGGACCAGATATTAAGTCCGTTGGTGATGTGTATTTTTGGGAGAACCCAAGAAAACACAAGGTTATCTGGAAGACGGTAAACGGTAAGAAAGTAAAGACTGTAATTTCTGATAAGGCTGTTGATGGCTGCCAGTTATATAAATCTCTCTGCACAATCAGAGATAGATACGGAGTTCGATTTGAATTCTGTACAAAAGAAGAGACCGGGCGGCGGATTGTGGAGCTACTATCATGACGAAAGAAGAAATCAAACAGTCGGTAAAGATGCCGGAGATTCTTTCCAGATATGGATTGAAACCAAATAGAGCAGGTTTTATATGCTGCCCTTTCCACAAAGAAAAGTCAGCGTCCTGCAAGATTTACGATGATTCCTTTTACTGCTTTGGCTGTGGAACCGGCGGTGATGTGTTTGATTTCGTGATGCAATACGAATCCGTTCCTTTTAGCACCGCATTTATTGAGCTGGGCGGTACTTATATCTCTAAAAAAGGTAAGAGCCGTAACCAGATCAGACATGAAATGCGAGATATTAAAACAAAAAAGTACAATCCTGTTCAGGATCCTAACGAGATTGAGCAGGTAGAAAAGAACATACTTATGTACGAAACAGCGCTAAAAACCTTCCCTCCTGGTTCAGAAGAGTGGTATATGTGCCAGTTCAACCTTGAAAAAGAAAGAAGCAGATATGAAATATTGTCAGCTAAGGCAGGAGGTGAGAAGCATTCTTGAAAATATTGAAAATTTGCAAGCAAATGATTTTATGCAGAAGCAACTGTATGAAGAACTTTTTTCAATAAAAAGTAAAATCGACCGTTCGGAAGCTAAATTTAAGTTAATAGACAGGGCGAAGAGTGTAAGAGCAAAAAGCATAGCCGAGGAATTCATAAAAGAATTCCAGAAAGCAGAACAGGACAAGGAAAAAGAAGAAAAAGCAAATCGTTCCATGCAGTTAGTTGAAAATATCACAAACTTTTATGAGGATGATATTGGAAAAGAATATCCTAACATGGCCTGTGGAAGCTGGATAGCTACAGAAAATGGAATATTTTCTTCCGAGACGTCCAAGGCAAGGGAACTTGTGTGCCACCACCCGATCATGCCGATACGTCGACTGAAAAATATTGAGACAGGCGAAGAACAGATCACAGTGGCTTTTAAAAGAGATGGATACTGGACAGAAATAACTGTTCCAAAAATCGACATTGTGACTTCCAGGGCGATAACTAATCTTGCAAGGTTCGGTGTGCAGGTCAACTCGGAGAATGCAAGGCTTCTCGTGAAGTATCTGGCGGACGTTGAAATGTACAATGCCGATATGATCGACATACAGCACTCTACGAGCAAGTTAGGGTGGCATGGCAATGTATTTGTACCTTACGACCTTTCAATCGTCTTTGACGGCGAATACCGCTTTAAAACACTATTCCAGAGTATACAGGAAAGTGGAAGCTACTTCAAGTGGGTGACTCTAGCTAAACAGCTACGGTCGTGCGGACGATTAGAACCACGAATAGCACTGGCGGCATCTTTTTCAAGTGTGCTTGTGCAACCACTTGACGCACTGCCATTCATTGTGGATTTCTACGGACAGACAGGCGGCGGCAAGACAGTAACGATCAACATAGCTGCATCTATCTGGGGAAACCCGTCGCCAGGATCCTACGTTGGGAATTTCCGGTCAACAGATACGTCATTGGAGACAAGGGCAGACATGCTTAATAACTTTCCGATGATCCTCGATGACTCTAAGAACGCTTCTCAATATATTCGGGATAACTACGAAACATTGATTTACAATCTCTGTTCCGGTAAAGGGAAAGGAAGATCAAATAAGGACCTCGGAGCAGCTAAGGAGAATACATGGAGTAATGTAACCATTTGCAACGGCGAGAATCCTATTTCAGAATTTGCGGATTCCGGTGGAGCAATCAACAGAATTATTGAAATTGAGTGCTGCGAAGATATTTATGAGAATCCAGCAGAAATTAATAGCACTGTAATGAAAAATTATGGCTTTGCTGGAAGAGTATTTGTTGGAAATCTAAAAAAATTTACACCAGATGAGCTGAAAGAAATGAAATCTGAGATTGAAAAGGGCTTTGATGGATATAATTTTCCAGCAAAACAGGTAATGGCTATATCTACTCTTCTATTGGCGGATAAATTAGCTACAGATTTCATATTTAAGGATGGGCGTGAGCTGACAGTCGAGGATGTTGTGGACATACCTACACGCAAGAAAGATGTATCGGAGGGTCAACGATGCTATGAATTTATCATTGAAAGCCTTTCAGTATACGGACAGCACTTTGATGCGCAATTCAGCTGTGATCAGTGGGGGTTCAAAGAGACACCAGATGAGTATGGAGATGTATATGTGTATTTTTATCCAAAACCTCTTGAAAATCTTCTGAAAAACAATGGGTTTTCTAGAAAAGCTTTTTCAGCCTGGGCGATTAATCGAGAATTAATTAAGCATACGGGAAAAAGGGATACGGTAATAAAAAGAGATGGGGGAAGCGTAATGAGACTTGTTGCTGTAAAGATTATTGATATAAAGGATCTTGAAGACGAACAAGAAAATGAGCATGTTGAAGCTGATTTTATACCTGCCAACACCGGAACAAGTGTTCCGTTTTCGTGATTTGTAACCATGTAACCATGTAACCCGCGGAAAAGCATGTGTATAGGGAATAAAAAAATATATAAAAAAATCATATATACATTGCAATCTCCTATAGAAAAACCTTGGTTACATTGGTTACACGGTTACACAACTCTGAAACCCGCATAAAATAAGGGTTTGCGGTGTAACCAAGGTGGTTGAAAAGTTGGTTACACATTGGTTACAAAAATAAAATGATTACACAAATTAAAAAATAAAATTAAATTGCATGAAAATTCAGATTGTTACAATTGGTTACTAAGGCATAAGGAGTGGTTACAAAAATGGAAAAAGAGAAGCTTAATAAAAAACAGCGGTACGCATTGGATACAATGTTATCTGGTAGTAATGTTTTCCTTACAGGAGATGCAGGAACAGGTAAAACAACGGTTATCCAAACGTTTATTGATGAGGCGGAAAAAGCTGGTAAAAGTGTTCTGGTATCTGCTACTACCGGAATAGCTGCGGACAATATCGGATACGGAGCGACTACCGTGCATCGTGCATTGAATATCTCAATCAAATTTGAGGACTACAAGAAAAAAGTGAAATCCAGAGCTGAACTGTTGGAGGAAGCGGATATCCTTATTATTGACGAAATCAGTATGTGCCGGTTTGATCTGTTCAATATGATTGCGAAGACGATCATCACAGAAAATGAAGAGAGAGCGGTTGACAGGCTTTTGAGCGGAGAGGATAAAGAAGACGTTCAACTGATCGTAATCGGGGATTTCTACCAGCTTCCACCAGTTATCACGACAGATGATCGTAAAATCCTCTGCCGGATGTATGGATCTGATTATGGAAAGGGTGGAAAGTACGAACACGGATATGCTTTCATGTCTGAATACTGGAAAGAAATGGGGTTTGAATATATCAAACTTGATGAGGTATGCAGGCAGAATGATGAGGGATTTAAGTATGTGCTGAATGATATTAAATATGGCAACAATATTAGAAAATCCATTGCATATCTGGAGAATAACGAATCAGACAAGGTTATACCAGAAGCACCATTCCTGGTTGGAACAAATGCTGAAGCTGATCGGATTAATAATACTTTCCTCGGGAAATTGGATAAAAAGACCGAAAAAGTGTTCCATGCAGCAGTTGACGGGGATCTGACATCTGCTGATATCAAGAACATTGCATTTGCCAGAGAGGACTTAATTCTTAACATCGGTGCAAAAGTGATGATTACAGTCAATGATCTGTCCGGAAATTACGTCAACGGAACGATTGGCATTATTCAGAAAATCGTAGACAATGGAGAGTTCGAAGAATCCTATCTGGTTGTTAAGACAGATAAAGGCAAAACAGTTAACTTGTACAGATACAGTAAAGACATTGAGAAACAGGTTATTGAGGAATCTGAACAAGAAAAGGACGGTCAGAAGATCGTGAAAGAGAAAATTGTCCGCAAGAAAGTTGGATCATTCTCTCAGTTCCCGGTAAAACTTGCCTGGGCAATCAGTATTCATAAGTCACAGGGACAGACATTTGAGAAAATCAACATTGATCCTTGCTGTTGGGATCCTGGACAGTTCTACGTGGCTGTTTCCCGGGCAAAATCTGCTAACGGCATACATTTTATCAGACCGATAAAACAGAGCTATATAAAGGCATTTAGCAAGGATAACGAGCGACTTCTTGAACAGAGTTTTGAGGTAGAAGAAGGTGTATAAGTATGAGAGTGACGCATGAGCAGATACCGAACACCATAAAGTTTTTACAAATCGACTTTCCGGCACTGGTTCTTCAGACCGCCGGAATTGAAGAAAGGGACGAATACTGGCAGCAGGTAGTTGAGCAGATCCACATTGTATCAGACAAATATAATAAAAACGGCTTTGTGGATCATATGCTTACAGCCTATGCGGATTATCTGGACAAGATGCATAAGAAAGCTAAAAATCTGAACAAGGAGAAAACCAATGAACAAAATGAAGGAGTATGAGCGAGAGAGAGAGGACGGACTTGACCTGGCACTCAGAATAGTAAAGGATGGCGGGCTAGAAGCTCTGGAGAGGGAAATTAAATTCCGTGGGATTACCGGAGTGCATACCTCACTTGCTTCAAAGGACCTGGACAAGGCAGCGCAGAAGATCAAAGAAATGACACTTGATACATTTACAATCCTTGGAATTGCCGTCCTGCATGATGATTTTGGATTTGGACAGAAGCGCTGCCAGAAATTCATGGACGGCATGGACAGGGGGGGGCTGATTATCTGATGGATGATATGGCGACCTGGGAAGATTACAGAAGAAGCATTAAAGAGGAATTGAATCTTGATTTGAGATTCCGTATTAACGATTAAGCGAGGTGTTATTGATGGGAAAATACAATACAGAGCGCAAGCACAAAGAGGGACAGGAGATGTATAAAGCGGTATATCACTTTATCTTGAAATATTACCGCAAACACCACTATATGCCGTCTACGAGAAACATTGCTGACGGATTAGACATTTCAATGGCTACTGCCAGAAAACATTTTAATTTGCTTTTAGATAACGGATTGCTCGTTAGCGAGGATCCGACAGAGCAGAGGGCGTATAGATTGAGTTATTCAAAGGTGGATGAATAAATGAATAATTTGATAATAGATTGCTTTGCCGGTGACGGGGGCGCATCCGTAGGAATTGAAATGGCTCTTGGTAGACCTGTTGATATAGCAATAAACCATGATTCAGATGCAATTCTAATGCATAAGACTAATCATCCTGGAACCCTGCATCTGACAGAAGATATTTTCAAAGTAGATTTGCAGAAATATGTTGGGAATAAGCGCGTAGCGTTGATGTGGGCTTCACCAGACTGCACGAGCCATTCAAAGGCAAAAGGCGGTCAGCCTAGGAAACAGGGACTTCGCATTCTTCCATGGGCGGTATATAAACACGCAAAGGCGATTCTCCCAGATGTGATTATCATGGAGAATGTAGAAGAAATCCAACAATGGGGGCCGCTCGACGAAAAGAGGCATCCAATCAAGGAACGTATGGGCGAAGATTATAACAAATTCATTTCTGCCATGAAATCTATAGGATATGAGTTTGAAAGTCAGGAATTAGTAGCAGCGGATTATGGCGCACCGACTACAAGAAAACGTTGGTATGCAATATTCCGTAGAGACGGAAAGCAGATTAAATGGCCTGCGCCAACAAACAATAAGCTAGGTTCGGATGGTTTGAAACCATATAAGCAGTGTGGAGACTATATTGACTGGACAGACCTTGGAAAATCAATTTTTGACCGTCCAAAACCACTTGCAGAAGCAACTCAGAAGAGAATTGCTAATGGCATTAAAAAGTACATTATCGAGAACCCAGAGCCTTACATTGTGAAAGATAAAAATGCACTTGCATTTATCATCCAGTATCACGGAGAAACCCGTGAGGGAGATTCCAGGGGGCAATTACTGACGGAACCTATCAAAACCATTGATACCTCTAACCGATATGGACTGGTAACGGCATTTGTAACAAAGTTTTACAAAACTGGAATCGGGCAAGGGTGTAACGAACCGTTACATACCATAACCACATCTCCTGGACATTTCGGTGTGGTATCTGCATTCCTTGTTAAGTATTACGGAACAGGATGCGGGCAACTTCTGGATGAGCCGCTTGGAACTATTACTACGAAAGACAGATTCGGGCTGGTGAATGTTCTGATTGATATACAGGGCGAGAAATATACTATTTCGGATATATTTCTTAGAATGTTGAAGCCAGAGGAACTAAAAGTAATGCAGGGATTCCCGAAAGATTACATCATTGACCGGGATTACAAATGGAGAAATTACCCAATTGCTAAGCAGGTAGCAAGAATTGGAAACAGTGTAGTGCCGGTTATGGCAGAAGCACTTGTGAAAGCAAATTGTTCGTATCTGAAAGTCGGAGAGCGTAAAGCTGCACCGACGATTTATATGCAGAATAACGGACAGGTAGCATTTGGATAGGAGAAAAATGAAGTTCAAACATAGAAAGGAATAACACTTATCCTCGTGAAACGAGGTTCCGCCTAATCAGAATAGGTTGGGTAAAATTTGATAAATGCTAGACTGGAATGCCTTGGTTCTCCTGCATAGCGCAGAACAGACTAACAGCCAGAGGTAATAACTCCCAAGGCTATAAAGCAGATTGTAAAATTGCCATACGGATATTTGTAGTATGGCGTGTGAAAGAATTAATTGAAAAATCCATAGATAGATTGAAACTGGCAAGTGATATTTCGCTGAAACATTACAACAAACCACTTGTATGCGAGTATTCCGGTGGAAAGGATTCGGATGTGCTCCTGGAACTATTTAGAGTATCTGGAATCCCGTTCGAAGTTCATAATTCTCACACCACCGTAGATGCACCGCAGACAGTCAGACATATCAAGAATGTGTTTTCTGAATTGGCAGATAAAGGCATCAAATGTGAGATTGACTATCATGTACAGGAAAATGGAAAACGTCTTACAATGTGGAATCTTATTCCCAGAAAGTTAATGCCACCTACCAGAATCGTTCGGTATTGTTGTTCAGAACTGAAAGAGGGCGGGAATCCAAACAGAATGATCGCAACAGGTGTTAGATGGTCTGAAAGCAGTAAAAGAAGTAACAGAAGCCCATTTGAAGTACTAGGACAGACAGCAAGTAAAAGCATCGGTGTTTCTGATGAGAAAATGCTTATCACCGACAATGACAACGCCAGAAGGCTGTTTGAAAATTGTCAGATGAAAGCAAAGACAGTAGTCAATCCAATTATTGACTGGACAGATCAGAATATCTGGCAATTCATTGGAGAGAAAGACATTAAGGTATGCGAGCTGTACCAATGTGGATATGACCGATTAGGTTGTTTGGGCTGTCCGCTTGCTTCAAAGAAACAGAGGGAAAAGGAAATGTATGATTTCCCTAAGTACAAACAAGCCTATATACGTGCCTTTGACAGAATGATTGAGGAACGCAAGCGGCGTGGGAAAGATACCAAGTGGAGCTGCGGTGAAGAAGTATATCTATGGTGGATGCAAGATAACAATATAGTTGGTCAGATGGAATTATCTGATTTTATTGAGTATTAAAAATCATGCAAGGCTGCACAATAGCGTGCCAGTTGCTTACATGGGGAAAGTGAGGATGGAAATGAAAAATAATAATTACACTTCGTTCTTCAAAACAAAACCAAAGAAAGCAGAGAGGTACATTCGTTGCAGAAAATGCGGTGGAAACATGGAATGGGTTGAATACTATCCGCCAGAAATCAAATGCCCGAAGTGCGGATATACTGTATATCCTAAGCCTTATGAGCCGGATGATATCAAACTGCCAGAAACATTGGAAGAATATTTTGAATTATATGAGAAAATGAGAAGTGGGGAAAAATGGAGAAATTAAAACATTGTCCGTTTTGCGGAGGAAAGGCAGAAATTCTGATTAATGAATATAACGATTCGAGAAAAGAATATCTCGTAGCCTGCACAGAATGTTGCGGAATGGTGGAACGCTGGGTGGATACTGAGGAAGAAGCTGTAGAACAGTGGAATCGAAGAGTAAATGATAAGGAGGACACAAAATGTTAATCAGAAGTCAGGATAAAAGAATGATTGTAAATTTCGATAATATTTGCACAGTATCAGCGTTTCCTGAAAAGGATAGTGAGGATATCTATGTCGAAGATGGTACAGGCTCACTCATGATTGGAAGATATTCCACCAAAGCAAAAGCTATGAAAGTACTGGATATGATTCAGGAAGCTTATGTAAATGGACATATTGATTATCAGATGCCAGCGGATAGTGAGGTGGTTGCATGAATCATGTCAGAGACAGATTAAAGCAGTACAAAGATGAGTATTCAAAGTACGGTAAGTACGATGGGCTTTATGTTGTGGATGTCCTGGAAATGCTCGATCAGCTTAAAGATGATCTGGAACAGGACGAGAAAGAAAATGGTTGGATTCCGGTCAGTGAGAGATTGCCCGACCAAGACAAATATATTGCTATATCACTTGATAACTGCGATATTCCAGCAATCGGAAGATATACAGTTGACGATGAAGGTGGAGGAACATTCAGAGTCGGAGATCAGGAGGAAAGTTTTCTTGAACTTAATTTGGTTGTCAATGCCTGGAAGCCACTTCCAGAACCGTATAAGGAGGACTGAACATGGAAATGTCAATTTTCAAAAAAGATGGCAAGGACTACACCAGATTCAAGGTCAGACTAAAAGAATTTAGATCTTGGCAGGCTTTACTCGAAGTAAAGTATTGTATTGATACTTCAGAGCCGGTCAAGAAAAACAGCAGATACATTTATTTTGAGAAAGAGGGCGACTGGATTAATGGGAAGATGTAAATTAGACTGCCCAGACGGCGAAACAGAATGCTGCATCTGCTGTACGAAACAGGATTCCTGTCAGAGCAGATGTGATGATATGGACGGTTATGAATACGCAGAGGAGTGCGAAGATTATGAGACTGATTGATGCAGACAAGATCGATTTTAACAAAATTTTTGTTGGTGCAAGTGAATTTGCAAAAGACACAAGAAATGCGGCAAAAATGTTGATTGATAATCAGCCGACAGCATTTGATGTGGAAAAAGTTACGGAATCGCTTATGAACAGATTTCGTGTTGTTTCCAATGATGAGGACTTGGAATGGAACAGAGCTATAGATTACGCTATTAAAATCGTAGAAGGTGGCGGGGTTGAATGAGAGAAATTCTTTTCAAGGCAAAGCGGAAAGATAACGGTGAATGGGTTGAGGGATATTATTACAAAATGTCTGAAACAACCTATTGTTTTAAAGAGGACTATGAACGGAAACCAGTACCAGAACATCACTATATTTTGCAAGAGAGAATGACTGACTGGGGACTCCCAAATCAGATGGTACAGATTGAAATTGATCCAGAAACCCTCTGTGAGTTCACGGGGCTTTGTGACAAGAACGGGAAGAAAATCTGGGAGAATGATATTGTCCTGGTTGCTGAAAATGTTTATTCCGCAGTGAAATTTGGTCTTTACCATGAAGCATCAAAAAGCGAAAGAACGCACCAAGGATTCTATTTGGAATCAATGGATAACTATTATTATCGTGAGGAATTAGGTTATTGGGCGAAAGAATCAGTCGTTGTTGGGAACATTTTCGACAATCCAGAATTATTGTAGGAGGAATCAGAATGAGTAAAGGAAAGGACATTTCAACCATGTTTACGAAAGAAGAAAATAAAAAGAATGGAAGACTTGGGTATGGACTGGCTACCAGAGAAAAGGAAGATGTTATTAGTCCAGCGCAGTACGGAGCGTTCTTGCAGAAAAGAGGTAATAGAAAATGAGCAAATCAGTATTAGTGATTGAAACACCAGAATCTTGCCGTTCGTGTTATTTGCGAGGATTTACGCTTGCTTTGCAATATTGCAAAGTGGAGTCGAAACACATTAAGGACACAAGTGTTAAGCCAGATTGGTGTCCGTTGAAGCCATTGCCGGAGAAAATGAAATTAACAGGAGTGTACGGAAGAGAGTATTTTCAAAGCAATGGGAAAATGCCTAGTTACAAGATTGGTTGGAACGATTGCATTGATGAGATTACAGGAGGAGATTCTGATGATTAATTTATCAAATAAATGCGTATTAGTTAGAACACAGGAAGAATATGCAAGTATTCTGAAAGCAGCAAAGAAACAAGGATATAGATGGTACGGCGGAAAAGAAGCGTATCCATATCCCTTTGAAGATCAGCAGATCCCGGATATATTAAAGTTCTACAGTAATAAAGAACTAACAAGAAATGCCAGCCTTGCACCGGGATATGAATTAGTAGAAGCGTCAGACATAGACAGAACAGCATTGACAGATGCATTCATTGAATCTTTGAAGTTACTTGCAGATACTGTAGAAAGTCAGATGGAAGAGGTAAAGTAGATGAAAAAAATAATAATTGACGATATGATAAAGGCACTTAAATGCATTGCCAGCCAAGATACTGAGGGTGATTGCTATGCAGACCGCGAAAACTTCATGCATATGGAGGATGACAAGCATAAACGTCTTGTCTGTGGAACTGGCAAGAATTTAAAAGATTATATCAGTGGAAAGGAAGCAATTGGATGCCCGAATCATCAAGATACTTATGGTTGCTGCTTTGAAGATGGGGAATTATATTGGCTGAAAGATGTTGCAGAACTGTTAGAAGAACTGAAATCTTATAAAGAAGCAGAAAAACAGGGCTTGCTTGTGAGATTGACGTGTAAGGTTGGAACAGAAGTATATTACATCTTAGGTATTCCAAATAAGACGCCATGTGCAATCGACAAGTGCGTATTTGAGTTGTCAGACGTACATAAAATCGGTGAATCATTATTCCTCACTCGCGAAGAAGCTGAGAAAAAATTAGAGGAGATGAAGAATGCATAGACATTTATGGACTAAATACTACCATCACAGAAGAGGATGGGTGTACAGATGTATTATTTGTGGAAAATTATGGTGATGAAAGGTGAAAAAAATGGACGTTAAAGAAGCAAAAGACATCTTATCCGATATGAGAGACCAGCATTTGTGTTTCTTGGGAGATTCAGAAATTAAAGAAGAATGGCAAAAGAAATATCTCAAAGAAGCATGGGCGTGTGATTCTGGTGCAAAGGCTCTTGCCGGATTAATCACAGGGATAAAGATTAATAAAGGAATTATTGCCGAAAGCATTTTGCACTACGGCAAAAATAATCAAAGCACGATTTGCATGGAAGAATGCGCCGAGCTTATCCAGGCAATCAGTAAGGCAAAGCGTGGAAAAATCGACCGTGATAACATGATAGAAGAAATTGCAGATGTGCTGATCTGCATTGAAATGTTAAAGCAAATGTACATGATTTCTGACGAGAAAATTAATAAGTGGATTGAGAAGAAACAGGCGAGAGAAGCAGAAAGGATGGAAAAGAATGAATGAAAAAGAGAATCACAATATAATTGTTGTTCCGCTAAACAAAATATACGGAGAGGAATATACTCTTGAACCAAGCGGATTTATTTTCGAGGATTTTAAACTTAGATTAGTGGACAATGAAATGTCTAAGGACTACTTTGATATGTATATTCATATTGGCGATATGCAGAAATGGGCGGCAGGAGATATTTTTGTTGTGCCATTATGTAATAATATGCAACCGGAGTGGAGTGACAGAATGAGAATTTGTTATAAAATGAGAATTTTCAGCAATGAACCGGATGGGTTAAGAGTTGAGGCAGGATCTATAACACGAGAAATGACAACGGAAGAACGAGAGATGTATATAAAAGAAGGACATGATTTTTGCTGTAAAATTCTTAGGATATTATTTTTCATTGCATGGAAAATAGAAAATCGGAAAAAAACCATTGTAAAATCTGATAAAAGAAGCACATCTATTAATGCCGGAAAGAAATTATCCAATAAAACAAATAGAAAAGAAAATGTCAAAATTTTCCTTCTTGACGAATTAGTTGAGTATGTCGCGGAAAACAATCTGTACCCAAAATCTGAAAAGCATAATCAAATTAACTGCCCTTGTTGGAGCGTAAGAGGACATTACAGAACCTACAAAAGCGGTAAGAAAGTGTTTGTAAAGCCATTTGAGAAAGGGAAAGAACGTGGAAAAGTAGCACCAAAACAACATACCTATGTGGTTTGAAGGAGGGATTTTATGATTGACATATTAATAGCATTCGCATTAGGCACACTATTTGGAGCATTCTGCATACTTCTTTTGGCAGCGTGCTTAGGTGGCAAGCACAAATAGTATTAAAAGGAGTGATGATATGCGTACCAGGCAAAAGTCACTTGTTGATTTTGGCGTATATCCAGAGGACATTAACCGCTTAAAAGATATATGCCAGAAAGCTACACCAGAACAGCGACATGACATCTTACACTGCTGCATAAGTTCTTGCCCTCCAGGGATTGAGCTTCTGGTGTACGAATCTATTGTAACAAACAAATCTTATGATCGTATCATGAAAACGAAATACATACCGGCAAAGCGAGACGATTTTTACGCATACAAGCGCAAGGCAATGGCCATGTTTTATGATACTCTAAGAAAACTAAGAGAAATATAATATTACAATTAATATTAAAATGTGGGGACAAATTTTTCTGCCATGTATGGTAATATAGTATATATCTATGACTATATGCCATATGTGGCAGTTTTTTGTTTGGAGGTGAGAACGTGGGAATGCCAATGGGAAAACCACCCATGTATAAAACGGTGGATGAAATTGAAAAAAAAATCGAAAAATATTTTGAGTATTGTAAAGGATATCCTTTAACTGATAGCAAAGGCAAACAAATGTTTAATAAATTCGGGTCTCCCGTTTTTGTAGACGTTCACCCTCCGACCGTTACAGGACTTGCTCTGGCCCTTGGATTTACAAGCAGACAGGCTCTTTTAAACTATCAAGCAAAACCAGAGTTTGTTGACACGATTACGCGCGCGAAAGCAAGAGTAGAACAGTATGCAGAAGAACGACTGTTTGATCGTGATGGTTCCAATGGTGCTCAGTTTAGTCTTAGAAACAACTTCAAGGGTTGGGACGCTGACAAGAAAAATGATGATTTCGGAGACGGAAAGATTACGATTGTGAACAATATTCCAAGACCGGAGAAACAGGATGGAAAGTAACGCTATCAAACTGAATGAGATTGTGGCACCAGCATTTTACAATGTGTTTTGGGATATTTTAGATAGTAAACACACTTACTATGATCTGTACGGTGGACGTGGATCCACAAAATCATCTTTTGTAGGCGGCATGATTCCGTTTCAGATGATGCAGGATGCAGAGAATGGCTTAATGTCAAATGCTGTAATCTTTCGGAAAGTCGGTAATACGCTCAGAGAATCTGTGTATGAACAGATCGCATGGGGAATTGATGCGCTTGGAGCAAGTGATTTATGGGCTGACAGTTTAAGTCCTATGCAATATGTGTATAAGCCAACAGGACAAAAGATCATATTCAGAGGACTGGATAAAGCTAAGAAAACAAAGTCCATAAAAGTAAAAAAAGGATATTTCAAGTACCTTTGGTTTGAGGAGCTTGATGAGTTTGCCGGAATTGAAGAAATCCGTACAGTTCAACAGTCTGTACTTCGTGGTGGAAGCAAATTTGAAGTATTTAAGACATTTAATCCACCGATCAGCCGGAGCAACTGGGCGAACGTGTATGTGGAGGAACCGAGAGTTGACAGCTACAGACACAAGAGCGATTATAGATCAGTTCCTGTTGAATGGCTTGGTCAGCAATTTATTGATGATGCAGAGCATCTGAAGAAAACAAATCAGAGAGCTTACGACCATGAATATCTCGGTCTTCCTGTTGGACTTGGAACAAATATTTTCGAACTGTTAGAAATTCGAAAAATTACAGATGAAGAGATTCAGAGCTTTCAAAGTATCTACCAGGGACAGGACTGGGGGTGGTATCCAGATCCTAAAGCATTTCTCCGTGTAGCTTATGTTCCTAATCAGGAAAAAGTTTTTTTATTAGACGAACTTGGAGGCTCCAAGATAAGAAACAAGGAAATGGCTAACCAGATAAAGAAAAAAGGATATGATGATTATTCAATATCTTGCGGAGTTGATGAAGAAGAAAGCATTATTGACTTCCGAGATGCAGGGCTTCCAGCACGTAGGGCCATTGTTACACCGGGAAGCCGCAAATATACTTTTGAGTGGTTACAGTGCCGAACATTAGTCATTGATCCGGCACGAACGCCTAGAGCATACAAGGAAATTATCAATTATGAGCATGAAGTAGATAGCAATGGAGAAGTGATTGCAGATTATCCAGATGGCAACGATCACTGGATAGATTCTCTCAGATACGCAACCAGTCCATTGTCGATGAGAAGGGGGCACAGCGCATAAAATGTTAGATAGGTACTTTTCAGATAAAATAAATAAATTCTTAAGCGTCGGTTTAAAAATATATGGATCATCTGACATTAACGAAATCTTAAAAGTTGTAGAATATGAAGACATTATTGTGCGAGATACTTCTGTAAGATGGATGGATTTTAAAAGGTAGATTAAATGGGACTTATAACAACACTGAAAAGGTGGTTTAACATGATATTCAAAAAGCAAGCCGAAGAGGACTTTAATATCCAGGCGGCAGAATTCCCGGAGATGGAATCACTGATTAACCGGTGTGCGAACATCTATAGGGGCGTGCCAGAATGGCTAGATGATAAGAATAATATCAAAACGATTAATTTTGCTAAATCTGTGTGTTCTGAGACTGCCAGACTTGCAACATTGGCGATCGGTATTCAGATTGATGGCTCTGCAAGGGCAACATGGTTACAGGAGCAGATTGACAAAGTATACTTCCAGATTCGTCACTGGGTAGAATATGGCTGCGCTTACGGAACGGTGTTCATCAAGCCGAACGGCGAGAGCCTTGATGTGTTTACTCCGGCAGATGTGATGATTGTAGATTACGACAATCAGGACATTAAAGGGATTATTTTCAAGGATTCTTATACTGTTGGACGGAAATATTATACACGGCTTGAATATCATAGATTTGTTGAGACAACAGTGGACGGAGTAACAACCTATCCGTATTATGTTTCTAATAGAGCCTATGTATCAAAATCTCCTCAGAGCATCGGTGATAAGATTGACCTTAAACAGACTAAATGGGCTGATCTTATGGCAGATACACCGCCGATTCTCAAAGCAAACGGTGAGAAACTGGACGGACCATTGTACGGAGTACTGCGGACACCGCAGGCTAACAATGTGGATATTAGCACGCCACTGGGACTTCCGATATTTGCGGAAGCTATAGAAGAATTAAAAGACCTGGACATTGCATACAGCCGAAATGCAAAAGAAATCCTTGATTCTAAGCGGACTGTTCTAGCAGATGACAGATTGTTGATGCCGAGTGGTTCACCTGTCTCCGCTATGACACCACAGGCAATGGAACATAGATGTTCAGAAATGAGCTTGCCGGATTATGTAAAAAATGTATTCGGACAGGACGAAAAAGAGTTCTATCAAGAAATCAATCCGATTCTCAACACGGATACCAGAATAAGCGGCATAAACGCCATTTTAAGCCAGTTAGGGTACAAGATTGGATTCTCTAATGGATATTTCGTATTCAACGAATCTAATGGTATTCAGACGGCTACAGGAGTAGAAGCGGAACAGCAGAGGACAGTGCAGTTCATCAAGGACGTTCGAGATAAACTGGAATCCTGCCTGGACGAAGTTATCTATGCACTGAACGTTTATGCTGACCTGTACGGGCTTGCACCTGTTGGAACTTACGAAGTCAATTATGATTTTGGCGATATCCTCTATGTGCGTGAAAACGACCGTGCGAGATGGTGGCAGTATGTGACCACTGGCAAGGTTCCGGCATGGTTATATTTCGTGAAGTTCGAGGGAATGACTGAGGAAGAAGCGAAAGCAATGGTTAAAGAAGCTCAACCAGACGAACCAACATTATTCGGAGAGGAGTAAAACCCCTCTCCACTTTACAACGACATTATTAACAACCAGAATCTTCTTTCTTAGATACAGCAAATGTCCTTACTGTATTTGCACCAGGAACATTGCCATCATTAATACACTTAGCCATGCGAAGCATAGATATGATTTGTGATGAAGACGGATGCTCCTTTCCGCAATTTGGACAAATTACCTTTTCTGTGTTAATTTGTTCGTTTACGTAATAGTTGCAATTACAAGTACAGGAAATTTTCAATTTTAAAAACATTTTGCGACACCTCCTTAATAGGTTGACTGTAGCATATTTTCCAAACATGTACCACGACTTTTATCGAAAGAGGTGATATATTATACTTAGCCCAGAATATTTACGCCGGATAACAGAGGGTAGTGAAAAGATTGCCGAAGAACTGCATCAGTATATTATCTCTGAGATTGTGTCAAGAATGATGGCAAGAATTGGTAGAGGTGAGGATTATATTCTGACCAATGCCGATGCATGGAGAATCAGAACGCTACAGGAATCTGGTGAACTGTTAGAGGATATTCTGGCAGAACTATCCAGATACACCAAACGCGAACAGCAGGAACTTCTTGAAGCGTTTGAAGATGCCGGAATCACTGCAATGAATTATGATGATAAGATTTACAAGGCGGCAGGATTAAGTCCTATACCGCTCGAACAGTCCCCAACTATGATAAGGCTCATGGAACGGAATATGCTTGCAACCATGGGCGAGTGGAAGAACTTCACACGAACCACCGTAAGCGCCGCTCAGAGACTCTATATTGAGCAGTGCGACCTTGCGTATAACCATGTAATGACTGGGACGGTTGGGTATACGCAAGCCATCAAAGAGGCAGTTAATAACGTTGTGAGTGATGGTGTTACTGTCGCATATCCATCTGGCAGAAAAGACACGATTGAAACAGCAGTAGCACGTTCTGTCAGAACTGGCGTGGCTCAGGCTACTGGAGATATATCCCTCAAACGCATGGAAGAAATGGACTGGGATTTAGTTCTGGTCAGTGCTCACATGGGAGCCAGAACAGGTGACGGCGGTGAAAATCCGGGCAATCACTCATGGTGGCAAGGCAAGATATACTCTCGTTCTGGCAAGAGCAAGAAATTTCCACCGTTCTCATTGACCGGATATGGAACGGCGAGTGGATTGTCAGGGGTCAACTGTCGGCATAGTTTTGGAGCCAGTGATGGAGAATTTAATCCCTATACAGAACTATCAGCACAGGATAAAGCCGACAAAGGCAAACAGTATGAAAAGGAACAGCGGCAACGTACTTATGAGCGAAGAATCCGAAAAACAAAGCGTGAAGTCCTTGGAATGCAAGCGGCGGTTGATAACTGCAAGGACGAACAGGCAAAATTCGCATTACAGCAAGACTTTGACCGGAAATCTTATCTTTTGCAGAAACAAAATGCTGCATACAAAGATTACTGCAAGCAGAACGACCTGAGGGAACTGCAAGACCGGCTTATGATCGCCAAGTGGAACCGCCAGAACGCTGCAAAAGCCAGAGGAGCTGCAAAGAGATATAAAACAGCAAAGGGGATTGACTGATGGATAGATGGGAATATTACAATCCAAATCCTGCTGGGAATCGTGTAGGTGACTGTGCTGTCCGGGCGATATGCAAGGCATTAGAACTGGATTGGGAAACGGTATTTACAGGATTAATGGTATATGCTTGCTCGCTATCAGATATGCCAAGCGCTAATTATGTATGGGGATCATATTTGGCAAGGCATGGATATCACAGAAAGCTTGTGGAACAGTCAGAGAGGTATATTTATACAGTCAATGATTTCTGCGCAGATCATCCTACTGGTACATACATTCTTTGCATAGACGGCCATGTGGTGACGGTACAAGACGGAAAATATTACGATACATGGGATAGCGGTAATGAGGTCCCGGTATATTACTGGGAAAAGGAGTAGCTAAATGAGCATACAGGAATTTATTCAATTTTTTCTTTCAGTCTGCGGAGGAATATCAATTTTTGGAGGGGCAGCAGCTGTAATCCTTAAGTGGATTGCTCCGGCATTCCGACTCAACAAGCGAGTTGAGACACTGGAAGAACATGATAAGCGAGATTACGAGAGTCTTCAGAGGATTGCGGAACGTGATTCATTGATTCTGGAAGTGTTATCAACCATGCTGGATAGTCAGATCAGTGGGAATAATGTGGAAGAATTAAAAAAAACAAAACAGAAGCTTACAAATTATCTTGCGCAGAATCAGCGTTAATTGCATTAATAAGGGGTATGCTCATGAAGTTATATGTATTCACAAAGAAAGATATAGACAGGTTCTTGACGGAGTGTAATTTCACACCGGACGAAGAAAGGCTGTTCCGGTTGAGATGCAAGGAATATACGCTCGAATACTGCGCTGAGCAAATGAACGTGAGCATATCTACAGCAAAGCGGTTAAGCCGGAGGGTAAATAATAAAATAATCAAAGTGTGCTGATACTTTTTAGATACTAATTAGAGCCAGAAACGACCTGTTTCCGGTTCTTTTTTTGTGCAAAAATATAATCAGAAAGGCGGTGCATAAGATGGCATTATATAACAATCCTTATCAATATAGTTTCGGCGTTCCAGGACAGATGAACCAGTTCCAGCAGCCTGTCCAGATGCCGGCCCAGCCAGTACAACAACCTCAGCAGAATAGCAATGGTATCCTGTGGGTATCTGGCGAAGTTGGCGCAAAATCCTATCTGGTAGCGCCCGGGACAAGTGTTTTGCTGATGGATTCAGAGGCAGAAAGATTCTTTATAAAGTCTACAGACGTTTCCGGTATGCCGCAACCACTGCGGACATTTGAATATCACGAGGTAGGCGCTCAGATGCCGCCTAAACAGCCCACTCAGAACATGGACAGTAAATACGTAACCAGGCAGGAATATGACGATTTAAAAGCCAAATGTGACGCTATAGCAAGTCGTTTAAATTCATTTTCTGAACCTGTTAGGGCTAATACCGCACAGGAATCAGCGGTCAAGGGAGGCAGCGCAGATGAGTAATCCATTATTTAATGCCCTCGGTGGTGGGATGCCACAGGGGAACGGGCCAATGCAGATGATACAGCAGTTCATGCAGTTCAAACAGAATTTTAAGGGAGATCCGAAAGCAGAAGTTGAGAAGATGTTACAGTCCGGGAAGATTTCCCAACAGCAACTTAATCAAGTTCAGCAGATGGCAGGACAGTTCCAGCATATACTGAAAGGAATGAAATAGTACATTACAATCTGGCCAGATTGATGTAAATACACATAAAGGAGATTATAACTATGGATGGAAATTATAGCTTAGCAGATATTGCCGCTGCTACTGGAAACGGTAGAAATAATGACGGCATGTTTGGCGGAGATGGTGCATGGTGGCTTATCGTGCTTTTCTTGTTCGTATTCTGTGGATGGGGAAATAACGGATGGGGCAACAATGGAAATGGCGGCGGATATGTAGCCACAGCAGCTACTCAGGCGGATATTCAGAGAGGATTCGACAATTCCGCTGTGATCAGCAAGCTTGACGGAATCAATAGCGGCCTGTGCGATGGCTTCTATGCCATGAATAATGGTATGCTTACCGGATTTAACGGAATCAACACAAACATCATGCAGACTGGATTCGGCATCCAGCAGGCTATTAATGCCGACACTGTAGCGAATATGCAGAATACAAACGCATTGCAGTCTCAGTTAGCTCAGTGCTGCTGCGACAACAGGGAAGGGCAGGCTCAGATCAGATATGATATGGCTACCAACACTTGTGCAATCCAGAACACCATGAACAGCAACACAAGAGACATTATTGACAGTCAGAATGCAGGGACAAGAGCGATTCTTGACTATCTCTGCAATGAAAAGATTTCTAACTTGCAGGCTGAAAACAATGACCTCAGACGTGCTGCTTCTCAGGACCGCCAGAGCGCACTTCTCACAACTGCAATGGCTTCTCAGACACAGCAGCTCATTAATGCAATCAATCCGGCACCGATCCCGGCATATCAGGTTCCTAATCCGAACACATATTACGGATGCGGATGCAACACCGGATGTAATTGCTAACAACTTCATACCGAGAGTATCTTTCGATTGATTTCGAATGTCGGCTTATGCCGTATTACACAGAGGGGCAGGTCGAAACCTGTCCTTTTGTAATATGAAAGGAGTAAAAATTATGGCAGAATTTACAAATGTAGCTGCTCAGACTGTAGCAGCAAATGGAAACGTAGTATTTTCAAACACAGCAGTTAAAGGCTCTAACTGTATTCAGCACAGAGAGGGAAGCGGAATTATTACGCTGAGAGGACTGACAAATCAGTGTAAAGCAAGATTCTTTGTGGATTTCTCCGGCAACATTGCGGTTCCAACAGGTGGCACTGCCGGAGCTATTTCTCTGGCTATTGCGATCTCTGGCGAACCTGTATTATCTTCACAGATGATTTCCACACCGGCGGCGGTAGATCAGTATAACAATGTGTCCTCTGGTATCTATATTGATGTACCTCGCGGATGTTGCGTTAATATCGCAGTAGAAAACACAAGCGATCAGGCTGTTTCTGTTGCGAACGCAAACATTGTTGTGACCAGAGAAGCGTAGGAGGTGTGATTATGAGAGACATTAAAGACTTATGCACAAGAATCGAAGATGAGCTGTCTAAAATTGCTGATAATGGGCTGAACACCGGAAATCTGGAAATGACATATAAGCTGATTGATATGTACAAAGATATCAAGAACACGCAGTACTGGGATAAGAAAGTAGAGTACTACAACACTGTCCTTGATGAGATGCGTGGCGGATACAGTGACGATTACAGCGAACGTGGAAGAAAGCGTGACAGTATGGGGAGATACAGCTCAAATGACGGCAGAATGATGCCAGATTACGACCGGAGCAGTTCTTATGCCAGACGTGGCGAACATTATGTCAGAGGGCATTACAGCCGTTCTGACGGACGAGATGCTTATGACGACTATATGGCGCAGAAACAGAGCTATCGTTCCGGCAAGTCTGAGGACTGCAAAAGAAAGATGCTCGCCGCTCTGGAAGAACATCTGGACGAACTCACAACAGAAATGAGCGATATGTCCAAGGATGCAGAGTGCCGGGAGGAACGTGATCTTGTCAAGAGATACGTGGAAAAGCTCCGTGATATGCTCTAATTGACCAAAACATGTACCACAACTTTTTGAAAGGTCTGTGGTACAATATATTCGTAAGGAAGATTCGTAAGTAGAAATACTTGACATAGGCATCATTTTATTGATTTCCTCCTTTCTTTAAGCAGATACGTGTCCTTAATAGAAAATGCAGTGTTTAGCTAACACAAGAAGCATGAGGTTGAAAAGCGGATGCAATTTCCGACACGTATCATTGCCGTTAGTGCATGGCGGCATACCTCCTTGTGAGTATATAACTGAATAGCGAAATTCAACCCAGCGCAGAGACCGCTGACCGTATAGGCGGTGTTGACGTAGCCCGAAACGTCTCGTGTTTAGGCATAGCACGTTAAATATCTTGCTAACCCGGGAATCCGGGTTATGTGGAATGTACGTTAATGGTAGACTGACAGGGTCGCTCCCTGGGTTCCGGTTCGATTCCGGGCATTCCGCTTTTGTCAAGAGAAACATGGTATTCCAGTACTTATAGCTTGTGCGGGCGGTGCAATTCCGCAAGTCGGTAGCTCCGGCGGATACTCCTCTGACAGGAAAAATCCCATTCTCCCCGGGAAAAAAGGTTGCGTTTTACCCTGTTGGCTGGTGACCGGCCCGAAAAGACGCTCTTGGGAAAGCGGCAACGATTGGCGGTGTTGCGGCGGACTGTAAATCCGTTCCCTTGTGGTAAACGCTATAGGTTCAATTCCTATCTTTCCCATTACCTTGCCAGTGGTCTAACTGGCTTAATCCATTTACCTGCGGCGGCAGGTCAATAAACACGACCAGGAGGATATTATGCAGAAACTTATTGACACACTTAAATCATTTGGAATCGAAATCCCGGAGGATAAACAGGCAGATGTAAAGAAAGCACTCTCTGAGCATTACAAGAATGCTAAAGAAGTAGCGAAAACTCTGTCAAAAGTCGAGGGTGAACGTGATGACTGGAAAGAACGTGCTGAGACAGCAGAAGAAACCTTAAAAAGTTTTGATGGTATCGACCCGGCAAATGTTAAAAGCGAGTTAGAGACTTGGAAACAGAAAGCGGCAGATGCAGAAAAAGAGTTTAATGCAAAAATCTATGACCGCGACTTCTCGGACGCACTTAAAGCAGCACTCGATGATGTTAAGTTTTCCAGCGAAGCGGCAAAGAAGTCTGTTATGGCAGACATCAAGGAAGCAGGATTAAAGCTGAAAGACGGTAAAATCCTTGGACTGAATGACTTGATTGAGCAGATGAAGCAGTCTGACGCATCCGCTTTTGTAGATGAATCTCAGCAACAGGCTCAGCAGAATCAGGCAAGATTCACCACTCACGTTGGGCAGCAGCAGACACCGGGAAGCATGACGAAGAAAGATATTGAAGCGATCAAAGACCCGTCCGAGAGACAGGCTGCAATTGCTCAGAATATCCAGTTATTCCAGTGATTTTTTACACCGACTATACGACAGAGTATAGCCGCTAACCCAATACCTTAATAGTTATGGGTAGAAAGGATTTTTTTATGCCAGCAAAAGCAAATCTTATTATGACTAATGATATCCAGGTCACAGCACGTGAGATTGATTTTGTTACCAGATTCGAAAGAAACTGGCAGCACTTACGTGACATTCTTGGTATCATGCGTCCAATCAAAAAACAGCCGGGTGCTGTACTGAAATCAAAGTACGCAGAGGGTACTTTACAGAGCGGAAATGTTGGTGAGGGTGAGGAAATCCCTTACAGCAAATTCATTGTAAAAGAAAAGTCCTATGCGGAAATGACCATTGAGAAGTACGCAAAGGCTGTATCTATCGAAGCAATCAAGGATCACGGTTATGAGAACGCTGTTCAGATGACTGATGACGAATTCCTTTTCCAGCTTCAGACTGATGTTACCGGAAGATTTTACGACTATCTGAAAACCGGTACACTTACTTCCACAGAAACTACTTTCCAGATGGCTCTGGCAATGGCTAAGGGTCGTGTTGAGAACAAATTCAAACAGATGCACAGGAACGTGACTGGCGTTGTTGGATTTGTCAACATTCTGGATGTATATGAATACCTCGGAGCAGCTGAGATCACTATCCAGAACCAGTTCGGATTCCAGTACATGAAAGATTTCATGGGCTTCAATACCATCTTCCTGTTATCTGACAGCGAGATCCCGAGAGGACAGGTTATCGCAACACCTGTTGAGAACATTGTTTTGTACTATGTGGACCCGAACGAATCCGATTTCGCAAGAGCAGGCCTGGTGTATACCGTATCTGGCGAGACAAACCTTATCGGATTCCACACACAGGGCAACTACCACACAGCGGTTTCCGAAGCATTTGCAGTAATGGGACTTACTCTTTTTGCAGAGTACATTGACGCAATCGCAGTAATTACCATTGATGAGACACCGACCCTCGGCACTCTGACAGTAAATTCCGTGGCAGGAACAGCAAGCGGTGACACAAAAATCACTGTAAATCCGGCTAAGGAAAACACGAACAATGTGTACAAGTACAAAGTTGCGGCTGATGCAGTGACTGTCGGATATGGACAGAATCTCAGAAACTGGACTACATGGGACGGAAAATCCGATATCAAGGCGGCAACCGGACAGAAGATTACAGTAGTTGAGTGCGATGGAACATACAAGGCACTGAATGCCGGAAGCGTAAGCGTAACAGCAAAATCATGATCGTAGGAGGTAACTGGCATGGCTTATGCAGATTATAAATTCTATACAGAATCATTCGGCAATGTCGTGCCAGAGACCGATTTTCCACGACTGGCAGAAAGAGCCAGTGATTTTGTGGACACAATGACGTTTGACAGGTTGGTGGACGGACTGCCGACAAATGAACGTTCACAGAAGCGTATCAAAAAGACGGTCTGTTCATTGGCTGAATTAATGTATCAGATTGAGCTTGCTGAAAAAAATGCTACCAATGCCGCCACCAGTGGAATATCAACCACAATCGGGTCCGGTGGTAGCACTACAGGCATTGTAACCTCTGTATCATCTGGCAGTGAATCCATTTCCTACGACACGCCTCAGCAGATTGGAGCAAGTGCAAAGGAATGGAGTGCGGTGTATGCCGCCGTCGGAGATGTACAGAAAACGAACGACTTACTCTTAAAGACAGCGTTGCCACTTCTGATGGGAGTGAGGACGGATGATGGGATACCAGTTCTTTATGCGGGGATGTAAACGAAATGAATACAGTAATGTGCTTTTTAACTGGCGGACACAGATTTAAAAGTCCTGCTGAATCAAAATGTAATGACAAAGAAAAGACTTGTACCATTACGGAAACTTGCTGTAAATGTGGAAAACAGTTTTCATTTACAGGTACATACAAACAGTTTGGTATTCCAGATGTGACAAGAAGTGGGAAAAATTCGTAGTTAAGTAGGAGGTATCTGAATAATGGAATTAAAACAGACAGTTGAAATGATGAACAGTGCAGATTACAAGGAACGCTTTAAGGCAGAGTATATGCAGGTGGTTATTCGATATAAGAAACTTGCGAATATGCTTGGAAAGTGGGACAAAGGGGAACTCCCATTTACTCCTACTTGTCCGAGAAGCACTTACAATATGCAGGTAAGAGCAATGACGGATTATATTGCTGTTCTGGAAGCAAGGGCAGTTATGGAAAAAGTTGATTTGGAGGTATCAGAGTAATGGAAGCATTATTTACAAATGTAACTCTGATTCTAGCAGTAATCAGTGTTCTGGCATTTTGTGTGTCTGTGATTACACAGGTGATTAAAAATGTTGGATTCCTGTCGAAAATTCCGACAGATGCCTTGGTGCTTGTACTGTCTATCGGAATTACTGTAGCCGCTTTCGTAGCGTATATGCAGTATATCCACATGACAATCTTGTGGTATATGATTTTAGCAGCTATCATGGCCGGGTTTATTGTGGCGTTTATTTCCATGTTCGGATGGGAGAAGATTACGGAATTATGGAAACGAACGTCCAAGGTTGACGTGGATAAGCTGAAAAATAAATGATTAAGGAGAGGGTATCATGTACGAAAAAACGGTGACGATTTTTGATTATTACGAATCAGCCACGACAGGAGATGCGTACTGGTATCCTCATGTTTTATCCGACGCTGATCTCATTACGGATAAAGGAGCAATTCTTAAAAAATACGGACCAGACGCAACTGACAACGCGCAGTTACACATCCGCTATACCGTCCAGAATGGTGATATAACTATTTCTGATAAGAATGGTAAGATTCTCCCATGGGTACCACCAAAAGAGTGGAAACAGCAGATTAACAACGCTCTGGAAGATACTATCACGTTCTCGGACGAATCGTTTTTCTGGGAGGGTGAATGGACTGGCGGAACGGTAACTGACAGTGATTATCGGAACGGATTCTACCAGTACATGAACGAGAACAGGGATAACGTGTTTAAGATTACCAGTGTTGGCGGTCCGTATACACTGATTCCACATTTTGAGATTCTGGGTAAGTAATATGAGCAAAATTCATCATTTTAAAGGGTTCTCCGTAGTTGACGGAGATATGAAAATCAAACTGAATATGGATAGATTTTCCAGGCAGTACCAAGAAGCTCAGTATCTCCTTGACGGAATGGTTATGGACAGCATGATAGAGTTTATGCCGATGATTTCGGGAGATTTTATTGACCGAACAAGAGTCAAAAGTACATCGATGCAGGGGACTGGATTTGTATGTGCGGCAGCTGCTCCTTATGGACGTTTTCTTTATTTTGGAAAAACCATGGTCGACCCCGCAACAGGTAGCACATGGGCAAGACACGATGCGGAAAAAGTTCTTGTAAGCCAGTATTCCGGTAAAACGAATGCGAAAGAGAATCTTCAATATACAAAATCACCGCATACTCAGGTACAAGCTGAATGGTTCGATGCCGCTAAACGAAAATACGGCAGTACATGGCTTCGCAAAGTAAAAGCACAGGCAGGAGGTGGCAGACATGGTAGTGGATAATTTACCTAAGCCAATCAGAAAAGATGCAGATGGAAAAGACATTATAGCAGATGCTATGAAAACTCTTTTAAATCAGTATCCAGGCTTATACGAAAATGAAACAATTAAATTTGAAGAACTCGGCAAAGAATCCGGCATTGCATTTTCTTCAGACAACGGGGCGTTGGTCTATTCAGAAAAAGAAGATGTCTGTGGAGTGATGCACCAGGTATGTCAGTATCCATTTTATGTGGTATATCGAACGGCATCAGACAAGGAAAGACAGAAGTTGTCTGTACAGAAGTTTCTGGATAATCTCGGTAAATGGATATGTCGAGAACCAGTTATCATAAACGGCTCTGAGATGCGCTTAAATGCTTTTCCAGAGCTTTCACAGGGGAGAGTGATAAAACGTATAACCCGTGATAACTCCTATGGTTTAGAGCCACAGGAGAGTGGTGTACAAGATTGGCTATTGCCATTGTCAGTACGCTACGAAAACACTTATGAAGTAATATAACGAGTAACAACCGGCTATCAATTGGAGATAGTCGCTAACCTACACAGCCTTTTAAAAGTTATAGGCAGAAAGGACTTTTTTATGATTGAAAGAAAATATCTTGCACATTATCTTGATTCTTCTTTTGGGAGTTTAACTCCTACATATGTAAAAATCGGTAAAAACCTTGAAGAGTACAACGAGGAACTGAACCCGGACGTTGAAGTTACTAAAAACATTTGGGGAGAACAGTCCGTTCAGCATTCCGGTTATGAGGTGCAGGCAGACGTTGATCCGTATTATTACGAGGATTATGACGATGCACTTTCCAACAAAATCATGGAGCTGGCAAACACAAGGGCAACCGGAGATAAGTGTAAAACCACAATGGTTGATGTGCTTCTGAAGCCAGGGGATAGTGATGCAGCACCAACGGTTGTATGGGCCTATCGCGAAGATGTATATGTTATTCCGAACAGTGTCGGCGGTGATACTTCCGGTATCCAGACACCATTTACAATTTACAAAGCCGGAAATCGAGTAAAAGGAACCTGGGACGTATCAAAGAAAACATTTACAACAAGCGATAACACACTTTAATCGAATTTAGGAGAGTATGAAAATGGCAGCAAAACAGATTAAAACCAATGTCAAAGCGGCTGAGTATGAGTTTTTGGATGCGGATGGGAAGATTCTTTTTACAATTCGCTTCAATACAGATTTGGACATTGCCAGAAGATACAACAGAACTGTTGAGTTTCTTAACCAGATGTTTTCAGACATTGAAAAAGATGATAAGAAGTCGGACGCATTTTTTAGAAAATGTGACGAACTCAAAGAAAAATTGAACGAGCTGTTTAATTGCGATATTGCAACCCCAATTTTTTCGGTTATGAATCCGTTCTCTCCTCTTGAAAGCGGTAAATTCTATATCGAAGAAATCATTGAAAAGCTCGGTGATATTGTGGAAGCGGAGTTTGATACACGCGTTAAAAGGGTACAGAGCCGTCAGAACAAATATACGGCGAAGTACCATAAATAATGAACCCGTGGAAGCTTCCAACTTCAATTGATGTTGATGGAACCACATATGCAATAAGAACGGATTTCCGGGTCGTATTGGACGTATTAACGGCCATGAACGATCCGGATTTGTTTTTGCCGGATTCTTCAGAACTGGAAAAATCGTTTGTGAGGATGGATACCATCTTGAAGATTATAGTGGAAGACTATGATGATCTGCCGCCGGATAAATGGGATGAAGCATGTAAGGCTATAATTGATTTCATAGACTGCGGAATGGAAGACGATGGAAAGCGTAAGCCACACACAATGGACTGGCAGCAGGACGCACAAATTATCATTCCGGCAATAAACAGAGTGCAAGGGACTGAGATCCGGGCACTTCCGTATTTACATTGGTGGACTTTCCTAGGATCCTATATGGAAATTGGAGAATGCCTTTTTGCGCAGGTGGTGCATATCCGCCAGAAAAAACAGAAACATCAGAAGTTGGAAAAGTGGGAAAATGATTTTTATAACCAGAACAAAGATATTATTGATCTAAAAAAGAAGATCAGTGAAGAACAAAAAATTGAGATGGAAAATCTCGAAAAATGGCTGTAGGAGGTGATTTTGCATGGCTGACGGAAGTGTAATAATTGATACCAAAATAGACACAAGCGGCGCTGAAAAAGGCGCTGATGATATAGTGAAATCCCTGGAAAGTATTTTGGGGTATATGCAAAATATCTCTTCCAGTATAAATAAAATTGTAAGTAGCTTAACTGGTGGTTCGAATACAGCGAGCAATGCGGTATCCAGCCTAACAGATAACCTTGAAGCTACCGCAGAAGCCGGGAAGCGCGCTGTAAAAGCTGTTAGTAAATTTAATCCAAGTGATGTTTCGGGATTAACTATTCACAGATGGAATGATAGCAGTGATTTGATTGGAGATACCAGCGAGATTTCGGAAGAGCAAAGACGGGAACTCGCTGAAAATGCTAAAGCCGCTAGAGAATCAGCACAAGAAGCAGCTGACGCATTTAATGGTGAAAAAGAAAAGGTAAATGAGCTGTATGATTCTATCAAAAAGTTAAAAGCTGAATTGAAATCCCTTGAAAAATCTGGAAAATGGTGGGGAGATGATGAGTACGACGAAGCTGCTATTAAGCTAAATGAACTCAATAAGCAGGCACAGGAATATAAAAAAGTAACTCTCTCGCCAGAAGTGGACAGCACAGCAGATTCCGTGAGTAGGCTCGGGAAAAAGGTTGATAGTCTTTCAGAGAAACTGATGAATGCAGGAATTTCAGGATTAAAAAACAAAATCAAAAGCATAGGAAAGACTATTGACGGACTGGTATCTAAGCTTTTAAAACTTACATCAAGCGCAATCATAGGTGGTTTACAAAGGATTTCCAGCGGTATATTTGGAATCCATAAATCAGCAAATAAAAGTACGCTATCGTTAAAAAATCTATTGAAATATGCGTTCGGAATCCGTTCTTTGTTTGTTCTCATAAACAGGATAAGAAGCGCAGCCGTAGAAGGGCTCCAGAATCTTGCAAAGTACGATTCCCTTGGAAATGTAAATCAGAGTATATCCTCTCTGATTTCTGCCCTTACAAGGCTGAAAAACAGCTTTGCAACAGCCTTTGCCCCCATTATCACCGCCGTAGCTCCAATACTGGTCCGCTTCATCAATCTCATATCTGAAGCAGTAACCCGTGTAGGTATGTTAATAGCAGCACTTACCGGACAGAAAACCTTCATCAGGGCAGTTGCAGTACAGGAGAATTATGCAGCAAGTCTGGACAAGACGGCAGACAGTGCAAAAAAAGCCACAAAAGCTGTAAAAGGCTACCTTAATCCACTGGACGAGATGGATCGATACGATTCCGGAAAAAACGATACAGGAACCGGTTCCGGTGGAGGTTATACAGGCCCTTCTGCAGGAGACATGTTCGAGGAAGTTCCAATTGCCAATTCCTTAAAAGGAATCGCAGATAAGATTAAAAAACTTATCAAAGATGAGGACTGGGAAGGACTTGGCTCATACATGGCTGATGGTATCAACACAGGGCTTGAAAAAGTTTACGAGGTAATCAGTTGGGACAATGTAGGACCGAAGATTGAACCTTTTATAAGCGGATTTACGACAACTTTTAATAGCTTAGTTGATAATATCAACTGGGAATTAATGGGACAGACTGTTGGAACCGGAATAAATACCATTGCAAAAGCTTTAGGTTTGGCAATCACGGGAATTGACTGGTATAACCTTGGAAAGAAATTTGCAAAAGGAATTAAAGGAACCGTTAAAGAGGTTGATTGGAAATCACTTGGGCAGTTGATTGGAAATAAATTCATGATTTCGTGGAGAATATTTAGCGGATTCGTGAAAAATCTACCTTATGCAAGCATAGGAAAAGCAGTTGCTACGGCATTAAATGGAGTATTCTCTACCATTTCTTTTCCTGAAATTGGAAATTCATTAGCCACTGCTATGAATGGGGCATTTACTACTCTTTATAATTTTGCAACTACTTTCGATTGGACACAGATGGTTAATAATATTGCCGGTGGAATTAATGAGTTCATATCAACTTTCGACTGGAAAGGAAACGGGGAGAAACTAGAAGTATTTCTTACAAATTTATGCGATGCTTTGACTGATTTCGTAGAAACAACAGACTGGGAAACTGTTGGAAAAGGAATTGGAACGTTTCTTTCTCAGATTGATTGGCTTGGCCATTTAAAACAAGTCACTACAGCAATTGTTGAAGCCTTGAAGGATTTGTTTGATGGGCTTGAAACAAGTGGAACTGCTGGAAAAATTGCTTCATTTTTTGGAAAAGCATTTCTTGCTGTAAAAATTTCTAATATTACAGGAATCAGCACACTTGTATCATTATTAATCGGGCATATCGGAACAAAAATTGCCGAAAGCAAGAATGCAGAATTAATTGCCAGTAAACTATCAGAGGTAATTGGAAAAGGAACGGAACAGGCAACAGGAGCTTTAGAGGGGCTTGGAAATGCTGCTGAGACATCCGGCGGTCAGCTCGGAGGATTCTGGAGTGCAGCACTAAATGTAGGAGCTACCGCATTTGTTGTTCAACAGTTCAAAGATGTAAAAACTGCTATGGATTTTGAAGAATCTACAGCAGATGCCTTCAATGATTTTGAAGTTGTTCGCAAAGCCCTGAAATCGCTCGAAGACCAAAGTGTTATATCTGGTGATAAATTAATAGGCCTTGGCGGTGATCTTGGTTCTGTTAAGGATAATACCTTTGATTTTGACCAGCAATTCCAAACAGTTATAACAACTCTTAAAAATGCCGGTGTATCATCCGATGCATTTAAAACAGCATTGAAAACAGCGCTTGAAGAGAGCAACGTTAGTACCAATGAAAACATCAAGAAAATTAATGAATATCTTGGAAATATGGACAATAAATTCATTAATTCCAAAAAAACCGCTGAAAACAAAATGAGCGGCATGTCAACAGCTGTAGGTACTGCAATGTCAAGTGTTCAATCTGCTACAGAAAAAGCTATGTCTGCGGCTGAAAAATCTGTATCAGATTCTACTAGCAATATCAATACCGATACTACTACGAACTGGGGGAACTCAGCAGAAGAGGTGGATAAGAACCTTGACCGAATGAAACAACATGCAAATCTGAAGCTTGGAGAAATGCACAAGACAGTAGAAAGCCATTTTTCAAGCCAGTATAATACCATGACAAAAAAATGGGAACGCGCGCAAGAACGTATTGAGCAGATTGTTTCGGAAATGATTAAAAATACAAACACAAGACTTGAGGGTTTTTCTAAAGATATAAGCTCCGTTGGGAAAAGAATAGGAAATAATCTATTATCCGGAATTTCAAGTGGAGTTAGAGGAATAAACAATATTCTGAAAGATGTTATTGACAAAGTAAATAGCATGGTCGGAAATATCAATAATGCAATATCCGGGATTGAAAGAGGATTCACTTTTTCATACAATGTTCAGCTTCCTAATGGTGGGCGCAGATGGGGGAATTATTCTATGAGGCTTCCAAGGGTAAGTACAGTTCCATACTTAGCCAGTGGCGCAGTAATCCCGCCAAGATCAGAGTTCCTTGCAGTGCTTGGAGATCAGAAGAATGGAAAGAACCTGGAAGCTCCGGAAGGAACTATCAGGGAGATAATTAATGATGCTCTAGCACAGAATCAGGGAGGCGGAGAAACCAGGATAATCATTCAGCTGGATCGTAGAGTAATATACGACAGCGTAATAAAAGAAGCTAAAACGAGACGTGATACAAGTGGGAAAAATCCTTTTGATTTGTAGGGGGCAGATATGGCAAAAAAAGAGTTAAAATTTAACAATATAACTGTGTGGTCTCCGGATAAAGATATGGGATATTCCTTTGCAACTACGTACTCGGAAGGTAGCCAACGTACACAATACGGAAAAGCAATTCTGGTTCCACTGTTTACTGTTGAGCAATATTCGTATAAAGCAACTCATGTGCCTTTAGCAGAAGTCACCAAGATTTTAAAGGTTATTGCAAAAGGAAGAAAATTTTCATTTCATCACTATTCTTTATATTATGGTGCATGGAGAGATGATGTATTCTATGTTGGAAAATCTGGAAATCTAACAATTGGCGAAATTTCTGATAATGGCTATGTATCAGAATTATCATTTAACATGACGGGGGTGAATCCACTTGATTAATGTTTCAAAAGCGTTCAAAGATGCGCTTGCAGAAGGCGAAAAACTATATGAAGTAGTGGATATCACCTTTGCCGATGGAAGAAAAAAAACCTTAGACAGTGAAATCCTGGTAGGTGGAGGAACCTTCACGGACTGCGCAGAAAGTAGCAGCTTTCCGATTGGAGCTACAATCTGTAAGTCTATGACACTGAGCCTGGATAACACAGAGGACCAGTGGAAGGATTACTACTTTTATAAAGCAAAATTAACCGCCTACCTCAAAATGCAAGTAACTGATAGTGTCGTGGAAACCATAAAAAAAGGAACCTACACCATTACAACTCCGGAACAGTACGGTGAAGTCCTTGAATTCACAGCCCTGGATGATATGTACAAAGCTAATGCATCTTATACAAGCAACCTGGTGCTTCCACAGCCGGCTTTTACATTGCTCCGGGACACCTGCGAAACTATTGGAATCTCCATGGGCTTTTCATCCATGGAGCACGGAGACGTGGTAATCAACAGTATTCCAGACGGAATTACCTTCCGGCAGCTGATTGGCTGGGTAGCTATGTTAGATTCGGCTAATGCAAGGGTGGATGTAAATGGTAATTTACAGTTAATTAAATGGGATTTCGATTCTGTATCAGTAGATTACGGAGCCACAGTCGGGGATGATGGATATCTTATATTTGGAGGCGAATCAAGCGCAGATTCCGATGGATTTATTTCTCCAAATGCCGGAAACTGGTACTTAGATAGTGATGGATATCTCACATTAAAAGAAGGAGTTGGAAATCCTACCAGGTTGAGAGATTATCTTTCTTCTCCAACTCTCTCAAGTGATGATATCGTAATAACCGGAATCAAGGTAAAAAATACGGAATCAGATGCCATGTACGGAAAAGATGGGTACGTCCTGGAATTGGAGAATAATTTGCTTAGTGATGCCGATCTTGAAACTGTAGCTGGATGGATTGGAGATAATCTAATCGGAAAATCATTCCGGAGCATGGAAGGAAGTCTGATTTACAACCCGTTAACAGAATTTGGAGATATGGCTTTTACTTACGACAGAAAAGAAAATAAGTATATAACGCCAATTACTGATGTATCAAGCAGGCTGAACGGAACAACAGATGTAAAAACAAAAGCAGAAAATCCGATAAGAGGGAGCAGCAAGTTTTTATCATCTGCTGATAAAACATTAATAGCTGCTAAAAAAATCATTGAAAACGAAAAAACAGCCAGGGAACAAGCTGTTAAAAAACTTGAAAATGCTCTGGCTAATTCAGAAGGACTTTTTGAGACTCTTGAGGTGCTTGAAGATAAAAGCGTTATTACTTATTTGCACGATAAACCATTACTGGAAGAATCAAAAGTTGTGATAAAGCTAACCAGTAATGCTATAGGGGTTTCCAATGATGGCGGCGAAACTTATCCATACGGATTTGTTGTTGACGGAACATTGATAACAAGGCTTTTATACGCAGAAGGGATAAATGCAGACTACATAGATTCCGGTGCTTTAACTGTAAGGGATTCTGATGGAAATATTATATTCCAGGCAGATATGAATACAAAAAAAGTATATCTTGATGGATCCGTGCAGATAGGCGGCGGAAAAACTATCAATGATATCGAGCAAACAGCTGAAAATGCAATGAAAGCAGCTGTACTTGCTAAGAACATGACCTTGCAATTAAGTAACGAATATCAGGGAATATCTGTTGATGCAAACGGGAATTACGGGACATTTCCAAGTGGTGTGATTACACAGGCCGTCGTGATGTACGGAACACAGGATATTACGGCTGATTGTAGTTATACGATATCAAAATCTGATGGAGTGGATGGAATATGGGATATCTCAACAAAAACATATACTGTAACTGGATTAAATACGGATAATGGATGGATAGATATAAAAGCCACTTATTTAGAAACCTTATCCGTTAGCAAAAGATTTTCTATATCAAAGCAATATGCCGGGGAAAAAGGTGACCAGGGCGTACCTGGTAGAACGTATTTTATTGAAATGTCATCGGGTGTTTTAAAACGTGGACAGGATAATAAAGTATCACCAAACAGTATAACTGCAAAAGCATATTACAGAGATGGGGATAAGGCAGAAAGAAAAGAGTATAAAGGTAGATGGAAAGTTCAAACATCAACTGACGGATCTACTTATAGTAATGTTTTAGCAAGTATTGTGGATGAATCAGAAAAATCTTATACAGTTGGATCATTGGACAGAAGCGTTGTATATATAAGGTTTATATTGTATGAAGCTGGAGGAAACAACAATCAGCTCGATATACAGACTATTCCAATATTGATTGATGTTGATGCGCTTACACATGAGGAAATTTTCAATCTTTTAACAAATGATGGCGCGATTAAAGGAATTTATAAAGAAGGAAATCAATTATACATATCCTTTACTTATGCCAAAGGCGGCACATTAAAACTTGGCGGTGAAAACAACGGATACGGAACACTAGAAGTTTACGATAAAGACGGAAATATTATTTGCAAAATAAATAATACAGATGGATTTAAAAACATAAAAGGAAATGAATGGGCGCAGATAAAAGAATCTATATTTAGCGCAGGATTTGGAAATATAACTGATGGACTCCTTGATTTATCAGCACAATATGAAAATAAGAGAAATGTTGTTTTGCAATCAATAACCGGTGATTTGATTCTTAAAGTAGCACAAAATTTTATGATAGAAGGGATGAAATCACTAACAGGTGGTAATCCAATGATGTTTAACCCATCATATTTGTATGTTGGATATTCCTCATCATCCTCAATGAGATATAAAGTGATTGGAAAATCCATCAAAGAAAATGAACTGGAAGACCTATATAGAATCAAAGTAATCTGGGCGAAGTACAAAGACGGATATTTATCCGAGCAAGATGAGCGATATGACAAAGAAATGCCAATGTTTATAGCTGAGGACATCGACCGAAGATTTCCAATTGCTGTTGATCATAATGAAAAAGGCAAAGCTGAGAACTGGAATTATCGTATTATGATTCCCTGCATGTTTGCAATGCTGAAAAATGAGCATGAGAAAGTCAAAGAATTGCAATCCGAGTTGGAATCAATCAAAACAGAACTGACGGAATTAAAAGAGTTTATTAATCAATACATAGTAAGAAAGGAGGCATAAAAAATGTCTGACAACAAACCTATCACGCGAGAAGAAATGTATCTTGCAAAGTTAACTGGAGATTATACAGGGGAGGTACCAAAGCCAATAACCAGGAAAGAAAGATATCTGTATAAACTGTGTACTGATGGAATCGGAACCAGTAAGGAAAATATCGCAGAAGCAGTCCAGACGTACCTGTCCGATAAGGGCGTTGGGCTTAACATGGATGCAGATGGATATGTGAGTTTGAAAACAACGGAGGTAAACAATAATGGCTGATACATTTAAAGGAATAATCACAGCAGATGGAAAGAAACGGCAGCTACCTTACGGTGCAGTGTTGGACAGGCCAGTTTCTGATAAAACGTTATCTGAAGAGGGCGGGTTTGCGGATTCCAAAGTGGTAGGGGATAATTTTGCGAAAGTAGACAGTGAGACTGCTTCGCTAAAGGAAGATATAGATAACTTTGCGGCTCTCGGATTATATGTTGATGATAATGGTGATATCTGCCAGAAGGAGGACTGACATGGGAAGATTAGCTACCGATGAAACACTAAATAAAGTTGTAGACGCGATCAAAAATTCAGAAACTGTACAGGCACAGAAGGAAGAAATCCAGGCCGAGGGGGTGAGAGTGCTCGCTACCATCCCACAGGACTACAAGAAGACGGTCGAGGAGGTTGGTTCGTTAAAGGAAAATATAGTTGAACTAAAAGAGCCTACTCGCAATTTATTTGTGAGAAGTCTCGGAGAGCTAAATGGTGTTTTTTTTACTGATAATGGAGATGGTGGTATCAGAATTACTGGAACATGTACAAAAAGTGGAGAATTAGCAACAGAGATAATACCCGTTTCAGGTGAGTTAGCATTATCATACAAATGCTCAAAAACATATAATACCGATGAAATTTATATAAGATGTAGAAATGTGTCCAATGGTATCAATATCAATGGTACTGTAAGATATACCTCAAACATTTTTAAAGTTAATATTCCAGAATCTGCTCCTATTACAAAATGTGGAATCACTGTTATCAGCGGTGTTTCTTATGATGATGTTTTTTATATTCAGCTTGAAAAAGGAACTGAAAAAACCGAATTTATCCCGAATGTTTCTTGTGCTGACTATAACATTCGAGAAGAGTATAACAAAACAATAAAAATCATCACCGATGTTGACGGATTGTCTAAACAGCTGTCTAAACAGCTAAAGAAGGAAGAATACAAAGGACACGAATCGTTATCTGAAAAAGAAATTTTTGATATGTGCAAATTCTCCTCTTTAGATTTTGAAAGAGTTATCGACTACAACGAAACTTGGAGTGCTGGAACTGTTGATATTATCGAAGGTAAAAAGTATTTTAGATCAACCTCAAACGGCAATGAGGCAGGATACTACACACGACAACAGAAGTCATTTAAACAGTATATCCATCTGAAGGTTCTCTGCGATAATCCGAAAGATATTGAATATGTCAAGATTATGCTCTCACCAGTTGCAGGGAACACAGTTAATAGAGCAACATTCGACATTACCGATAAAATCAAATCTGAAGAGAACTATTTGATACTGAACAGATGCGAAGCAACAGCTACTCAGTATACAAAGTGGGATGCTATTAACTCGACCGACTTTGTAGTTAAGGCAAAGAGTGGAAAAACTGTTAATGTTAGATTTGGAGAAATTAGCACATACAATAGAAAGGCTCTTTGTAGTATTACTTTTGACGATGGGCATATCACCCATTATGTAAACGCATATCCATACATGGAGGAGAATAACATTCGTGGTGAGATTGCGATGATTACCGACAATGTTGGTGTTGGTAATCATCTTACGAAAAAACAGTTGGCTGACTTGATTGCTCATGGTTGGGATATCGGTAGCCATACAAAGAATCACGTGCATCTCGGCGAGTTAAGCGAAGAAGAGCAGGAGTATCAGCTTCTTAAAGCAAAAGAATATTTAATCGGTATTCACGCTGGAAAAAGTGCTGGATATGTAACACCTCCTTATGGCTCACAGCCTACGGATGCTGTTCTTAAAAAAGTATGTACTGTGAGAAGATATGCTGTCGAGGATTATAATAATCAGCCTGTGATGGATACCTTGCACCTTAAAACATTTTCAATAAAGGCGAATGGAACAACATTCGAAGAAGTAAAAGCGTGGATTGATACAGCAATTCAGAATCAGCTTTGGGTTATTATAACGTTTCACATGATTATGGATTCTGGAATTGATTGGGCATGGGGAATCCAAAAATTCAAAGATACTATTGATTACCTTGTTTCCAATCGTGATGTAATAGACACTGTATCAATTACAGAAGGTCTGTATAAACAGTAGCAAACTAAAGAAAGCTTTAGCGAAGCATTACGCTCCTTGATTTTTTAGGGGCGCACCAAATATGAAAGGAATGATACAATGAGCAAATTACAAGAATTTTTAAACCTTGGTGATTATTACGCATCCAACGGTGGGTACCTTGAAAAGAAAAGTAATGCCTATCTGGATGATTTTAAAAAGAATGCCGGATATAACAATTACACCAAATTCGCCCGCGATGTTGACAGCTGGGGGCAGCCGGGATGCCAGGGACAAGCGTGGTGCGCGGAATTTCAGTTCTGGAAGTTGGTAAAAGTAATTGGAATCACAAATGCACTCAAAATTATGGGCGGTGGTTTTTATAACTGTCAGAGCGTAAAAAACTGGTCAAAAAAACAGGGCACATGGCATACCGCTCCGAAACTTGGTGCGCTTCCGATTTTCCGAAATGGCTCCCACATTGGAGATGTACAGAGCTTAACCAGCTCCAAAATTAATACCAACGAGGGAAATACTTCTAGTGTAGCTGGCGTGGTGGCAAATGGCGGAGCGGTTCGCAATAAGTCCTATTCCATCAACGATCCAGCAATCGACGGATATGTTTGGATTGATTGGGAATCCTATGAAGATACTGCCACATGGAAAAAGACAGGAACTAGAATAGCGACTGTGAACGATTTATACGTCCGTGAGACACCGAATGGATATGTAATGGGTTCTATTGATAAAGATACTGTTGTTGATATTGATGGAAAAGTAAGTGGAAAATGGACGCATGTTAAAGTTTCTGGAATTGGTATTGGTTGGATTTGGACTGGATATCTGGCAAAGGAGGGTGGCCCCGCATCCGCTACCATTACAGGAAAACAGGACAAGACACAGGTGCTTTTCAAGGGGAATGTAACCGCCACTGTGCTTAATGTGCGTACCTGGGCTGGAACTGAGTACCCGAACATCAAAAAATACCCAACTCTTAACCAGGGCAACGAAGTAGAAGTTATGAATTATACACAGAAAGATAAAAACGGCAGCAAATGGTATTATATCCGTATTGCAGGAAAGTATTATGGCTTTGTATCTGCGAAATATGTTAAGAAACAGTAAAAATATCCCGGGGAATTAACCCCGGGAATTTCTTTTATTTAATTATTGATAACATCAATGCGCCAGTTCGTCAGCACATATAAGATATCATTAATTTTCCTTTTGGATTTTTGGGAAAATATCGAGCTGAAAACTAACTTCATTGCCCTTCCCGTAAGCATTTTTAGTATCTTTTGAGTAAACTACTTTTTCAATCAAGCTCTTAAGCATTTTATTCTTGGATTCCGTATCAAGGCTCCAATAGTTATTGAGCAATTCTTCGCAACGTGGAATAAAATCTGATTGTTGTTCTATAAGGTTTTTGTCATGCTTGATTTCTTCTTTCAGCTTCTCTATTGTGCTGGAACATGTCTGGATGGATGCAGCTATAGTTTTGGAACGCTCAAGAAAAACTTCTGTAGTGTAGATTCCCTGTTCGAGCAGATCATATTGCTTCGCTTTCTGAGCGTTCAAGCTTTCCAGTTCTTTTTCTTTTTCATTTATAAGATTCTGCTTAGAGCTTATACCAGAACTAATACTTTCAGATGATACATTAATATCATTGTTTAATTTATATTTTTCTACGATCTCCTCAATTCCATCAAGCACAGCTTTTTCAACTATAGGCAATTTACTGCTTACTGTAGGGCAGGATGTGTACGGACACATGAGAGTATCTTCCTGTCCACTTTTCTGATAAGGGCGGCGAACCATAGCGCGACCACATTTGCTGCAATAGACGATTCCGGAAAGCGGATTGCGAATCGAGTTTGCTATACCGACTGGGCGAGGTGGGTTCTTTTTCCGTATTTCCTGTACGGAATTAAACAGATCTTCCGATATAATAGCTTGATGTAATCCATCACAAATAAGAGTATCTTTTGATCGAGGACGTGTTTTGACTACTTGCCCGTTCTGTACAGTCTTTACTACTTTTCTCCCATTCCACCGTATTTTCCCTATATACACAGGATTTGTAAGGATTCCCTGTATACTAGCTGGAGTCCAGTCACTACCTAGTGCAGATTTTATTCCCATATCATTTAACTTCCGCGCAATCTTTGCGACTCCGATTTGCTCGCAGCCATCACCGGCGTACCAGGTGTAGAT
>ERZ1035027.144-NODE-144-length-44801-cov-1306.108926_pt1 | contig 44801 bp, 69 predicted proteins | sample MGYA00520604_ERZ1035027 | MGnify/ENA primary metagenome ERZ1035027 (study PRJEB33766, sample SAMN09781743) | gut metagenome | biome: gut microbiome | host: Homo sapiens | place: Madagascar | study: EMG produced TPA metagenomics assembly of the PRJNA485056 data...
ATCCATACTGCTCCATCGCGCACTGCTGCGCGAACCATTTAAGCGCGTGATCGGCAGTCGCGTTGTTGTGCACGGCTGAAATCCCGTCAATGTGGTGGGCGTGGTGACAAAGGCTCACCCACAGCCCCAGCCGTTTTGATTTGTCTCTATACGGGCCGTAAAAAACCTCGTGCCGGTCGAGCTTGTCGCGGTATCCGTTTGCCCGACAGATGAAACATTCGTCCATAAATTCCTGCACGATGCTAGGGGCATATCCGTTGCGGTCAAGCTCTTCGCCATACTCGTTTATCAATGCCACGCCTCCTTCAGCTTCTCCAATTCCGCCGGGGTTGCAGTCTCGATTCCCTGCGCCCGGCACTCCTGCACCACAAGGTCAATCAGGCGCGACATCTGGCGGGTGTCATAGGTGCTTGAGCCCTGATACAGCACCACGTTCTTGCAGCCCTCCAGTTTGCTGTCGGTCACGTCCGCACACCAGCCGATGCCGTTCTTCTCCCACAGCTGCACCAGCTTATCCACGGCCTTCTCAAGTCCGCAGTAGGTCTCGCAGTTTCCGCCAACCTCCCGGATCAGCTCTCGGTAAATCTCCGTTTTCGGCTTGCGCAGCACCGCCGCCAACTTGTCCAGCAGCACCCAGCAGTAAGCGTTTGCGTCAAGGCTTCGCCGTTGCCGGTGCTTGTCAATCTGGATGTCGATTAGCTGCTCAGGCTCAAAACCCTGGCACACATGCAGCAGGTTCCCGATGTGGTCTGGGAGCTGGCTTGCCTTGATGCACAGCTTCATGCTTTATCCTCCGCCTTCTGCGCGGCCCGTTCACAGTAGATGCACAGGGTCTTTCCGCGCTTGTGCTTCGTCCAATCGGCCACCTGCGCAGGCGTCATAATCGTGCCGTCGCTCTTCTTTACCGGCTTGATTGGCTGCTTGCATCCCTCACACAAGATGGGCTTCTCGGGGGCCGGTGCAGGTGGCTGCTCGTACTTCGTGCGGTCCTGCTGCCAGTAGATGTTGGCGGCAGCTCCAAGTGCTTTTGCGGCCACGCTGATTGCGTCAGTGAGTGCCATCTTGAAGCACTCGTCAGATGTGTAGGGTCCGTTCTTCTCGAGTTTTACGAAGCCGCTGCCGCCCGTTCCGGGGATTCCGCGGCTCTCTTCTCCGGCCACCTTATAAAACAGGGTAATGTTGCAGAAAGCTGCCACCTCGGAGCCGTTGCCATGCTCCAGCCACTGCTTGTCGATTGTGTACCACCAGCCGATGCCGCACGGGCCAAAGGCTTCCGTGAGGACCTTGATTCTCCACATGGGGTTGATGTCGCTCATGCCCTTCAACCGGCCCGCGCTGATAGGCTTAATCGCCCCCTCGGGGCATTCCCGCAGCTTGTTGTAAATTTCGAGATTCTCCATGTTGCACCTCACTTGATTTGCACACTCAGGTTGTCCACCAGAGCAGCGCCGGGCACTTCAATGCCGGATTTAATGGCGGCCTTGATTGCGGCCTTGTCGGGGGTTTTGCTGATCTTCTCGGCCACGTATTCCGCCGGGAGTGCGGCCTCGTCAAAGACGGTCACGGCCGCAGAGCGTCGGAAGCTCACTGCGCACTCGTCCGTGCTGAATTTCTGCCCCTGCAAAGCGTCTGCAAGGTACTTCTTCAAGCCATCCGCCTTCTTCTGCGCCGCCTTCATACGCTCGTCGAATGCGTCCCTCTCGGCCTTCAAGGCCGTCACAGAGGCGTTCAGGTTCTTGAGCCAGAGCGCCACGTTCTTGATTTTCTCGGTGCGCTCCATCTGGAGAGCGGCCAGCGCCTCCTCGTCAATCAGCTCCCCGGTCTCGGGGTCGATGCAGGCCAGAATGGCCTTGTCAATCTCATACAGATTCATTTTCGGATTCCTCCTTTTTCTCTTCCGGCTCGGGGATCCCCGTGCTCTGCGTGTAGTCCTCGACAATCAGGCGGACGCGCCCGGCGAAGCTCGTCCCGCCGGGAATCAGCTGCTCCAGAATCTCCGACAAGTAGCGCTCTCCCAAGCACAGGCTAAAGCACGTGGGACGGATAATGCCGGTGTAATCAATGTCCACCAGAGGCTTAAAAACGTTGTTGTTGTTTTCCATTGTTCTTCTCCTTTACTTGTTGGTTACTCGTTTCCCGCAGCGGTTTACAGCGGGAAGATATTCAGGTGTAGGCCCCTGCGGGGGCTTCTTCGTGGGTAGGCTGTCGCGGTCTGCGTATGGCGTGTGGAAGTTTCCGCCATGGCACTTCTTCGCGGGCCGCTTGCAGTGCGCACAATCCATGTCGCACTTCACGGTTCTCCGCCTCCCATCCATGCGCCCAGGCCCGCCGCCAGGCCAATGAGGAAAATCTCTCCGCCGATTGCCCAGTAGCCACGCTGTGCGTAGGCCGCCGGCACCCACACGGCCGCAGCCACCAGAGCGCCCAGCAGTCCGCCGAAGATACCGCCCCAGTTGACGCGGGGCAGGCGGTGGGGTAAGATAGTGGCAGTGCCACGCCGCGTGGGTTTGGTGCTGTTCAGGTCGTCCCGGGGTCCAGCCGGGGCGGCCTTTTTGTGTACGATGATGTACTGGGTCATTTGTAGTCCTCCTTCAGCTCGCCCACATTGCCAGCAGCCAAGTGGCCAGCATCAGCGCCGCCGTCTGGGCGGCTTTGGGCTTTTTGTCGGCCGCCACACAAGCGGCCATGTACCAGATCAGCGCTGCCAGCCCCAGCCAGGGAAGCAGGCGCAACAAAAAACTCATCGTTCCAGCGCCTCCTTGGCCCGCTCCAGGGTGGTAATCCTCCGGCCCTCGTCGAGTGCCTTGCGGCCGGCCGCAAAGACGGCCGCCCGCTCCTGGCTCAACTTGGCCATCCGGGCCGCGCCGGCGCGCGTGGTCTCCGACCAGCGCTGGTTGTTTGCGCAGCGCTCGGCGGATTCTGCGCTTTCCGACCAGCGCTGCTGGGCCTCCACACAGGCGGCCCGCAAGGCGATCACCTCGCAACTACTCAATTCATACAGCACGGGTTGCCTCCTTACTCTTCAAACTCGTTATTTCCGCCGATAACGCGGCCGTTTTCGTCCAGCAAATCCCACACAAACCGGCCCTTGCCGCTGTTGCGCCACTGGCCAAGGCCGCGAAACTTACCGTAGTCTAGGCACTCGCGCATCATGTCCTCCAGCTTCGGGTCAAAGAACACGAAGCTGAACTCGATGGTGCTGCCCTCCGGCACACTCTCGCTCTTTGCGATGCTGGTTCGCTCTCCCATGGGGGTGTTTGCCCGCAGAATGCGCTCGCAGTGATCCATCTTGAGTCCGTGCAGGTTGTAAGGGATGCAGCGCGGCTTAACAAAAATCAGCCCATCAATGGCCTGTTTATACGCCTTGATTGCCGCGCAAGCCTTACCGCCGGGGTACCCGGCCTTACCGGCCTTCGCCAGCATCTTGCAGCTGTCCTTCAGCATTCCCTTGATCTGATAGTCGTACACGAACGGGGTTCCGTCCGGCAGCTTTGGAAACACGGTAAGCCGTTCTTCCGCATTCTGCGCCTTAATCGTTTCGATCTCCTGCGCCTCAAGCTCATCCGTGGGTGCCTTGCTGGCGATGTAAGTCCCCAGCAAATCCTCGTTGCTGGGGCTGCTCCCCAGCGCCTCTTCCAGCAGAGTAATCCGTACTTTCATCGTTAAATCCTCCGTTTTTATTGTGTTTGTTTCGTTTTCTTTGCGGCTCCGTTGCTCAGCAAATCGTGGCTTCGCCTTTGCCGAACAAAGCTATTCCTTGCCACTGCGTTGCTTCTCAATGCGTTTCCTTGGCGTATCATTGCAGTGCAGTGCTCAGCTATTCCATTGCGTATCATCGCCCCGCGTATCCATTGCAACTCCTGGCCTTGCTTCTCAACGCATCGCATTTCCATTGCTCTTCTTTGCTCAGCCACAGCTTCTCGGTGGATTGCATATCCGCGGCTTATCATTGCGTGGCATCGCCGTTGCCTCGCCTTGCCGTGCTTTGCCTCAGCACATTGCTACTGCTTAAAGCCATTCAGGTTCGATTGCAACGGGTGTCTGACCAGTCATATCTTTCAGCCACAGGGCCAACCTGTGCTTAAAAATTTTCGGCTGGAGCTTTGCGCCGGGCGCGTTCATGGCGACTGCCCACGGGATACGGCCAGCTTCAATGGCAGCCGCCAGTCCCTTGTTGTCCACTGAAATGTTGTTCGCGCGAAGCACCTCACAGCACTCAGTGATGGTTAAAGTTGGTCGCGTCATTGCGGCACCTCCTTCACGTCCACGTCCTGCGCCTGCAAACGGCCAGCAAGCTCGCGCTGTAGCTTCTCAAGTGTCCCGTCAAGCACGGCCGCCGCCGTTTCGTCCTGCCGCTTCACGGCGTTTTGATACGCCGCGAACACCAGGCTGTTGACCGTCGTAAGCTCGACGGTGCTCAGCAAAATCGGCAAATCCATGTGTATTCCCCCCCTTTTTTTTAGATGTCTAAGATGTACGCCGGGCCGCTTGCCTTTGCAGGCACGGCGGTCACGGTGCCGGTCCGGTGGCACTCCTTCATCCAGCGCTTGCCGTGCCAGATGGCCTGCGATTCCGTTTTGTAGCGCTGGTCGTTCCCCAGGAGCGGGCAAGCAACTCCTTTACAAGCCGCAATGTCCGCCGCATCTGGCGTAAAGTACCACCAAAATGCCATTCTGCTCACTCTTTCTCTGCTTCGCTTTGCTTCGTCGGGAAAATTCCAGCTTTGGCCAGCTGCTTCGACAAAAAGGCGCAGCCCCTTGCCGTCCATAGCGTTTCAGGGTGCTGGTGGGTTCGCCCGTCATTGTGCGGGATAAGGTTCACGCGGGTTTCGGTGTAGCCCTTACCCGTGTACTTTTGGTAAAGCATCCACTGCCCGCCTTTCCGGTACTGAATGTCCAATGCGTTGAGCATCCGGTTGAACCGCTGTGCGCTCATGCCGTAGTCCTTTGCAATGCTGCTGACCAGCCGCCCGCCTCTTGCCAAAAGGAATTTTTGTGCGTACTCTGCGGCAGGCGCGAGCTTCGCGGTTTTCGCCTTCTCTTCCTTGAGCTGCTGCGCTAAGCTGATGATGGTATCGGGATTGAGCAGCACTTCCTCGATTTTCTGCGGGGTCATATAAGCCCCGTGCTTGCGGATGCTCGGAATGATCTCGTCCGCCACCAGCGCTTGGAACTTCTCGGCGGTCTCGTTCTTGGCCTTCATTGCCAAGCGATAAAAGACGTTTTCGGGGATGTAGCTGTCTTTCCCAACTTGTTGGGAAAAGCCTAAATCCCGAAGGTACTTGTCGATGGTCTCCCAACGAACGTACTCAATGCCGTTCTTGGTCTGGGTGAACCCTAGCCCGTGGGCAACGTCATCCAGGCGAAGGTATGCGGTTCCGTCCTGCTCATAGCAGGACACCCCGGAAATCAATACGGGCTTAAATTTTTCAATCATTGATTCTCACCTCGTTCCAGTCTTTCCACGATGATCTCGTTCACAGCGCTTTCAAAACGCTGCTGTGCATTCGGGGGCCTTCGGTAGCAATTGAGTACCTGGCTGATGTATCCTTTTGACAAACCCATTTTTTTGCTCAGGTCATCGTAGGTCACTTTGTAGTTGTGCATTCGCCCAATCAGCTGCCCCGTCCATTTTTCAGGCATCCTATCACCTCGCTTTGCTAACATTGCCAAATTGCATGAAATCGTGTGCGAGCGCAAATCACGCGCCACAATCTCATTATTCTTGCGGCAAAGTACGTTTTACCAGTTGCAAAAGTTTGCAATGCGTGCTATAGTTAAATTGCAGTAAAACAATAGCAACAAAACAAACTTCTAGAGTTAGCGCTCTAGCTAGTTTCTTCTGGGTTTGCTAACTTTTTCAACCGATGACCATAGTATATCACTAGTTTTTGAAGCTGTAAATAGCTAATATGTCTGTTCTAGCTAGTTTGTATACGTGCACAAAGAAGCGGAGGATAATATGGGCAATTTTTACAGTGTTTATTGTCAACTTTGCTCGGAAGCGAATGTTTCCATGACTAAGGCGGCCATGGAAATGGGTCTATCAAACGCGGCTCCATCTGGATGGAAAAAAGGAAAAGTACCAAATGATGTTAATTTGCAAAAGATTTCCACTTACTTCACGAAAAGACTTGACCGTCCTATTTCCGTTTCATATTTAAAAGATGCAACCACGGAATTTCATAGCAGTGCGGGCGCAGCAGAACTGCCCGAGAATGTCAAAACCATGGCTGCCGCTCTTGCTATCGCGTTGCAGCAACAAAAAAAGCCCGAGCAGCCACCGCTGCCCGAGCTGGAAGAAGCTAGGGAAATTCTTGATCGCTTGGATGCAGATAAACTCAATGCTGCCCTGCTGATGCTTCGAGGACTTGCAGGTAAGCAAGAAACTCTTTGAGTTGTTCTCTTGTCAGCTTTCGCATGAGCTCTTCAATTTCTTTTCGCGGTTCGTTCATGATTACCTCACTTCCTTATATAATGGGTGATTACAATGGTTGCTTTTGCTTGGGTTGTTATTATTGCCGGGCTTATCGTGGGCTTTGGGGATCGTGCAGACCAAAAGCACGAAAACCCGCCCGTCAAAGGTATGACACGCATACAGAAATGGTCGTTTGGGGCTGCTGCCATAGCAGCGGTTTACGTCATCTGGGCTTTATCAAGTTTGGACGACGGTTCCTCAACCACATACAGTCCAGCATCCACGAAGGCCCGAACAGGCCCATGTACATACAATGTCACAGTTTCATTTGATGAAACGTATAACGATTCCGTGGGCAGTGATTGGGATTTTTACGCAACGGTAAATGGAAAGACTGTGACCAACGGCGGCGTGGATGTTACCTGCGATGTGGGCGACAGTGTGGATCTGTACGCACAGTGTGTGGAAGAGGATGTTTACCCAGACACAGGTGAAGATAGTTCGTATATCGTCATTCACAAGGATGATTTGTGGAGTTCGTTTACTGTCACTCAAGACATAATCGTCACGGAGGATTACGGACGGTATGCCGGGAACACAGCTGAATTTGCCGTGACGTTTACCTTTGAGCCGGTGGAGTAAAACTGCCGATGTGCTTGTTATCCATACAATAGCATAACCTCGTGGCTTTTACCACGTCTAAAATTGCGTAAAAAAAGAGCGTTTCCCGGCATTCGACAGCTGAGAAACGCTCTTTTGGTATTTTTGCACAAAGGAGGATGACATATGTTGTACGATGCAAATAGGATTGCAGCACTCATGGCACAGGCAAGGGAAAGGTCGGGCATTGCGCAAGAGACGCTTGCCGCGCTGCTGCACGTCAGCCCGCGCACGGTGCAGAGATGGGAGCACGGGGAGAAGCCGCCCACACTGGAAGATTTTATAAACTGGTACAGAGCGTTAAGTTTGAACTGGTTTCCAGACGTTCTCCGCCTGGCCCACCCGGAGTTGTACACCGACTTTGACGGCAGCCTCGCGGATGTGGAGCAGAGGCGGAACGGGCTGTTTAAATACCTGGCTGATTGCCCGCCGGGGGAGGTTGACAAGCTGGCATTCCTGATCTTCGGCGCACATGGCAGTGAATGGCCGTCCATGCTGGACGAGTACGTGGCAAACGCCCATTGCAGCATGGCAAGCCGGACAGCCGTGTGCAGGCTGATAATTGACAACTACGAGCTGGAATCCATCACCGGCGACTTGGTTGAGCCGGAGAAGGCAAAGCCGAACCTGCAAAACCTGCACAGCGCCCACGATGCAGGCAGACAAGCAGCCCAGATGAAAAAGAATGAGTACACCATGAAATGAGGTGCAAGCCATGACGTGTGTGAGATGTGCAAGAGACATCCCAGAAGGGGCGCTGTTTTGCCCATGGTGTGGCAAGCGACAGACGGCCGCAACGAGGCCAAAGGCGCGAAGGGCAAAGGGCAACGGCTCCATTGCGCGTCTGCAAGGGCGCAGCTCGCCCTACAAGGCTGTTTACAAGGGGGCCTATATCGGTTGCTATAAAACCAAACAAGACGCGGAGAGGGCTATTCTCGCGGCCTCAGAGCAAGAGCCTGATTTGGAGTACCGAAATTACACCATGCAACAGGTGTATGACGCGGTAGTTTCTGACCGCGCTTTCCGGCAGAACACAGAGAAGTACCGGATTGATGTGGCATCAGCGTGGAACTATATGATAGAGCTGCACAGCATCAAGGCAATCAACGTGCGAAAAGAAACATTGGAGGGCATCCTGTACCGGGCAGAGGATGAAGGAAAATCAAAGTCCCACCAGCACAAACTCCGCTCGCTCATGCACAAGCTCTGTATGTTTTGCGTCCAGCACGGGATCCATCAGACGGATTACTCCGAGGGCCTGAAACTCACCGCCGACGTGAAGAGCCAGCGTGTGCCATTTGACGATGCAGATTTGCGGCTGCTGTACCAGCACCGGTTTGAGCGTGTGCCAGGCATTATCTGGTTCTTGTGCATGAGTGGTTGCCGCCTGATCGATATTGCGAAAATCACACGCAATGATTGCATTGACTTTGAGCGCCACGGCATCCGCCTGGAAGGTTCTAAAACCGCCGCCGGGAAAAACCGGTACATTCTTCTCGACCCCATCACGTGGGACGTGTTTATGCACTTCTGCAACGACACAAAGCCCGGCCAGCGCATTTTCCGCAGCCCAAATGGCAGCGCCTGGAACATCCGCAATTTCCGGATACGAGAATTCTACACGGGCCTGGAAGAAATAGGGGTGCAGAATCCGCACCGCTATGTCCCTTACTCATGCCGTCACACCTTTGCCAGTCTCGCAGCCAAGGCGAACGTGGACAAAGAAGCATTACAACGCGCCATCGGCCACCAGATCGGCAGTTCTGTCACGGACGATTATTACATTTCGCAAGACGCACACATCGCCGTCGCGCAAGAAGAGTTTGAAAAAATGGCAAACGAGATTAAATGTATTATTGATGCAACGTAATTTGTTACACTATCCGTTACACTATGCGCCAAATTCCGCAGAATTGGAGCACATTCGTTTTCAGATAAAAAACAAAAGGCACCATGCAAACAACGTTGCACGGTGCCTTTTTGGTGCGCTGGAAGGGACTCGAACCCCCGACCTTCTGATTCGTAGTCAGAATTTTTGAGCAATTTTCAACGAAAATGCGTTGAACTGTTACTCTATTGTTGCATTATAAGTGCTTTACACGGTCTCGTTCTTCGGCTTTCTTAGCGTCGTTCCACTTGTCCATGGTGCCCACCAGATAGCCGGTGATCCGGCGGATACGCTCAAAGGCAATGTTGCTTCCAATGTCCATTTTTTTGCTCCTTAATCATACGGGTTTTTCCAGCCCTTGTTTGTGGCCGTCAAGAATGCGGATTTCTTCGACTGGCTCCATCCGGTGCGGTCAAGATATGCCGTAGCTTCGTCTTTACTGATATGGCCATTGTCGTTCGTATCGGCGTTTAGCCGCATCAGTTTGTAGTCAATGACGGCATCGGGGCCAAGGGCGTTGTACAACTGCATGATAGACTGATAGGTTGTGGACGGCACATAATCGTCACGCACTTCTTGCGTTGCAATCTGCTTTGCCACATTGTAAAGCTGCGGAATCAGCTCTTCCTGCTCGCTGGGGTCGAGATTGGATTGTGTGATCGCGTCAGCAAAGTATTTTGCGGTTTGCCCACTGGTTTTCAGATAAGTGGTGTACTCTTCTGGACTCAGCCGATAATGTCCGCCGTTGTAGTCAATGGAGGAGGAAGCCCTGCTCGGCAGCACAGCGGCGTTTCCGGTTGTCTCGGCAAGTTCGCGCAAGGCGCGGCCTGTCTCGTCCTCTGTGTCGGTAGAGTAGAATCCGGGGCTGATCGTGTTAAGGGCCAACCGCGCGGCAAAATTACCACCAGCGTTCTTCCTCTCGTTTCCCCACACGTCCACATACGGCTCATTTGTTTCAGACAAAAACGGAATTTTGTTTTCTTGCTTCCGGATAAATCGGTTTACGCTTCTGGACAGAGAAGAATCACCGCCGCCGTAGCTATCGCGGCGGGTGTCGTCCACGCTGCGAGCGACTTGCCCCAATGCAGTAGGGACGAACTGTCCCGCATACGAAGAGCCCACTTGCACACCCAGGTTGCCTAACGTACCGAGCGTGCCGTCTGTGCCAGAGTATCGAATGGTGTCAATCGTATCTTGCACGGATTGTAACATCATCGTATCCAGCACGGGGTCTCCCAAAGAAGCAGCGGCGGTGATGATGTTATCAATTGATACGCCGTTCTCGTATAACGATGCGCCCATAATCAGCGGCATACTGGCAGGCGTCGTCCAGTCCATGGTGTAGTTGTGATTTCCGATTTGGAAGGAATAATTTTGCTTGCCTTCGGCCGTGTCCAGTCCCTTTTCTTCTTCCTTACCGGTTGCGCGGAGTACGCCCATGCTTGCAAGCCAACCGCCTAAAACCATTATGGCAGATCCTGTCAAGCCCTCGGAAATGCTGTTTATGATTTCACTGCTTTGGTAAACAGTTCCGCGACCACGCTTTCGGTTTACGCTGGTTTCAGCAAGTTTTTTCAGGCCATTCAGCAGCCCAACAGGGGAATACCTCAAGCCTTGCTTGAACACGTTGCCGCTTGTTTTTGCGAACGGGTCGAGCGCATCAACTACCAGCTTTGCACCACCGGGTGCGGAGTTGAGCCATTTTGCCGTTTCATTTGCCTCGGCAAAGGTAGCTCGAAACGCCTCTTGCTTTGCATAAGCGGCAGCATAGGCGATGGCACCCCTGCTTTTTTCATCGGTGGCTTCGAACACGCTGGCATCATAACCATGCGCTTTAAGGTATTGCGCCATGGCAGACGCAAAGCTGTTGTTTTTGCCGCCAAGCATGATTTTGCCGGCTTCACCCTTTGCCTGGACGGCATCTGTCCATTTTCTGGCAAAGTCTCCGATTGCACCATCGTTTTCCAAAAACGGCGCAGCAAGGCCAGCGGGGCCGATTCTGTCCTCTTCGCCGAGAGTATCGCTGGAGGCGTTGCGCAACCACTCAAGCCCTTTGTTTCTCCACACTTGCCGCGCCCGTTGAATTTCGGTTTGGAAGCTGTATCTACCGCCGCTCAACTCGCTGTACATATTTTCCGTTGCAAACTTGTAGGCCGCACCGCGTAGGGCTTTATCGCTTTCGCTAAACGGGTTCAGGACCGCCTTTGTGCGTTCGCTCTCGTCGATGACCCCAATCTTCTGTGCCGCAGCCTCGATCACCGCCGCAACAGTGTCTTTTGTCCGTGTCGTAGCATCCATAAGGACGTTACCGACAAGGTTGCGCATATGTGTGCGCACGTTGCCGAGCATACACAAGTAACGCCAAGCCGCAACTTTGTCCATGAACCCGGCTTTCGGATAAAGTTTTTGAGCCAGTTCCCAATACATTCGTTGCTCAATGGTATAACGCTCTTTGTTGTCCGGCATACCCTGCATTTGGTAAATATAATTGTCTACCCGTTCCAATGTGTCCAGGTCGATTTCTTCAATCCCGGACGCAAACTCAAGCAGACGGTCATAGTAGCTTTCGCTTTTGTCGCCTGCCAGCATACTTGCGGCCAGCCGTCGCTGCTGCTCTTCCGTGATAGACACCTTGTACTTCTGCGCCAGCTCCTTCACGCGGGCCGCAGCTTTATCCATTCGGGAAACGGTGTCCATATCTCCGGTCAAGTCCTGTCTGCCATCGCCAAACAGTCGCTCCGCTTCTGCTGCAAGATCATCTGCAAGCCCGGACAGTTGCTTTTTTGTGCCGTTGTTGAGTTCTTTGTCTGCATACGCACCGATAATTTTATGCACCATGCTTTGGGCTTTCTCGGCAACGCTGTTTCCGGTCAACCGCCCAGCATTGGCTTGCAAATTGCGGCCTGCTTCACTAGCGCGTTCTCTTTCCTCACTGGCCCACGCGGCATACCGGGCCTGTGCCACAAGATACTCGTCTGTACCAGGCTCTGCGTTACGCCATTGATCTTTCAGCTTTTCTTGAATGACATCGGCCGTATAGCGGTCGGTTTTATTCCATGCGCCATCTTGCCCACGCAACCGGGCCATCTCTGCATCAAGGGCCGTCTGGACTGCCTGAGACGGATCTTGCCCCTGTTGCAGAGCTTCCTGGTACGCCAAGTCCATTTGCTGGTATGCGTCATACCGGGCCTTTTCGTCGGTGTAAACAGTGTGGGTGTCCTGATCTAACGGGCCAAGGTCTCTAATCCGCTGATCGTCCAGCCCGTCGAGAATCCTGCGCTGTGTGTTGATGTCCCGTGTAGGGGCTTCCGGCGCATCGAAGGCGGATTCCATGCTACCAACAGTGTTGGGATGATCTTCCAGTGTGGGGATGGGTTCCTGTACGCGCTGCGTGGGCATCAGTTCCGGGATGGTAGTGGCAGCTGTGGTGCCCTGAGATTCTGCCTCTTGCTGCCCCAGTTGCGATCTCTCGTCCAAAACACTGCGCACTGTATCCAACACCGCGTCGAAGTCATTAACAAAATCGCCGAATATGCTTTTCGCCAATTCAGGCCGATAAGCATATCCGGCAATTTGAGCGGAGAGTTCTCGTTGGAATCTTGGGAGATTGTCCAAGTCCATGAAATCCGGATTTTGGTCGACGTATCCGTGTAGCACTTCGTACAAATCTGTGCCTTCTCTGTACGCATTAGGGTTAACCCCGGATTCTTCCAGAGCCGCATCCACACGCGCATACAGATCGCGGTTTTTATGTTGAATATTGTGCATTACCTCATGGTCGATCATGGCGGTTACAGTGTCTGGGTCAAGGGCCGCCGCATTGTTCGCCACAATTGTTCCATCTGGAAGCGTAAACATAAGGCTATTATATTCGCGCCCATCCACATAAGAAGGGCCATCACTCACATCAATATCCAACCCATACCGTTGCTTGGCATAGTTCGCCGCCGTTCGTACCGGTTCCGTGTAGTCAGCCATATCCGGTTGACCGTAGGTGTATCGGTGACCATTTATTTCCCGGACCTTTTCCGGCGTCTCTCCTCCAAATCTGCTGCCACCATCTTCAAAAATTCCATTATCTGTTGATCCTGTTCCGGAGAAGGCGGGTTTTTCCGGTGCTTTTCCCTCAGCTCGGCGATCATCTTCGGAGAAATCCACTCCATCGAGATTCCGTCGTCCATATCCTCCTCGTGTGCCAATTCCTTCACCTCCATTCTGCATTGCGTTAATTTCAGTATACGGACTGGTTTCAAAGTTGTCAAACGCTTCCGTTTGCGCTTCGCGGGCCATAGCCGCATCCAGCGAATCGCCATACAGAATATGATCCGCCACATATGCGCGCGCAGCCTTCATGCTTTCGGTGTCTACCGCTTGTACGCCGTCCTTTAGTTGGTCATATTTCTGCACAATTTCGGCAAAAGCATCTGCGGGGTGTGCAAACAAGTCAACATCCGGAAAAGCCTCTCCCAGCTCCATAACCGCCTGGTCAAGGCCACTTGTCGATGCATCTCCCGTTTTCACCAGATTCAGGCCATACCTGCGGTTGATTTCGGTTCTCGTTGCGCCCAGCGCGTTTTCAAGGTCGCTCAGTTCGGCATCTGTTACACGAACCGGTTTTTTCAGAGCCTCCCGCAATGCACGCACATAGTCAGCATCCGTATTTTCTACAAAAGCACTTTCCGGAAATATTTTTTCCGCCAGCGCCTGAGCCTCTTGCTCAATCGTCGAAGTATCTTCTCCGTTTTGCACCGCATCCAGGAAACGGTCTCTAATGTCCGCCAGCTGGCGCGTATATACGCTTTTACCGTCTTTCCCTGTGATCTCTGCTGCAATGTCGCGCGATGTTGCTCCGCCAATGTATCCAGGATCCTCTGCGTGGTACCCAGCAGGAACATAACCCGCATCCTCACTTAAAGTGGGAATTGTCTGAATTTGCGCTTCGGCTTTCAGCGTCTTTCTCGTCTCGCTGCTGGTGTCCGGAAGCTTCACGCCCGTGGCCTCTTCAAACGCCTGCCGAAGTTCCCCTCCTGGTTTCAGCTGCTCAATCTGCGCGTTGGTCAGGTTGCCGTTATGGTATGCATCCACAACCGCATCAAGTCCGGGAAGCGCTTCTTGCCCGGCTTCCAAGGGCTGCCGTGCGGCTTCGGTGTCAGGTGATACCGGTTCTGCCTGCTGCACATCCGTGTCCACAGGGGCATTCTCTTGCGCTTCACGCAAACGATTCACGCCGCTGCCAATAAGAGAGCTTCCCGCCGCGCTGATTGCGCCGCCCAGTGCGCCGCCAAGTGCCTGCTGCCCAAGTTCAGCAAGGCTGAAGTTTGCATCCGGATCTCCGGCCAAAACGTCGAGGCCGTAGTCTGCTGCATACTCAGAGGCTTCCTGCCCACCTTCGCTCAGTGCTTGACGCGCCATTGCCCGCAGTACGCCGGGGCCGCCGCCCGCAATCAGTTCCGCACCCTGTTCAAGAGGGAGCTTATTGGTCACGCCAGAGACAGCACCGGACATTGCACCGCGAAGAACCGCTTGGTTAAGCGGAATACCGCGCTGTTCCAGTTCGTTCACCCGGTTGCCGGCAGCACTTGCGCCCATCAGGACGGGAATGAGAACCGGCGCGGCCTCGGGAGCCGCGGCTGCTGCCGCAAAGGCGGGAAGGAGCTGCGACACACCGCCGATGGCTCCCACAAGAAACCGGCCTTGGTCGTTCAAACCGGCCTGCGCTTTTTGGGTCTGTTCGGTCGAATAGTCCAAGATCGACTTGACCACTTTGTTTTGCTCGGGAGTGATCTGGTTTTCAGCCCGAATACCCTTTGCGCTTGCAATGCGGTCAAGCACCTGCTGGAATTCAGGCGTAGCGACAGGTCCGTTCGGAGTGTCGGTGTAGGCCCGGCCCATCTGAATGAGAGCGTCCCGCTGCTCGTTGGCTTCTTGCAGGTCGTCCGATGCTGCCTCATACTCCGGAATGTCCATGCTGGCAGACTGCCCACGAATGGCGCGAAGCGTTGCGTCTCCCATATTGGCAACACCGCCGCCAAAACCTGTAACGGCACCAAGTTCGATTGCGCCTGCACGGCCAGCCAAAGAGTCCACGCCCAGCGCGGTGGCATAGGTGTCATGCTGGTTTTGCAGTTGCCGGTATTCCCGGGTTTTGGTCTTTCCCTGCTTTTGCAGCTCCCGCATCCGCTGGTTTGTTGCGGTCAGCCGTGCATCCAGCTCCTGTGTCGTGAAGTTCTGCTTTGCCACAGAGGCCCGGGTTTTGGTTCTGGATTTTTGTTTTGCTGCCGTTGCTTGCGGGGTTTGGACGCCGCCTAAATCCACGCTATCTTCGGCAGACACGCCGCCACGCGCCTTCTGCATCTGCTTATAGGCGGAAGCGCCTTTTGCAAAACCTTTCACGCCAGCGGCAACCCGTTGCGAAAAGCTTTTCTTTGTGGCGCTGCCTTTCCTTTCAGGTGCAAAGGTTCTGCTTGCGGCTGTAAGGCTGGAAATGCCGGCAGTGTCTCCGACGTTCTCCTTGATGCGCTCGCGGGTGTTCGTATCGCGGGTTTCTTTTCTTTCTTGCAGGGCCACCCGCGTTTTGGCCAGTTCTTCCAGCTCTGAATCCAGTGCTTTAAGCTCTTCCTTCTTCAGCTTCTTGCTCTTTGTGGTGGAAGAGGATGCTTTTTTCGCTGCACTTGCGGCTGCCCTTGCTTCTTTTTCTGCTGCTGCCTGGGCTGCCTTCGCTTCCTTCTCGCGCTGGGCTTCAACGGCCGCCAGCTGCTTTGTATAAGCGGTGGTGAAGCTGCCCGCAATGTCGCCATAGTCGGGCAGGGTTGTGGGTGCTGCATTCATTGCCTGCTGTCCGGTGTACCGGGCGCTGCTCATGCCCGTTTTGCCGCTGTTTATGGCGTTCTGCTGGGCCTTTGCATAGTTTTTAAGGTAGGCGTTCAGAAACGCTTCCTGATCAGAATAGGGCATGGAGTCCTCCTTATTTCAAAAAATCCCGGCCGTGTTTCAGGCCGGGCGGAGAATGAAATCAGTTGTAATAGTCCTCGTCGTCGTAACCCATCAGCTTACGCAGCCATGCGCTTACGTTGCCAGCGTTGCCGCCGCTTCCCTGCGTGATGTTTACGCTTGCAGGGGTGTTAGTGGCCACAAGGTTTGCCAGCGTGGGGGCAAGGTTGGAGAGCTGCGCCGCATCGCCGCTGGCCCGCTGGGCTTCAAGCTGTGCAAGGTTGTTTTGATAGGTGTTTTGCAGGCTGGCAAGCTGCTTCAAGCGCTCGGTTTCCAGCTGGTTTCGGGCGTTGCCGTAGTTGTTGTTCATGCTCGCCAGCGTGGTTTCCGATGCACCACCGTTCAAGCCCTGTGCACTCATCTGTTGGGGCAGGTTGCGGAGGGTCTGCATCTTGTTAATGTAAGCCTGTTTCAGCGCGTCATTGGTGGTGTCGGTCAGCTGGTTTGTGGCAAAGTTGAGGTTTTCCTTCTGCGCTGCCGCCGCCTTTTGATACGCTGCTTCCCGCTGTCGCCGCTGCTCTGCCATGATAGATGCCAACGCATCAGCATATGCGTCGGCATAGCTGGGGCCGCTGGAAGCGGGTGCGGCCTGAACGGCAGGTGCAGAATAAGAGGACCGGCCAGACGAAGAACCGCCGCTGCTTCCAGAGTACGCCTTTCGCACAGAGGCAGCATTCGCCGCGTTGTTGCCCACGCTCCATCCGCTGTTGTTGTACATGTTTCGAGCGCCGCCTTGTTCGGCAGCCTGCCTATTATAGTCAGCCTTGCTTATAAGCTTTCTTGCCATATTCCCATCCTTTCTAGATAAAAAAGCTCCAAGGATTTCTCCTCAGAGCTTGCTGTCAGGAAAACGCTTCTCCGATTCCCTGCAATTTGTGTTTGTACTTTCGGTGCAGCGCTGGCTGCCCGTCAAGAATCACGGCCATGTCGTAGTCCACCGCGTCCAAGTCAATCATCATGCCGGTTGCGGTCTTTAGCTCGTCTGCCACATCTTTCGCCATGCGCCCGATATAATCAGCGCCTACAACATCTCCGCTGTTGTACAGAATCTGCGCGTGTGCTTGCAAGCTGCTCAATGTGCTGGATTCCCAATTCACCCAGCGCTTAAACATATCCCGCACGGCCATGCGCTTTGTTGCCGTGTCCACTTCAAGTCGGGTTCGGCCCATCCAACTTTCCGGCAGAATCGCCGGATTGTTTGCGTGTGCGCCCGGTATCAGGCGGTTATAACGCTCGATGTAAAACCGCACCATGTTCCGGTGCTCGGCGGCCTCGTCCATGAAGCGGAACTCTTGCAGGCGCTTGTAACCGTCAAGATGCAGGAATGTGAAGCACTGTGCCATCTGGTCGTGCAACATAATGCCTTCGATTTGGCGAGCCGATATAGCGGAGAAGATTTCTTCTCGGGTCATGCCTCAGCCCTCCATAATCATGCGCACCAGCGTGTCCACATCCCCACGGTGGAAGGTCATTCTGCCCAGTACAGGCGCATCAACCTTCAAGCCGTTGTCGGGAATGCTTTCCCGTGCTGCATCTGCCGCCAGATCAATATCCAACTGGCCGTCAGCAGTCAGCCCAAACGCCTTCGCAATGGGGTTTTCCGCAAGAGCGTTCATGGCGTTGCCGCTTCGCGCGACAAACACATATTTTGCCGCATTTGCGGCAAACCGTCCCAGACTCCCTTCCGGCAGACGGCTTATAATCTCTTGTTCCATATAGCGGTTAATGCCCCGCTGAACCATGTCCATGCTAACCATAACCATCCTCCTTCAAAGAGAATGGGGGCGAAGCCTAGCCCCGCCCCCATCGGCTCAGTTCCCGTTGCAGCACTCGCCGCACTTAGGCAGCGGATTGTAAAGGGTCTGTGCGGTGGTGGCTGTTCCCGTGGTTACGTCCGCAACCATCTTCGGATAGAAGGTGGCGTTTGCGTAGCTCGCGATGGAGTTATCACCGCAGCAACGGCGCTCGGCTTCCAGCTTGATCTTCTCGGTCAGGCTGTCGCGCACAGTGGCAATGTCCTGCCGGGCCAGCGCAAAGCTGTCCTCGGTTTTCTGGTTGTGGACAGCTTGCGCCGCCTGCACTGTCTCAATGCCGCGCAGCCGCCCGTCAATGTACTTGTACATTTCCATCGCCTTCTGGTCGTTATAGGCATTCGCATCACGCAGCGCAATGTCGGATTCCAGCTTCGCATTTTTCTGCACAAGGTCGAGTTCGTACCGGTTGATCGTCTGGTTCTCGCTGCACTCGGCAGCACGCCCGCCGTTCAGCGCCATGGCCCCAATGCCACCTACAGAGTTCAGCACGCTAAGAATAGCTGCGCCAATGGCTGTTGCCAAGCCAGCGTTTGCCACGCCTCTGGATGCATAAGTCATTTCCATACGGTTTTCTCCTTTCGTTTGGTTCGTATATCAGGGGAGGCGTTTTCCTCCCCTGATATAATCTTACACCATGCAAAAGACGTAAAACCGTATTTTTCAATTCGTATTGTTATACAACTTTTGACCAAAAGTTAGTGCGTGTCCATGTATGTTTCTTTCGTACTGGTTTTGCGCGGCGGTAAAATAGCGCTGTATCTTTGCACACCATCGTACTTTTCCTTTAGCCGTGCGGTGATTTTGTCAACCTTCGCCAGAGACATTCCAAGTTTCATGGACTGCTCCACTCTAGTCCACCCAGCAACCCGTGTCCGCATCACCGCTTCTTCGTCCTTCGACAAGATGGCGAGACGTATAAACTCCTCAAGGATGATTTTATTCCAGGGGACCTGGTGCGACACTTCAATCACTCCCCGCCAAGTAGCTGCTTAAACACCTGGTGCAGACCGGTGGATGCAAGGCCAGAAGCAAGGCCGGACAAAATCACACCAGCGTCCACGGCAGGCCAGTGCATCCACACGGCCAGAATCACACCCAGCACGGCGCACATGGTGGGAATGTACTTGTTATCGACATCCTGCACCCACTTTTTGGTCACATAGCCCAAGCACAGGCAGATACCCACGATAACAGGAACCATGTACTCGGAAATGAACGAAATATCCATGATTATTCCTCCTCCAGCGCTTTAAGACGCTGCTCATGCTGGGCCAGCTCCTTGTCGTGGCAGTCCAGCCGCTTGTAAAAAATTTTGTGACTTTCGCGGTTTTCTCCCTCCAGCTTGTCCAACGCGCGCTGGAAGTTGTCCACTGCGACTGTCAGTTTTGTAATGTTGCCGTTGAGCTTGATGAGCGGGCCGCTCACAGAGCCGATCAGCCCTACAAGCACAACAACAACGCCAACCACCGTCCATTCTTGCATATCAGCCCTCCAGCAGGCTGGGGTTCACCAGGCCCAGCAGCTTGTCCAGTTTTGCCTCAATGCGGCCCAGCTGCTCGGCGGTGTCGTCTTTGCCGCTGTCCGGGGCCGGAGTGGGGGCAGGAGTGGGTTCCGGCTCGGGCATGGGCTCCGGTTCCGGATCCGGCTCCGGCTCGGGCACGTACTCCACGCAGCCCACCGCCAAAGCGGCAGCCTTTGCGGCCACCGCCTTTCGGTCACCCGCGCTGGCGGGGCCGATGATGAGGTAATCGCCCGCGTCCTCGTGGGGCAGGCCCAGGCTGTCCGCCAGGGCTGCCAGGGTCTTGCGGTCGCCGCCCGAAACCGGGCCTACTTTCAGCATATCGCTCATGCTATCACTCTCCTCTTTTTTGCCGGTGATGATCGCCGGATAGTCCTTGTACGCATGGTTGCAGTCCACGCGCCCCGAAATGCCCGGCACACTGCCGCTGCTGGTATACTGCCACATCCCATAGGGGCCGGTGTAGTCCGTGCGGGCGGTGTAGTGGGCCAACCAAAAGTCATAGCGACTCAGAGCACCCATGTCCAGATAGGCCGCCGCGAAGCTCTTGTAGGTGTACAGGATGCAGTAGCGGCCCAGCTCCTCAACACGGCTCAAAAACGCCGCGCACAGGCTCGAGTTCGAGGTGCGCGAAAAGCGCTTGTACAGCGTGGCGTGCTCAAAGTCCAGAGCGATTGGCATATCGCACACAAAGCCTTCCAGCATGGCCACACAAGCGCTTGCAGCTGCCCGCATGGCGCTTTCGGATGTGCAATAGCTGTACAGATATACACCAGTATGCAGGCCCGCAGCTTTTGCCCCGGCCATGTTTTGGCGGTAAAAAGGGTCCTCTGTAATCGTGCCGTCCGAGTTAATCCAGCCCTGCCGCACCATAGCAAAGCCCATGCCGGACGCCTTCACCTTGTTCCAGTCGATGGTGCCCTGATACTTGGACACATCCACGCCTTCCATAGTGATACTCAGTCCAACCACCCCATTTCTTTCAGGTCGGCCCGCACCTCGTCAATCTCCGCCTGCGTGATTTCGGCCAGCGCGGCGACGGGTACGCCAGCCGCATCGGCGGCTGCCTCTTTCGTGCCGCCATAGACAAGGGCTTTGATGGCCTCTTGCTTTTGCTCGTAAGTCATGGTTCTCCTCCTCTCGGTCAAACCCTGTAAATACACACCGTACCCAGCTCGGAATAATTGCTGTTGCCGCTGGTAACGGACACCCACTGCGAACCATTGAGCGTAAATGTGCCCTGCCCGCCCCACTGAGAGCCACCATACTCGCGCTCAGAGCCATAGATTCTAGTGCTTAAAGAACCAGCATCGGCGATATAGCAGTTAGATAGGTTAGCAATCGCTCCACACGCCCGGTAGGTGCCCGCCGGGAGCCAACAGCCCCAGCCGCCGAATCCCGACGTGCCGCCCACCGTATAGGCCAGCTTGAGCCGGTTGTAAGAGCCGCCGCTCCAACGATTGTCGCCAATAGTCGCGAACATAGCCACGGCGTGGCCCCTGCCGGTGACATCAAGCACGCTACTACCTGCACAAAGGTTCCCTTCGTTCAGGCCGATCACTTTTGCCACAGTAGCATAGCTGTCACCCACGTATGTTTCGCCGTTGTAGTAGCCCTTCGGCGGTTTAAGGTACACGCGCTTAACCCCGTCGGTGTTTTGATAGGCTTGCGTGTCTCGCTCCACCGGTGTGACGGCAACCGACGGATAAGCAGAGGACGCACCCACCGCCCCATTTTTGCCCACCGTGTTCCGGTCCAAAATTGTGCCGGTCACCCGCTCGCCGTCCTTGCCGTGGGCGGTGGCCCCTTCCAGCAGCTTCGCCGCCGCCACGGTGTCCTTGGTCAGGTCAATCAGCACCTTGGCGTTAAAAACGATTTTGCTGTTGCCCATAGCCATCACCCGATGGTCACGGTTTTGCCGCCAGATGTGTTGTCGCTCACCGCATAGGGGATGGCGGCCACAACCACCTGCGACAGACAGTTATAGCCGGTATCCGGCAGCACCGTTTGCTCAGTGGCTTTGGGCGTTACTCTCTTGCTTTGAGGCTTCATGCCCTCACTCCCGGACATCGTACCGCTGACCCCTAGCACGGTCACGCCCTTGCGGATGTTGGTGGGAATGAGCTTTGCCTGTTCGGTGCTGTCGATGGTCACTTTGCCGCTGCCGTCGTGGTATCCCTGGGGCACGGTATAGGCCCCGGCCTTGGTGCTGATTGTCCCGGTCACCGCCCCGCGATTAGGCATTTCGCCGGAAACTTTTGTGCCTTTCACATATGCGGTTTTCCCAGACAAAATTTCTGCCGCCGTAGCGGTGGCATCGCCCGTTGAGGCATCGAAGTCACAGGTGCCAGTGATGGGCGCACCGTCTTTCCCGTGGGCGGTGACCCCGGTAAGCAGTTTATCGGCAGTGACGGTATCGCCGGTGAGGTCCATCAAGACGTCGCCGTTAAAAATCACTTTGCTGTTGTAAGTAGCTGCTGGCATGTTATGCATCCTCCCCGATGTACACTGTGTTCCCGCCCGACGTGTTGCCCACGTCCCAGCGTTTGATTTCTCGCACTATGATGTTGTCTGTGAGATATTTGTTTTCCGTTTCGAGTTCTTGTTCGCTGCCTTTCGGCGTTACTTCATACGGGCCGAGGTAATTCTCTGGCAATGCGGTTCCCCCACTGAAAGAGAAATCGAATGTTGCATCTGTACTACTAAGGTCAGCCGAAAACCGCACGTCCTCGACAACATCAAAGGTGGCAGCGAACGTTGCCTCTGTGCTGCTCCAGTCCGGCATTAAATCACACCGTCCTTGAGCACTTCATCGGTCTCAGCCTCAACGATGTCGCTTTTGAGCGCTGTTCCGTCCTTTTTCCGCAACCGGACTTGGATTCTGATTTTGCCTGCCTTCGGGTTAAAAGCAAGGGTGTCCTCCTGCCCAAGTGGCACCAGCAAATCCGTGCCTACCATTTGGCACTCTTCCAAGCTCTTTTCCACCACGGTCTTGTTGCGTTGCTCATACGTCACATACAAACTTGCCAGTTCGCTCTGCGTTACAGGCAACGTAATTCTGTTAGTTACGGTTGTGCCGCTAGAGATTACGGTGCTCATGTTTGTCACACCTCCTATTGCTTTTAATCACACGTAGCAAATTACGCCCTTCCCGCTTGGTGTACCACCGCCGAAGTTGATGTCCCATTGCATGTAAATGTTTTGGTTTGCACTCACAGAGAACGTGGCAAAGTACATGTTGTTTCTCCCTGGCGTTGCCACCACCTTACTACCAATGACAATTGATTTGATTTGCATATCGTGATCGGCGTTGCCCGCGAAGAAGAAAAGCAGAGTACCGGCGGCGGGAGTGGTAGCCAGACTATGCGTCGAGGTGTCGTTTGGAATAGATCCATTCCAAACCGCTTTCGTCACGCCGGTTCCTTTTACGCCAATCACCGTGTTCCCAGCGCAAAGTTTTTCTGCCGTCAGGCCGATTGCGCTGGCTACTTTGGCAAAAGTCTCGCCCACATAGCTGTTCCCATCGTAAAATCCAGCAGGGGGTTGCAAGCACAGCCGGGACACGCCATCAAGGTTGCTGTTTATCTGCGTGTTCGCCGCCACGGGAGTGACGGGCGCACTGGGGTAGTATTGGCTGATTCCCACCGCCCCGTTTTTCCCAACGGTATTACGCGGTAAAATGGAACCAGTTTTAATCGTTTTATCGCCGGAATAAAACTTTTTGCCCGAAATCACGTCTCCGGTGTCAGCATCGGCGAGGGCGAGTTTTGTGAGGGATAAGCCCCCGCCGCCATTAAAATTTATCTGCTCTCCGTCCTGCGTGAAGGTGAGCCACCGGCCCGTGACGGATTCCCCGGCCAGTGCATCGGCAAAGGGTTCCGCGCCCACATAGGCGGGCACTTCCTTTCCGCCCAGCATCACCGTGTCCCCGGCTTCCACGTCAGCCGTCATCTTCACGCGGCCGCTTGTGCCGGATCCGCTAAAGTGGTGCACGTTGTCCATCTTGGTGTGCGTGTAAGTGCTTACACCACGAGAGTCGGCATAGGCAAAAACGTCTCGCCGTCTGCCGGTCGGGTCGTACACGGCCTGCGTCATATCCGCACTACCAATCTGGGAAATGCGGTCGCTGATTGCTTTTTCTGTCTGGTCTTTTGTATACGCCCCAACCTGTTCCGCAGTTACATTGTGCGGATTTTCCAGGTTGTCAATGTGGCCTTGCACTGTGCGGTTTTTGCCTTTGGTGCCGATTTGACTTGCCGCCGAAGGACCTAAAAGTTCGTCCACTAGCTGATTGAACATCGGCACGATAACTTCCCGCGCCGTCTGCTCAAACTTTGCCTGCATCTCGCTTGTGGAGAGGCCGGGCGTATCAGGCAGGCCAATAACGCCTTTGTTTTGCAGATCTTCATCTGTGATTTTTGTGAAGGCCACTTACCACCACCCACTTTCGCTTGTAAATTCCGTGTCGATGTTTTCTGCCTGCCGGTTTTGCAGGCGCTCAAACGCCGTTTCAAACTCGTTGCGGTACGTTGTCGCAATCGCCAGATCATCGTCCTTGTACAGCTGGCTTGCCATGTACATTGGCACAAGTGCCGCGGCATCTTCCGGCAGGTCGATTTCTTGCGAGTTCGGCGTGTTTTCAGTGATTCTGGCAGGCTTTGCGTTGTAGTACACAAGCACCGTTTCAATGCCTTTCGGCACCACCAGCAAATGCCCGCCCAGAAGTTTCAGCGATACCGCCCGGGGTTCGTCTCCATCCATACAGTATGTCTCGAAGTCTCCCACGTTGAGAAAGTCAATGAGTTCATCTTCAAGGTCAAACGTTCTGGATTGTGCCGGGTCTTTTGTCAGCGTATCGTGCGAACGGATGTGCTTTCCGGCTTCCGTTGTGGCAATCATCTGGATTGCTTCGTTTGCGGCTTGCGGCATCGCGTCGATGTAATCCTCTGCGCCTTCATCCTCAGAGGTAAACATCTTTTGCAAGGTTGCAGTTTTGCATTCTCCCCACGTCATACGTCTGCCCCCTCCAAGTGGTCGCTGTCGGCCATGTTCAGCTGTCCCATATCCATCTGCGCAGCCGGTTGCATGGCAGCCTGCTGCATTTGCTGCTGTTCGTCCATCTGCTGTTTGATTTCGGTTTTCACCTTTCCGGCCCCGGGGAATCCATTATCTTCCAGATAAGTCCAGAATCGGTAGCTGGTAGTCAGGTCACCAATCGGGCCAAATGCACCGGCTTGATACTTCACGTCGGCCATATCCCACAGCCGTTCACGGTTCGCGTCCATGTTTGGGGACGGGTCAACGCCGAAAATAAACTCATCATCCCAGTACAGTTCACCGGCGGCATCCCGTTTCAGAAAATCCCACCGGTTGAAATGGGCGAATGTCTGCTCTCCGCCGATTGCCGTGTAAGTCATCGGGTACGGTTGGTCAGCATAGGCCAGCATGTACTTGAAGAGCAGCTTGTACAGCCGCCCATACGCCTGATTCTTCATCTCGCGTTTGGACTGCAAACGGCCAGCCGCCTGTTGTGCAGCAAACTGCTTTGCGCTGCCGCTGGTTGCAGATGCATCGTACTTGCCCTGATACGAATCGTTAATGCCCAGCGTACTCTTTGCCCAGCTGTAATTGCTTTCCAGCATTTGCTGTTCGCGGCTTGTGTCGGGCTGAACATTGATAACAGAAATCAACGCCTTTTCCGCCGGGTTTTTCAGCCGCATGATTTTCAGCTCTTTATCGCTGGTTTCAACCTGAACGCCTTGCGGAAGCGTAACATAGCTGCCGCCTTTGAGCAGCTTCTCTTCAATCTTCGTGCCAAACTTCTTGATCGCGTTTTGCTGATCTTCAATCACATCAACGTCGCTCACGCCCAAGAAGCGGCCGAACATCCGCACATTGCTGCGGAGAATAACGGGAATTTCTTTCGGCTCGTAGTACGGGATTTGCGTGGGCACGTTCGGGCCGGGCATGGTAATAGCCACGCCTTCCTCGTCCACCTGCGGGGTTCCGTCCGGGTTCACCACAAGTTTGTCTTTGCCCGGGGTGCTTGCCGCAACAGTCTCACCGCCAAAAATGGTGATGTCCTCGGTCAGCTCTTGCACATCCAGTGGGCCTTCCACAAACTTTTTGCTGCCGCACTCGCACACATCTCCGAACTTCGGGCGGCCGCATTTCGCGCACACCTCGCCGCGCCGTTTCTGGCAGTTGTCCAAATCTTCCAGAGTTACGTCTCCGCACCAGCTGTACAGGCCAATACCGCCTTCATCGTTACGATAATACGCGATATTTTGAGTAACAATGCCACTTACAGAGCTCGGATTCTGCCCTCTGGCCGCCACATCATCCTCTGTTTCATCCTTGATTTCAACGCCGTACCGCCGTTCAAGGTAGCGTTTCGGCTGGCTTACAAGAATGAAAATGTACTCCATCTTGTCGATGTCGTACACGCCGGGCTGCGGAATAACCTGCTTCGGGTGGCGCTCTGTCAGCGTTACGTCGCCCAACATGCAGTGGTATCCGCCGTGCGGGTCCCACTCAACGTGGAAAAAGTCGCCGCCCTGAATGGGGACGGTTCGTTCTTGCAGGTCGTTCAGCTCTTTCAGGTTGAGCTGCTTGCTCAGGTTCAGCAGAAGAGCCTCAATCTTTTTTGCAAGCTCTTTGTCCTCTTCGTGGATAGCCGTGACGCGGGGGGCGGGGATAGAGGAATCCACCTGGCTTTCGATCAGCTCGTACACGATGTTGCGGACGTTGGTTGCCTTTTTTTCTGCGTCTGTACCGTTTGCGCCACGAATGTTTTTATCGCCACGGTACAGCGCTTCGCGGGTATCCATAATGGTGCGGTCGTACTGCTTTCTTGCGTCATCCAGCCGACTTTGCCATTTCCCCCGCTTTGTGGCATCGTCAGCAGCGTGTTTCAGCTTCTCGAACATGGCTCCTCCAAAAAAATGTCCCCACCATCAGGCAGGGACATCGGTAAATCAGGTAAGTTTAATTAGGCAGTCAGAGTAGTGCCGCCGGTCACGCCGCCGCCGCACAGGGCGATGCAACGCCAGTTGTTGAAGCCAGCGCCGAAACGGGCGCGGCCACGGAACACGTTGGCGTCGGTGTTGGGGTCAATCTCGCTCTTGACGGTCAGGGCAACACGGTCAACCCAGGGCATACACAGATAGTCGTCCTTGAATTGGCTGTCCATCATCAGGAAGAAGGGCTTGCCGCCGATGGACTTGGGCAGATAGGGCCAGATCAGCACGTTCCACAGGCCAGCCTGGAAGTTCATGGCGTTGTTGTTGGTTTCGGGGTCCAGGTCGCTGGACACGGCAGCCAGAACGGCACGCTTCAGGGAAGCCACGTTGGGAATGATGATGGTGTCAGGGGCGACATTCAGCAGGTTGCCGTCGTCATCGGTGAAGCTCTGCATGGCCTCCTGAACCTGATCCAGAATGCTGGTGCTGAAATCAGCCTTGAAGAAGTTGCTCTGGGTCAGCTTGGTGCCCTTTGTGGCACTGGGGTGAGCGGTCGAGAACAGGGCCACGCCGTCAGCAGAAGCGGTGCTGTAGGTCTTGTTCTGAATCTTGACGGAAGTGCCAGTGCCACCGGCCAGCAGGGAAGCGGCGAACTTCTCACGGGTGCGGTTGTAGCTGGTGGAGAAGATACCGGCGCGGCTCTTGATCTTGCCGATTTTGGCATCCTCAATCATTTCCTGAGTCACCTCAAAGCTGGACTTCCAGGTGGTAGGCTCAATGACCTTGGAGAAACCTTCCTGCATACCAGTCTTGGGGTAAGCGCCATTCTCGCCCACGTCCTCGAAGTCACCAACGCTGGTCTCGTTGGTGTACTTCTCGGCGAAGTTGGTGGAACTTTCCATGTTGAAGATGTTGGAAATCAGGCTCTTCTCCTCGAACGCCTCAACGCCGCTCTCGATCATAGCCTTGATGGGTTCTTGGCTCTTGCCGAACACGCTGTTGGCAACGCCGGAACCCTCAGAAAAAATGATGTTAGCCATATATCCTCCTTACAGGAAACGGCCACGGACAATGCCGTTGGCCTTGTTCTCGGTGGAATCGACGGTAAACACACCGTCAGTGGCAGTGGCAGTCACGCTCAGAGCATCGGTGTTCAGGGTCACCTTGGTACCGGCAGAAGCCACGGCAGCGGTGCTGGTGGTCTCAAACACGGTGGTGGGCTGAACTCGGATGCAGGGATACAGGCCGTTGCTGTCGGCAGGGCCCATGATGATGTGAGAGGGTTTAGCGGTCGCGCCGCACTTGGCCAGACTACCAGCGGTCAGCACAGCGGCAGAGCCGCGCGCCAGATTGGTAGCACCGGGCTGGTGCTCAAAAGGTTCCACGTCCGCAATGTCTCGCATTACAACGATAAACATGGTTACTTATCCTTTCCATATTTCTTGTGGTACGCCGCGATTTGGTCGCGCGTCCATTTAGGATTAAACTTGCGATACTCCGCGATGATTTCATCGGTCAGGCCGTCGCTTGCGTCATTTCCGCCGCCAATTGGGGCCATGTGGTCTTTACTCTTGGCGGTGTTAATGGCTGCCTGCGTGGCCGCTGCGCTCTTCTTGGCGGCCAGCCGATCAAAGAAGGCCGCTTTGAAAGCGCTCACCATATCAACATTGCTCATCACAAGCTGGTTGAAAGTGTCAAATTCGGGGGCGTTACGAAGATCGCCCAGTGTCCGGAATTCGCCGTCCAGTGCGGTGATCTGCCGCATCTGCTCGTTGAATTGCCGCTGGCCGTCTGCTTCACGCTGGGCCTGAATTGCTTCTTTCGCCTGCTTGATGACGGGGCTGTTGTTGATTGCATCATCGAGAATTTTGGGGTCGATTCCCTTCTGCTGCAAGGACTGGCGGCGTTGAATGTCCGCCTGCGCGTCCAGTGCTGCGAAGTAATCGTCCATGCTTCGGATGGGATCTCCGGTGGCCGGGTTTGTCAAATGCCCGAACCGCTCAGTCACCATACGGTCGTACTTCTGCTTGGCCTTTGCATCAGCACGTTTCCGGCTGGTTTCCCATACTTCGTTAGGGATCTCCTGCTGCTGCCCGGCTTCGGCAGCATCACCTACGCCTTCATTGGTTGCAGGTTCTCCGGTTGTCTCTTCCTGTGCAGGTGCGGCTGCCTCCTGCTCGACTTCCTCAGTCATAACGCCGCTGGTATTCTCTTCCATAATTCCTCACTTATTGTCACTTGCTGCGCAGATCGCCGCCCTTGGTCACGGTAGGCTTCTTGCTGCTAGAGCTGTTGGTAGCCTTCACGCTGGCGGTACTCTTGTTGCCATTCTCAATCTTCATGACGCTCCTCCTTTCCTTTCGTACTAAGGTCTCTTTCTGCCTGTGCTTGGCCGTAGCCGCTGCACTGCCGATTGCGGCAAATGAACGTCAGCAGTTCACCGCTGACGTTGACCTTCATTTCAATGCCACATCTAGGACACTTCATGCTATCACCCCTTGTACTTTCCGCTCTCAATAAACTCAATTGCCCATGCTGTAAGCCCGAACGGCTCATTCAGCGTCTTGTTTTCAAAGCGATAACGGGTCTTGTCCACCCGCTTCAACTTCGCTTTGGTATGCAAGGTGCGTGCCGTGGTGTCGCTGGAGAAACTGAATTTCGAGAAAACAAGCTGTGCAAAAGAAAGATAGCGTGAATTGAATGCATTCCGTTTCAGGGTTTTCCACTCGCCCTTGCGCAACACCCGCATATCCACACTTGTGGCTACTGCGGCAGCAACACTGACGGCAAGATACCTGAATGTTTTGTTTTTATAAAAAAGGCGCCCTGCAATGTCCGGCGTTTCCCACCACGCCTCGATTGGTTCGCCCATGTCGTTATAGCTTTCAAGGCTGGCAGGATCATCGAAGAATCGGCACACCTTTCCATCCGTTGTCCCAAAATACAAGCGTTCATCAATCACCCACATAGCGCTTGCCGGTACATTTGTGCGGTAGAAACAAGCGTACTGCCGCGTGGAATACGGTTCAGAGGCCGCCCGTCCGATGTTTTGCAGTCCGTCAAGGATGTATGCATGATCGTTCACAACCAACCAATACAGGTCTTTGTGGACTACTGCCACCGCATCTTCAAGATTCTTTTCCTTTTTGAGCTTCTCGTTGATGTAGTAGCTCCGGTTCTGTGCATAGCGTTCGCCGCTAATATCCGACGGGGTAATTGCAAACACGCCCAGCTTTGTCAAAAACACCGGCTCCGTGGACAGATACGCAAAAGAGCGCTTCGCCACGGCACCGGGGCCTTGTAACGTATTGATAATGGGGAATGCGGGCGTGGAATTTACCAGATCGCCGCGCCGGACAATCACATTCCGGTCAGGTTCGGCATCGTCCTTGTGCGTGGCAAGGTAGTTATTGATAATGCTGTACCCAATGATTGCGCTGCCAGCCGTGCCCAACTGCGAATATCCTGTATCTGGCCAATATGTCGTGTCGTACTGCCCAGAATACCAGTCTTGGTTAGGATAATCCGGGTTCCCGGACAAGAACAGCCGGTCAGACGCGCCATTTACGCCAAATAAAATGCCAATATCGCATTTCAAAACGCGGTCTGCATACCCTGAAACCGTCCGGCTCGCGGAGATTTCAACATTATCCTCGCCGGATAGTGGAGAAACGCCAGGGGCGGTGTTAAATGTCACCGTTCCTTTGGTTCTGTCAACCGTAAAACCGTCGTTTTTGTCCACCCATGCGCCGTCTGAATTCAGGATTTTCACCGTTACGGGGCCATCATCCAGCCCGGAAAAGCTCAGATGGTAAACTGTGTCGTCTTTCGTTCCGGCAAACCGTTCCCGAAACTTCGGAGAAATCAGGTTCAGCGCTTCATAATCCGTTCCGCCGCCTTTTGGCGACTTCGCGATGGAAAACAGCGGAACCTTTGCAATTTCTGCCGCGTTCTTTACACTGTTGCCGTCATAAATCAGGATGTGCGCGCCATCAATTATAGTCAGACTGTCGTTGAGTTGCCAGCTTTTGGAAGGGGCATTGTTCGCTTGTTCGTATAAAACCGTCCCGTTTTCACGGTACAGCTTCGTTCCTGCATGGATAATGCCTTCTTTATCCTTTTTCAGCTTGTGATACCCGTTGATTTTGCCGTCAAACGTTCTCACAAGCTCATAGCCCATGGATTTTCGGACTTTTCCGGGCACGTCTCGGATCATGTTCTGCCCGTTCGGGGACTGCCGTTTGTCCACGTTGCCGGGGGCGTTGCTGTAATCCACGCCCAGAAACGTATCGACAACCATTGTGCTGGGGGAAACCTGATCGGGAACTCTAAAATGTACCGCCATGTTTCCACCTCCTCAAAACGGGTCTCCAAATTTCTGAATCATGTAAGCCTTGCCCTCTTCGTCAGCGTTGTAGTAATCCTCCCACAGGTCAGATTCCCACGTGACGTGCTTCCTTGTTTGCGTGGCCTCGGCGGGCGCCGTCCACCAGACACAAAAATACCGCAAGCTATCCACGGAGTGCGTCAAGCTATGCGGTTCCTTTGCGTAAACATCCGGTTTGCGCTCATCTTTTTGAATTTTCTGCAAGCACCTCAACAGTGTCGGGGTCTTGTACATTGTCAGCCATGCCGTATTTGTCGCCGGATCAATGCGGAACCATTCCTTCATGGCCGCGCACCCGGCGGGAAAATCGCGGCTCACCTGCACCAATTGAAGCCCCGCTTCAAGGAACAGCTGCGCTCGGCTCTTGCCGCTTTCCTGACTGCGCCCCCACAGGTCAGAGGGGGCAAGGAACAGCTCAACCTCTTCGCCCTTCGACAGTTTCAAGACGGTTTCTGCCGCTGCGCCGATGGGCAAATTGCTTTCGTTATACTCTTTGTACACACAGGCATGGCCTGTTACATCAATGTTTACCCAATGGACGCTCAGCATATCAAGGCCGTAGTCCATCACGCAATAGCGCCTGCCCTTTGCGGGGAGTTTATCCACACAATGAGTTTCCTTCCTCACCTCGGGGAAGAATGCGCCGCCGGGCACTTCCAACGCTTGATCTACCGTTGCGGGGTACTCCTGATAGGTTTTATCTTCGCCCAGCGCGTTCAGCGTCCGTTTGTACCACGCTTCATCCCGGCGGGGGTCAGCGCTCCACGGCAAGAACAGTTTCGTGAACCCGTTGTCCGGGTTTGTGTAGATTTCTTCAAACAGCGTGCCCCGTTTAATGGTAGACAGGCCAATGACCCGGCCACCCGTGGGACGGTTGATAACGGGGAAAGCAGCCTGCCAGATTTCTTCCGCGTACTGCTGGAACGCCCATTCGTCAATGATAATCAAGTCAGCCGTGAACGAACGACCGGCAGAGGGGGACGAAGGGAACGCCTTGAACACGCCTTCCGGGCCGTCTGGCCACTTTACCCGCAGTTCCAATGCAGATGCTTTGAAAACAGGGCCGCTCCACCCGGCGGGCACAGCGCCTTCCTCTGCAATGAATTCCGGCATATAGCGCAGAATCACGCCCATGCGGCGCACAAGCTCTTTTGCTTCATCCTCTGTTCTGGACAAGCCAACGACTGTTCGGCCCGTATTCAACGCCAACAGCCTGCTCGCCTCGGCCAATGCAAGCCATGTAAAACCAAGCTGCCGCGCTTTCAGCACAACGATCAGCCGGTCGTTTGCAAACGTCTGCAAGGCCTGTTTCTGCCCGTCCCACAACTTAAATGGAACAATCAGTTCGGCTGCGTCCTTGTCCTCAATGTGAACATACGTTTCCACGAAGTAGGCCGGATGCTCCATGCAGTATTTCGCTTCCGCTTTTCTTACGTCTGCAAACCCTGCCATACTTCTTCCTTTCCCTTGTGCGCAGACCCATTGCAGGGCCTTACTGGGCGGAGGCTTTCCCGCTTGCCCATCTATTTGCACGCACACCCCGTTCCCGCCCTCCGGGCTTATCCTGTGCCCGGCTCACCCATTGGATGGGCTGGCAGGTGTCGAACCTGCTGTCTGGGAGTCAAAGTCCCATGCCTTACCGTTTGGCCACAGCCCAACAAAACCCCCGCATGGTACGCATTGTGAAGAGGCGTGCGGGGGTGCCTGCCGCGAACTCCCGCCTGCGTCCAGGTGGGATATTTTAGCGGGTCATCGGCTTTGTCACCGCCAGAAGGATTTGAACCCTCGACCTGCTGCTCTCGATCTGCTGCTTTCGACATGCTACTTATAAGGCAGCCGCTCTGCCAACTGAGCTATGACGGCATATTGGGGCGTTTCCGCCCCGCCTACTTTGCGTGTAGGGCCGCCCGTGCGAACTTACCCGCCACACGGCACGGGGAACAAAACCTTTAGCTTTGATTTGGGTACCAGCCTCACAAAGCACGTGAAAACAGGCTACAATGCCGCCTGTCAGGGCCGGAGAACAACAATGGTTGTGAATGGTAAAAAAATATTTTTTCGAGTACCACCCTTTTGAGAAGAGGGGTGGGGTGAACCTTGATGGGGGGGGGATTTTGAAAAAAGTCTGGCGAGAAGCCTTTTTCGCTATGGCCCGCCCCGTCCTCGGACACCCGCCCCTGCCCTGCAGAGGGGGGGGTGGGGCCGCCAGAGAATAGCGGCAAAGAATATCTGTGCTACTATCGCCAGCAGCCCGGCACCGTTGGTACAGCCTAACCTATTTCGCTAAATCGTTGTTTGACGAAATACGAAGTGACGTTTCACCGTTTCTTTTTGCCATTTGTGGAATTTACCGCGCCCGAATCTGCACTTTTGGTGCGGGACGCATCCAGTCTAGCCGCCACTTTGCGGGCCAGCTCCACGTCCTCGGCGCTCAGCTGCTGCACCGTGACGGCCTCGCCGGGCTTGTCGCCTGCGCTGTCACGCACCCATGCAGCCGCCGCCGTGTCGCCGCTGCGTGCCTTGACCACCTGAGCAATGGCGATTGCGTCGTACTGATCGAGCGGTACAGCGGTGTCATCTGCCGTCTGCCGCACCATCTCAGCAAGCTCACGGCCCTCTGTGATGTCCGCCAGCTCTACCGGCTTACTCAGGATCGCGTCCAGGACATCCCGCAGCGCTCTTTTGCGGCGGCGTTGCTCCATCAGTGCAGCTTGTCCCTTGCGCGCAAAGTCCCGCCGCTCCTCTGGACTCATGTCCCGCGTGGTGCGCAGGTTGGCCAGCGAGGCCGGATTTTTTTGTGCCATATCCTCACCCCCCTATAAAAGAAGGCGGCCCCCACGTCGTGAAGGTCGCCCCGTTGATCATGTGTCTTGTCTTGCCTGCCTGATAGCCTCGGCCAGTAGCCGCGCCGCCGTCTGTGCTGGTGCCTCGCCGTCACGCTCCAAGCCCTGTACAGCATCTGCTCTCAGGCTGAGCCGTATGCGGTCGCCGTCTGGCTCTGCCTCTGGTGCTGCCCGCCGGGCCTCTGCTGCGCTCACCAGGTACCGTGTCAAGCTCATGCCTGCGCCAGCTGCTGCGGCTCTCAGCGTCTCGGCCTGCTCTGGCGACACCCGCACCGTGAGGGTGACCTGCTTTGCCAGATACCGCGCCGTAGCTCTGCGCTGTGCCTCTGTCGTGCTCATGCCATATCACCTCCAAGTATATAATACATTATACGGAGGTTATATGCAAGCATACATCTTGCACATATGATAGCACATATCTTTGTGCACATTGCCTATTGCATATGCTAGCATATATGTGCTATCATATAGTCACAGCAAGCGACACAGGGCCGCGAGCGGAAGAGCAAGGAGGACGACATGAGCAAAGCACTTACCACCGATGAGCTCATTAAAAAGATGGCTTGGCACGTATCCCGCGAGGTCAAGCACTACGCCACCGACTTTGAGATCGACCGCGCCCAGCTGACCGAGGCCGTCGAAACCGGCCGCTATGGTCAGTACATCTGGATCACCCGCAACTGCGGCACGCATCTCGTGCCGGTCGGCATCGCAGCCACAGACCCCGACCAAAGCGCCGAGCTGCTGGCAGCTATCCGGCGCACATGGTCGGACGCCGAGCGCCGCGAGTACTGCATCACCCTGGGCCCCCTCAGCCACTCTTTCCAGCCCCTCCGGCAGAGGGAGGCGAGAGCATGAGACTCACCCGCATGGAGTGCCTGGCTTTGGGCTTTGGCTGGGGCGTATCGCTCCCCATGCTTTGGCTGCACTGCCTGGGCATGATCTAAGACCCGCAAGCACGACGACACACAGCAACAAACAGGAGGGACAAGACATGATCGAAAAGCTATACAAATACACCGGCGGCGTTGAAAGCTTTAGCTACCGCCGCAACAGCCCCGGCGCCGTCCCCGTCGTTGATATGATCTTGGGCGACATCGACGACGACGACAAGGCCCCCATCCGCATCACAGCCATTGGCGGCCTCGCCGACTACATCAGCGCCATTGAGTGGACGGACGCAGAAGAGCGCTACATCGCTGCCAACTGGTATTTTGACCGCCTGCTTTGCCTGCACCGCATCGAGGTGCCCAGCACGGAGCCCGGCAAGCCCGCAAAGATCATCGCCCAGCACGGAGCCACCGACCGGGAAGCAAGTGTTTTCGGCCCGTCGGAGTACATCGAGACCAGCAAGCCGGAACCCATGGACGACGAGCAGAGCCGCGCATGGTACGCCTTCTGCGCCGAGGACAAATACCGCTACTAAGCCCGCAAGGCCGACGGCATCCGCCGCCGCTGGTGCAAGTCCAGCCGCCCAGATGGGCGGGCGCTCATGGGCCCGATCACATCGACATAGCCGCCACGGCGGCACACACAACAAATAGGAGGTAAACACTTATGTATGATTATTTGGAGCATGTAACCGCAGACGTCCGGGAGTATGTAGAGCAGGAAATCGACTTGACAGAATGGGCGGGCGACCGTGACGGACTGGAAGAAAAATTAAACGATGACCTGTGGGCGTGTGATAGCGTCACGGGCAACGCTTCCGGGTCTTACTATTGCAACACCTGGAAAGCGGAAGAAGCATTATCCCACAATTGGGATTTATTGGCGGAAGCCCTGGAAGGGCTCGGACAGGATGGAACGGACGTATTGAAAGAGGGCGCGGAAGCTATGGACGTTACAATCCGTTGCTACCTGCTAGGGCAGGCAATAACCGCTGTATTGGATGACCTGGAAGAAGATGGAGCTTTTGAAGAAGAGGAAGAAGAGAACCAATAACCCCCGTTGCGGCGGGTATAAATAGCCAGTTAGGCCGCAAGCGTCCCGGCAAAATGCCGGGGGTCTGGAAGAGGGGCTTTCGCCTCTCCCTATCCTCACACCATAAATATATCATATTTACGATATATTTCATAGTGTGGGTAGCTGTTTCCAGCTGTTGCATTTGCAACGGCTGCACAAAAAGCCATGCAATAATTTGTACAATTTGCCTATTTACATTGTAGAGCTAGCGCTGTATTATATAGACAACGAAAGCAAGCAGCGCAAGCAAAAAACGGAGGTAAAAAAAAATGAAAGTTATCAATCGGCACGGGCACGAAATCAATTTTGAGGCAGCGGTTAGCCTCATGGACGACGAGCTCCGAGAGGAGCTGAACCGCGAGCTGGCCCCCTGCACCGAGCAGGAGTTTTTCCAGGCTTACGAAAAGGCCCACGAAGAAAAGTACGGAGAGGAATTTCAGATTTAAAATGGCCCGCCGGGTCCGTAAAGGAGGAAAATTTTATGAAAATGGAAAAAGTAAACGCCGAGTTCTCCGCCGAGTACGTGCGGGACGGTAAGGCCCTGGTGCTCTACCAGGCCGGAGAATCGAGATACGACCCGCTCAAAGGCATCGACTTTATGCTGTGCCACTTGGACAGCGTGCACCGGGGCGACATCGAGCTTTACGCCGAGGCCGACCCGGTGCCGGGTGACAAACCCGACACATGGGACGAGCTCGGCACATACGACGAGCTGAAGGCCGAGATTCTCCAACAGGCGGAAGCCGAAGGCGTCCCCGCCGACATCCTGCATTTTTGGCTGGATGATTGACCCGCAAGGCCGGCGCGCAAGCGCCGCCGGTGCAAGCCCGGCCACCCCGTAAGGGGTAAGCGCTCATGGGTTAAAAAACCAGAAAACCCAGATTTTCCGCCCCCTTAACTTTGCCCAAAGCGTGGGCTTAGGCAGATCAGAACGAACGAAAAGGAGGATGCATATGTTCAGCCCTTATTACATCGATACCATCTCCGGGAAGGTTCACACTTTTTCGGATGACAACGCCCTGAAAAAAAGCCTTGTCCGAGCATGGCGACGCGGTGATCGCGTTTTTGATTTCAGGTATCGCCTGAAAGGTAACTATACCAACGGGCGGGAATACCGCCTGGAAAAGATTTGTCAGCGGGCAAGTGGGTTGTCGGTTGATTTCTCGGCCGAATCGCCCCTCGGAAAAGAGGGATACTGCTTCTGACGCCGAAACGGCCTTCGGGCCGTCTGCCGGGAATGGCCGCCCGGTACTGATGAGGCAGGCCACAAAGAACGCAATGCAAAATCGGCACAACGCCGCAGGAGGGAAACGCAATGAAAAAGATTATTAACGGCAAAATGTACAACACCGAGACGGCCAAGGCGCTTTGCTGCTGGGACAACGGTTTCGGCTGTGGCGACTTCCAGCACGCGGAAGAAACCCTCTACAAAAAAAGAACCGGGGAATTCTTCCTTTTTGGCGAGGGCGGCGCTATGAGCAAGTACGCCCAGCCGGACGGCAACGGGTGGTGCGGTGGCAGCGAGATTGAGCCGCTGACCGAAGCAGAGGCCCGCAAGTGGGCTGAAAAGAAGGCCACCGCCGATGAGTACATCGCCATTTTTGGCGAAGTTGAAGAGTAAGAGGTGCGGCCATGGAAATTACTCTTACAGAGTACGCCAGACGCCACGGGCGGGCACTTGCCACCGTGCGCCAGAAGGCGTACCGGGGAGGATTTAAAACCGCCCGCCGGGTCGGGCGAGATTGGTTTATCGATGAGGATGAGCCGCTGGTGGACAACCGCCGGAAGCTGACGGCAAAAGACGCTTTTACCGCCGAAGCATACGGCCCCGGCGGGCTGAGCGCCGAAGAGCGGCGGCGCGTGCTCAAACTCGAGCAGGCGAAGGAGATCAGCGGCTGGCGGCAGTACCCCAGCACGTGCGAGGCGATCTTTCAAAACATCCTCGATGCGGGGATGTTTGACCGCTACAGCGCAATGCAGCTGGGCGAGATCGCCGCCCTGCTGAAAAAAGTTTACGATAAGGGCGTGGCCTATGGCCGCGAGCATCCGGAATAACTTTAAGAGGCGTGGGCTATGTCTGCGCCTCTATCTTTACAAGGAGGTGGCGGTCAATGCCGCCATTTAAGGACATCACCGGCGAAGAGCACGGAAGTCTGATTGTGCTAGGGCTATCCGACCACAAGTATGTAGTGCCGTCCACCGAGCAAACGAAGCTGCTTTGGCGTGTCCAGTGCAAGCTGTGTGGCGCCGTGAAAGATTTGACTGCAACATCTTTTCGCCACGACACATCCTGCGGTTGCGCCCAGCCCGCAAAAAAATTCCGCACTTGCGCCATTTGCGGAAAGAAATTCCCGGCGTCCCCCAGCGACAAGGAAGCCTGTTGCAGCATTGCCTGCGGCGTCGAATACAGACGGCAGCGCGGCACTTTGGGGGGTAATCCGTGGAGCTTAAACGCCAAGCTCAAGCGCCGCGCAGATGCTAGAGTGAAGGCGCAAATGGACGTTCTCCAGCCCATTGCAGCAAAGGCCGCAATGGCAATCCCCGAAGGGCAGAGAGGGCCGCAAAATCGAGAGTCTCTGCTCTGGATTTTGATCGACCCGCAAGGCAACTACCACAAAGCCGTGAACTTGACGGACTGGGCGCGTAAAAACCGGCTTTGGTTTTTCAGCCCATCGGTTCCAGAGGATGTGGCGGCGCGGCGCATTGCTCATGGGTTTTACGCCATAGCGGCGACTATGCGCGGCACTCCGAGCAGAAAAGGCAAACCGGCCATGTCTTACTATGGCTGGAGGCTTGCAGAGCTTCCGCGTGAGCCGTCGGAAACAGACAAAGCATTTGATAACGAATTATAAAACAAGAGGCCACACCCTTCCGGATGTGACCTCTTTTGTTATTTATCCAGATTCTTCACGGCGGCCCGGTGCAGGGCATAAACCCAGTCAATGCTGTACCCGCATTTGTCTGCCACCTGCTGCCACGTGCAGCCGTCCACGTACCGCAGCGCAAGCACTGTCCGCTCTGTCCGGCTTTCCAGCTTTTTCAGCGCGGCAGAAATCTCATTCAACGCTTCTTTCGCCTCGTCCATGGCCTGCCTTGCGTCCTCTCGGATGGCCTCAATCCTTTCCACCGCCGCCGGGATGTGGTCGCTTGTTCCGCCCCGTCCCAGAGTAGAGGACACGCTGGCCGTGCACTTCGTGGCTTGCGTGTTGGCCTCTTCCAGTCGTGCGGTTGCCATGCGGTAATCGTCCAGCGCGTCCTGGTAACGCCTCAGCCAGGCTTTTCTCTCATCATACGTCACTAGGATCACCTTCTTTTTTTGACTCATCCGCCGCGAAAAGCTCAATCACCTGCGCGGCCCGCTCGGTCATTTGGGGGATGCACAGCTCAGGGTTTGGCCCCTGATAGTAAGCACACCCCTTGCAGTCGTCCGCCGTGCGGGCCTTCCCGCAGCGCCTCAGAGCGTCCGCGAGCTGGGCAAAAGTGATGTAGTCAGTCATCTTCTTCTGCCTCCTTTCCCGTGATGAGCTCACTGTAAGGCAGCTGCTCAATCCACTTGCAAAACTCCCGCCACTCGTCAAGTTTGTGGTTGAGGCGCTGGCGGTAGATGTTCGCCAGCACCTCGTAATTCAGCATCACCGTGCGCCGCTGGTTGTAGCTGCTGGGCAGCATCTGGATAATCTGCCACCAGCATTCTTTTTTAATTTCTTCTGTTCCGGCCGCCTCGTACTTCGTCCACCAGTAGTTGAGGTGGTAAATCACCTCTTGCAGCGCCACAGAGCTGGCGATGGTTAAATGCTCGTGGCTAAAGTCCTGCAAATCAAACTGCTTCGCGGTAACTTTGTGCATGGTGCTGCACGAGTTTGCCACCGTTCCCACCTTAAATGTATCATATTCTTTCCACCAGTAAAGCGGCGCGGTAACATCCGCATAAACAACGATCATGCGCCGATATTTTGCATGTTCCGGCCCGGCTTTGGCAAGGCGCATCATGAGGGCGTGGTCGTTTTCACCGATGCAAAAGTCGCGTTTCGCCTCACCTCCGCAAAGTTTTGCCGGCTTGTGGTCAGCCTTATACATCGGGCAAAACACTTTATAAGCAGTGTCCCCAAGCACCCGGACGGCGGCATATTCGCCGCAATCGCACTCATGGCTGTCACTCCGTGCCCAGCTGTTCATGGGATTTCGCATTCCCCGGATTGCGTGTTCCCACCCCAAAACTTCGGTGTTCTCGATTTTAATCATCTTTCCAGCCTCCCTTCGGCCAGTGGAACAGCGTCCACAAGCCTACAACAATAATACATAATTCTGCCAGTGCAATTGGCACCGCAATGAGCACCACAAGCGCCGTCAGGGCTTTAATCAGTATCGCCGCCATTAGACGCCTCCTTGCGTACACCTTCGCTGCAAAAATCATCCTCCCACTTGGTAAAATATTCACTGCTAATAGCTGTGCAAATCACCACGTTTTCGCGCAAGACTTCTTTCTCGGCTGCTATTCGCGGGCGGCTATACCTGCAATCCTTGCAGCGCACCACCGGAACCATGTCCGCGACCGCACTTTCGGGCAGGGAACTAATCGCCGATTTGAAGTCATCCTCCATGATAACCCGGCACAGCCCCTGTCCATCGGATAAGTCTTTTAGCGGGATGCTCTTCAACCAATTGACAAGTGCTTCCAGGTCAATGTACTTCGCCATTGGTGACCTCCTTTACAGCTCGTAGTAAGATTTTACCGACTTACCGATTTCTACCGACAGTTTTGCGATAATGACACGAGCGTGTTCATACTGGGCTTTCACACCAATTTTGTAAGTACCCTCCCATTTCTTCTTCGGATGCTTTGCGGCTTCCCGGATATTGGTGTCGTTGTCCATGAGAAGGTCAGTTTGGTACAGGTTCAAGAGCCGTACCAGCTCCTGTTTTTCTGCTAACTGCATTACGATTCCTCCCTCAACGTAAAAGTCTGATTGATTGCGTTTGCCAACGCTTGTACGAATTGTTCGTTACTGGCTTCATCGTCATAACCCAAATGGACAAAAATTCCATGCAGAATTTCATGTACAAGGGTTTCTTCCATTGCGTCCTTCGGAAGATTTTTATTGAGCTTGATTTCACAGCTCCCATAATTTATTTGACCGAAATGTGTGGTCATGTCAAAAGAATCTTCGTGAAGTGTGATTTTATGTGGAATACCACAGATTTTCACAGAATCAACCATTATAGCACCTCATTTTCTAATTCTCCCCATTGCTCTGCCATGGTTTTGGCAATGCCGGGGAAGGTCTTTGCACGGTTTTTTGATCTATCTTCTGATAAATCCTCTGGCCCCGCGAATTGGTCTCCCACAGGGCCGGTTTTTCGGCTATGAGCCGCGTTTGCACAAACACAGCTCTCTCTTCGGCGGTGTCAAAACAGGCCTTTTTGAGTCGCCCCAGGTGCCACCAGCTCACCCAAAATCTCTGATTCATGCTTTGCCCCCCAATTCCAGGTACTTTTGCAAGTACCAAACCGCTTTCTGCACGTCCTCTTCGGGGGTCTCGTGCTTTTTCTTGCACCTCCACAGATACTTAAAAGCGTTGCAAAGACAAAAGCCTTTTACATCCTCCGGCCCCATCATGTCCAGCATCACGTCAATGCACTCGAAATTGCCCGCATAGTGGGTGGGGTGGTCAATCTCTGCACCGTAATCCGCCGGGGCGAATTGGCTATCTGCCGGGGTGAGTTGGCTATTAGCATAGACGGACGAGTACTTGCATAAGATGCAAGGCGGGGCGAACGCATGTTCATATTTGTATTTGCACTTTTCGCACATATTATCGCTCATTTTCTAGCACTCCCTTTCTGTTTTTTGGCCTAAAAATCGCAACCATGCTGGGGAACGGGGCGCTGTTATTAGATCCGCCAAACTTCAGCCGTCCACGCACGAATCGGATTTCCGCGCAGCCTAAAATGTAATCGTGGAACCACCGCGTGTCCGTTCGCGCCGGTAAAAGGCACACGACGGTGTTTCCACGCTCTGCCTCTTTCCGTGCTTTGCGCACCCACTTGCCAATTTCCCGCCCATACGGCGGGTTGCACCATGTTGAGCTTGCCCAGTCCTGCCGCAAGCCGTCTTGCGCGGGGGAAAAAAACGACTCACATTTGGCGTTGCACGGCAAAGCGCACGCATCCAGCACAAACCCGAATTCACGGTTTAACTCGTCGTAAAAGTCTTGTGGTGTACTCCACAAATCCGTTTTGGATGAGTACATCCCGTTATTCAGCATAGCTCGCATCCTCCTTAGTACATACAGCGTCATCCTTCGGCTTGAATCCGCTTTGCCAGCCGTTTCAGCTTCGATTCTGTGATCTCATCCACAGTCTTTCCGTTCCCAGCCATGTAGTACAGCTGCATCAGCATGATCTCAACATCTGCCATTTCTTCCGCCAGTGCGGGGTTCATGGCTAACGTTTGCTGCTCAAGGTCTCCGTTGCGGATGCACTTTGTAAGCTCTTTTTGCAGCTCAGAAAGTTCTTCGATCGTTACTACCATCTGCATGAGCGGGCCGTAAGTTTTCACCGCATTCTCAATGATTTTCAAGGTTTCTTTCGTGGTCATTTTTTACCTCCACAGTCACTCCATCGCGGCCGTCGTACACAAAACAGTCCTCAAAACCGACGACCCAGCGATTGTTATCGTTCGGCAAGAATCCCGCCGCTTGCATCCCATCAAGCACAAATTTTTTGCCAAAGGACACATTGTCCTTGTCTCTGCGCCGCGTCCGCTCATGCCATATAAAGCGGATTTTTACAGGCCCGGTTACAGGTGGCAGCCCCCTGAAGTAGAGGGCCACCGCCTGCGTGTAGTCGGACTTGACTTTGCCGCCCGCAAAGCGGTTCCGGCGGCAAGCGTTGGTGTACTCGTTCGCACCCGGCAGGCGAAATGGGAGATCAACTGTAATCATTCACCGCCACCTCCTCAAACCGCTGCTGGCTTCCAACGAAATTAAACGGCAAATCGCCTGTAATTCCGTCTTTGTTTTTTGCAATGCGAACGGTGTATTTGCCCGTCTCCTTGTCGTTGTGCAGCAGAATGATGTTGTCCGCATCCTGCTCAATCTGGCCGCTGTCGCGCAAGTTTTCCATCGTGGGCAGGTCACCGGCCCCGGCGCGGTTCAGCTGGCAGAGCGCCACAACGCAAATTTTTGTCTGCTGGGCGAAGTCGTGCAAGTCCTTCGACACCATTGTGGCCCGCTCGTAGCTGTCCTTCCCACGGGAAGGGATAAGGCCCAGGTAGTCGATGAAAACCACATCAAACTTTTGCGCCTGAGCGTCCATTTTGAGCCACTGCACACCGCGCCCGTTGGCTTCCACGATCTCAAACGGGCAAGTGGAAAAGTGGTCGAGCGCCCGCAACTGAATCTCGTTTGCGTTGTCCAGCTGCACCGAGTAGCGCCGGACGCTGTCGTATTGAAGCCGCATGATGTTGGTGCAAATTCTCATGCTGAGACGCTCTTTTGACGTCTCGTAGCTGTAGTAACCAACGCGCTTGCCGTTTTGTGCGATCTGCCGGGCCACCTGCAAGGTGAATGCCGTCTTGCCGCTGCTGGGCCGTCCGCCGATCACCACGAAGTCACCTGGCCCCCATCCGGTGTAACGGTCAAGCCGCCCAAACCCGGTGGCGAAGTAGGGCGGCCGCCCGCCAGCCATGGCCCGCATGAACCATGTGGCACAATCCATGGCGTTGAAGCGCCCGGTGCTCTGCTTGCCTGCCAGCATATGCGTCAGTTCCTGCGCCGCGCCCTCCACGTCGTCTTTGGAGCATCCGCTGCTTGCCAGCTTCAGGCCAACCGCCTGCGCCCGCTGCACCAGCGTATGATCTTTCACGGCGGCGATGTATGCCGGATAGTTGCTGTAAGCAATGGGGGCTTCCGCGCACTCTGCAAGCAGCTCATTTCCCATCACAGAGGCCGCGCTCACCGTGTCCAGCTTCCGGTGCCGTGCCCACAGGCTGGCCAGCTTGTCGTACACCTCACCCAATTCCGGGTCGCTGAAGTCCTCGCCAGTGATGGCATCCAGGATGTACGGCTGCGCCTGCTGGTTTACAAGCAAACAGCCGATGACGGCCTTTTCTGCTTCGTTCATGGCAAATATTGCACCTCCCTTCGTTTCTGCTCAGTGGGTACTTCATCCTCCCATGCCATTGCATTCAGCCAGGTGGCTGGGTAGGGGATGTATTGCCCTTTATCCTTTTGCCAATCAGGGCTATGTTTCTGGGCTTCAATTGCTTTCAGGATCAAAGCCTGTAAAGAGCTATCAGGTTTAAGTTTCTTCCATGCTGATAATGCTTGCCCTTTGCTTTTCTTTTTGGGGTAGGCAGTCCAAAACGCCTCAAACCCCCCGTTGTTTGCGCATACGAGAGTATCTTTAGATACTCGAGTATTATTTATCTTTATATTATGGGGTGAAGTTTTTTCATCACCCCCATGAAAATTCTGCATGGGGGGTGAAGCTGGCGCATTATCTTTTTCAGGTGTTTTTTCGGGTTCCGGCTCTTGTCCAGGCTCGACTGAGCGGTAGTCGCAGAAGGTCACACCGCCGACATCTCTTGTCCGCTTTTCCAGTAGCCCGCGCTCTGTCAGGGTGGAAAGCTGCTGGAAGATTGCCCGCTTGCTACATCCGCACCAGTCAGCCAGATAAGCCGCCGTACCAGTAAACCACTCGCCAGCTTGCGAGAATCCAAAAACACAGGCGTACACAAGCAGGGCGTTTCCGGTAAGGTTCAGGCGGGAGCGCATCCACCCCTGAATCACAACGTAATTGTTGTCTTTCAACCTTCCGCCTCCGCTTAAAAGGGCAAATCTTCGTTGTCATCAATGACCGCAAAGTCATCCGTCGCCGCTGGCTGGGCAAATTCGCCCGCTGTGCCCTGTTTCTGGGCGCCCCCGTCATTTTTCCCGCCGCAGAAGAAAGCCCTGTCAGCGGTCATCTCCCACGTCGTGCGGCGATTGCCGCTGTTGTCGGTGTATTCCCGGCAGTGCATGGAGCCGCAGAGCGCGATCATATCTCCCTTGTGAAACCAGCCGGAGATGAACTCGGCCGTCTTGCGCCACGCCGTCACCCGGAAGAAGTCAGTGTGCTTCTCGCCGTTTCGGCTCTTCGGGCCGTCCACAGCCACGGAGAAAGAACCTACTGCGTCTCCGGCCTGCGTCTGGCGCATCTCCACGTCGGCGGTCAGGCGGCCCATAATGATGATTTGATTCATGCTTTTAATCCTCCCGGTAACTTTTGCCAAATTCGGAGCGGAATTCGTCCTCGCTCCATCCATACTGCTCCATCGCGCACTGCTGCGCGAACCATTTAAGCGCGTGATCGGC
>ERZ1035027.145-NODE-145-length-44754-cov-23.334661_pt1 | contig 44754 bp, 66 predicted proteins | sample MGYA00520604_ERZ1035027 | MGnify/ENA primary metagenome ERZ1035027 (study PRJEB33766, sample SAMN09781743) | gut metagenome | biome: gut microbiome | host: Homo sapiens | place: Madagascar | study: EMG produced TPA metagenomics assembly of the PRJNA485056 data...
CAGGCAGAGCATGCAGAGCAGGCAGAGCAGGCAGAGCAGCAGGAAGAATCTGCCAGCAAATCGAAGAAGGCGAAATAACCATGGCTGACCCAATCACAGCGGCAGACGTGCAGGCGTTCCTCGGTGAGTTGGGTTACGCCATCCCCGCCGCGCTGCTCGATCCGATTCTCTGCGTGGTGAACAAGATTATCCCGTGCCTTGATGGTGCGGGGTATGACGAATGCACGGCAAAGCTCATTCTGATGTATGCCGCTGCGCTCATGGCGACGTCTTCTGGTGCCCGGCGAATAAAATCGCAGGGAGCGCCATCAGGCGCGTCGCGCTCGTTCGATTATGGAGATGACGGCATTACCTGGCTGCGTGACTCGCTGGCGAAACTGGATACCAGCGGCTGCACCAGTGAACTACCTATCAGCGCCGGGAACAGTGTCGGCCTGTTTATGGTGGTCGGGGGCTGTTAATGGCCTGGGTTTCAGTTCAGCAACGGCTTCCGCGGACGTTTACCCGGGTGTGGGTTATCACCGATACCGGTGAGCAAACGACAGCGTACGTGAAAAGCGACGGCGAGTGGTTCATTAACTGCGACCGCATACGCGCCACAGGCGCCGTTGTGCTGCGATGGAGGGATGACTGATGTCATCGGTTGCCAATTGGTCATACACCGCGACGGCGACAATCTGGCGGCGCATACGCGATGCTGACGGTAGCGATACCGACGGCGGAGGTCAGCCGTATGGATGGGAAGCGCCGATCGCTATCCTCTGCGACTACCAGGGCGGACTCTCTGCAAAAATCGGTGACCTTGGCCGGGAAATCGTGGTTAAAAACACGATATGGACCGAGTACGAAACGGCGCGGGAGGGAGATTACATCCTGATTGGTACGTCGACAGATGCGGCTCCGCCGGATGAGGCCGATGAGATTCGGCAGATCGTCCAGTTCGCAGATACGTTCGAGCGACTGGCGGACGATTATGCGATTATCACCGGCGCGTGATAAAATGTAATGGCGCGGCTAGACCGGCCAGTCGAAAGCAGAGAACACAGACTCTGTTGCCGCGCACCTCTCTCTGTGAAACCTACTGTGAGGTTTGTTATGGCTAAAGACCCTGATATCGATTTTTTACATCAATGTTTCAGTTATAACCCAAGAACTGGAATTATTACCTGGAAACCTAGACCAAGGATTCATTTTTCAACCGAAAGGGTATTCAATACTTGGCACTCTAGATTTTGCGGGAAAGAAGCAGGTTGCTTGAACATCAATGGATATTTAGAGATTGGTATTCAAGGTAGGCTTATGAAGGCTCATCGTATAGCTTGGGCGCTATCTTACAGAGCCTATCCAGAGGGCTTCATTGACCACATCAATGGTGTCAGAAACGATAATCGCCTAATTAATTTAAGGGATGTCGACAGGGTTGGTAATGGAAGGAATTCGGCAAGGCATAAAAATAATATCTCTGGCGTTTGCGGGGTACATTGGCGCTTAAGGGATAATCGTTGGGTTGCTTCGATTAACCATGCGGGTGGGCAGATTCACCTCGGATATTATGAGAGCCTGATTGATGCTGTTGCTGCAAGAAAGTCAGCAGAATTTAAGTATGGCTACCATGAAAACCATGGGCGAGCCCAATAATTCACAAAACAAGGTCGCTACGGCGGCCTTTTTTACGTCTGGAATCTGATTATGGGCGTTAAAGTTCGGGGAGTCTCCAAGGTCAGCAATAATATCAACCGGCTGATTGATAATATCGAAAAGCGAAAAACCATGCGGGCGCTCTACTCTGCTCTGTTTGAGATTGGGCTGGAGTCCGCGGTGCTGGTTCCTATCGATACCAGCACTCTGGTTAACTCTCAGTTTAGAGAGGTTGTTATCAAGGGCACCAGACTAACCGGGAGAATTGGTTATTCTGCAAATTATGCGGCGTACGTGCATGAGGCCAAAGGTATTCATCTTGGTAAAAACACCCCGCGTCCTGTAAGAAAAGGCGAAGCGCCCGGCTCCCGTGGAAATATATGGGATACATCAGGCGAGCCAAAATTCCTTGAGAAAGGTGCTGAAAACGCCAGAGACAGAGTTGACGCAGTTATACGCAGGGAGATGGAGCTATGACACCTCCTATGTACAGGCGGGTTCGAAATGTCTTTGTTGAGTCAGGATTGACTGCCGGATACATCGTTCAGTCACTGTCATGGAATGATACCGGCAAGGCATCTGACCGCTTTATTGTGTTCCGACCAAATGGTGGCACGCCAGTAGATCGTGATATGGCCGCTGATTACTACGTCATGGTGGACGTGATAAGCAAGGGAAAGGCATCTGCTGACTATGCGCAGTCAGAGAACGACGCTCAGGCCATCATCGATTACGTGCAGCAAAACCCGATGACGCACACCTGCCTTGGGCAGATATCCAACATGGGCGGAATTCCTTCGCCTGTTATCACAGCCGAGGGGCGTATGGTGTGGCGCCTGCAGTTCGCCTGCCTCTTTGGCGGATAACACCGAATAAAACCACATAAGGTCGCCTGGAGCGGCCTTTTTTATTATCTGAAGCGAGGTAAGCAACGATGCAAGGCTGCTCCGACAACGGACAACTAATTGGACGCGCTAAGACGCTGGAACTGGCTTACGGCTGTGCCGACCAGTTTCCGGCGGAAGGCGACTGGAAACTGATGGGGTTGCCAACATCGGCAACGTGGGACCTTAGCCCGGAGGCCCTGACCTCTGATGCTGATAACGGCGGATTCAGTTCAAACCTGATTGCCAGTCTGGACCCGACCTACTCCATCGAAGGGGAGGTTCGCGTTAAAGACCGCACTGATGAGTTTGGCATTCAGCAGTTCGTGAAATACATCGTCGATGAGGTTCGTGCCCGCCGCCAGCCAGGTGTATGGATGCGTTTCCACTGGGGCGATTATTACCACATCGGCTATATGGTCCCATCAGGAGCCAGTGACGGTGGTGGTGTAAAAGAAATCGTGACCTACAGCTTTGAGTTCAAACTGGCTGACGGTCAGACTTTCCAGATCACCGAAGCTGATGGTGACATTCTGGTTACCGGTGTAAGTGTTGCGCCGACGACCAGCTCTATTGCTGCTGGCTCCAGTACTACATTCGCAGTGAATATTGCACCGGAAGATGCTGATAACAAACTGTTCACAGCCAGCTCATCCGTGCCGGCACGTGCAACCGTCGCCATCACTGGTAATACGGTAACCGTGTCAGCGCCGTCAGGTGCAACGGCGGGAACAGCAACAATTACTGTGAAGACGGTTGATGGTGAATTCGTGGCTACCCACGTGGTTACTGTCACGGCGTAAGCAAAACAAAGGGCAGGATCCTGCCCTTGATTTTGTTTACAGGAGGCAGCAAATGGTTCCGCTAAAAGAGCTGGGAGAATGCCTGGTAACCGTCGGGGACCGGGATTATTTTTTCCGGCCATCATTCATGGCTATGTCGCGCATTGGCGAGCCAGCAGAAATAGTTCAGACGTTCTATGACCTTTGCAACGATGAAATAACACCTCTCATTCAGAGGGTTGTCGAAGCGTACGGCAGAGTGCCTGAATGGCTGGCTAAACACCTTTCTGCTTTACATCTTGATAAGAAATCTCTACTGGCCGCCCACACGGTCCTCACCGCTTGCTGCAATGATGACATAGGTGATCTGGTTGGCTGGATGAAGCCCGGCAAAACCAAAAGAAGGGCGTTTGTGTGGCATAAGGGCGTCATGAATCCGCAGGATATGGTCATCCTTGCACAAAGTCTGATGATGCATGGCATTATCGGAAAGGCCAAAGTACGCAAACTTCAGCGCCATGAGACAAATGAAAAAACCAGTGAGTTCCGGGCTGCCGATTACGTCATTGCTGCACGCAACCACTTCGGGATCAGCAGAGAGGAAGCTGAAAACCTGACGATGACCGAGTTTCAGTTAATGCTCATCGCCAAATACCCGGATCAGAAAGGGTATACCAGGGAAGAATATGATCATGCAGCTGATGACTACTTTGCGCGCCGTAAGCGCAGACAGGCTAAAGCCAACAAATAAACCAGCCCAGGCATAGTCCGGGGCTTTTTTATGCCCGCAACTCCCCGCGCTTCACACGCGCATATCAACACACAGAACCTTTCAGGATGACCCTTGAGGATACCGGTTTGGCTATCGGTGCCTTTCTGTGGGCCGGATTCCTGTGTGACAAGGTTCATCACTAAAAGGTAATACCGATATGAAATATCCTACCGTATCAGTAAACGGCGTCTCCGTTCGCGTAGATGGCGCAGGTCGCTACAACCTGAACGATCTACATGCTGCGGCTGTGGCTGAAGGCAAAGCCACCGAATCACAGCGACCCGGTGAATTCCTTAAAACAAAGCAAGTAAGGCGGTTTGTGCAGGCCCTGAGCGATGCGAAGAAAATCGCATCGGTGTTAACCATCAAAGGTGGACCGCTTCAGGGGTCATGGGGGCTCGAATTAATTGCCATCCGTTATGCTGCTTGGCTTAACCCCTTATTCGAGATAAAGGTATACGAGACATTCCAGATGCTAATCCGTCATGGCATTGACGCTATGTCACGGCTGAACAAAATCGACCATATCATCAACACCGAAACCAAAGCGATTAGCCAGTGTGCTAGCCAGATGGCGAAATGGGGAGTCGGCGGACGTAAGCAGCTACTGCACGCAGCGCGGGAGCGGGCCGCCGATGAAGTTCAGTTGTACTTGCCCGGCATTGTTTAGCCCTTTTTAAGTGAACTGCTGCGGGTTTTGTCGTTCCCTCCTATCCCTGCTAATCTGTCCAAAACAAACCAATGGGGATAGGGATATGAGGGGTTTTATTGCGCTTAGTCTTTTGATGGCCTCAGGCGTGGCTGTGGCTAATGAAAATCTTGTTTGTGAGTATGCGGTCGGGGATTTTTCTTCACCTCCAACTCTTCTCACTAAAGGCAGCGCAAATGTAATATTCAACGGAAAATCTTTTACAGCATATAGGCCAGGAGGCTCTTATGTAGTAAGCCCACCACTGACTGAAAAGAAAGATGGTATGATTTTCATTGATGATAAAACAAAGGTATTTGCCGCTAGCCAGGACAAATCTAACTTTGCGATATCTGACCGAATAAAAAAAACCACCGAGCAGTGGGATAAATGCTCAGTTGATGTCGCCAAAGATGGCCTAGATAGAACAAAATCAGACGTCAAAGAGCAAATGAAACGAATTGCATCCATTCCGTGGGGCGGTAAAGAGGCACATAAATTTTTCCTCAAGGAGACTCATCTTTTCATGCTTCTTGAATGTGGATGGGCTGGTAGTGTAGGGTTTTCAACTGGCTATAAACCGCTTGTTATGATTGGAGAATCGTATTACCAGGGTGAAAGGGCATCATTTAAAAATGGAGAGTATTCTATAACCTTCAATGGTGGTTCAATGAGAGTTGCATACAACCCTCAAAAGGTCAGTGGATATATTTCAGATGCACACAGTTTTACTCCATGCTCAGCAGTGCGCTTAGGAGAAGATTGATTTAATTATGGATTGAATTAACCAACCTCGCTCCGGCGGGGTTTTTTATTGCCCGGAGAAAATAAAATGGCTGGAACATTTGATGCTGGTAGCGTTATCTATGAAGTGGACATGGATACTTCGCGCTTACTGGCAGCTCGCCGGGAAGTTGATGCGGCGCTGAACGGTCTTAATGGGAGCATGGGGCGTCTGGAGGCCAGTGTTAACCGCACTGAACGTTCCATTGGCTCTATGGAGCGGACAATGTCCAGCCTCTCTGGCGTTGCTAAAGGTTTGCTTGCCGCGCTTTCTGTGCAACAGGTTGCGAGTTACGCCGATGCCTGGACTGAACTGAATAACAAAGTCGCTAACTCGGTTCGTACTGGAGAGACGCAGGCCGAAGTTATGCAGCGGATCTTTGATGTTTCACAAGCAACCCAGTCATCCCTGAACGGCACGGCGACTCTTTACGCCCGGCTTGAGCGCGGAACCAGAACATACAACACCAGCGCAGAAGACTTAACCCGCCTTACCACCATTATCAACCAGGGATTTGCGGTATCCGGCGCAACTGCTCAGGAAGCTGAGAACGCAATCATTCAGCTATCACAGGGTATCGCTTCCGGCGTTCTGCGCGGCGAAGAGTTTAACTCAGTGTCAGAGCAGGGGAGCCGCCTCATGGTCGCTCTGGCTGATTCGATGGGTGTTTCTATCGGTCAGTTAAGGGCTATGGCCGCTCAAGGGCAACTGACAACAGACGTTGTGGTTAAAGGGCTTTTATCACAAGGGGATGCAATCGGCAAAGAATTTGCCAACACCACCGTCTCAATCGCCAAGGGATTGCAGGTGGCCGGTAACAACGTAACGAAGTTCTTTGGCGAAAACTCAACGGTTAAATCATTCGCAGCAGGGTTCCGAGACTCTGTTATTACAATAAGCGAAAACCTTGAGACGCTGGGGACAGCTTTAATTGGCGCTGCTGCAATAATGGGTGGTAGGTTTGCTGGCGCGCTAGCAATGGCAACAGCCGCTCAAGCCTCAAGAGTGAAAGCAACAATTCAGGGAATAGTTGCGACAAGGCAATCGGCGCAGCAGGAAGCTGCAGCGGCATCAGTAACAGCCAGAAAAGCAGTAGCAGATAAAGATGCTGCCCTTTCCGCTCTAAATCTGGCAACTGCGGAGTATAACGTAGCAAAAGGATCTGCCGCTGAAGCCTTTGCACTTGAGAACGTTATACGGCTAAGGGGGATTTATGTCGCAACATCCGCTGAAGCTGCATTGGCTAATAATGCACTAGCGGCATCACAAGCCAAAGTGGCCGCTACGGGTATAACTTTTGCAAACACAATGAAGGTAGTGAATTCGGTTACTGCCCCTTTGGGTGGGCCCATTGGCGTAATAGCCATTGTTGCCGCTGGCTGGTATCTGTATTCACAGCGACAGGCTGAGGCCAGAAAAGAGGCAATAGCTTTTGCTGACACCGTACCTGACGTTATTAAGCGCCTCAAGGACATGAATCTTGCTCAAGCTCAGGGCGTTAGGGCTGATACGGTCACCTCAATTGAGGCGCAAAAGGAAGCTATTAGCGATCTGAAAGATACCATTTCAGGTCTGCAATCCGATTACGAGAAATATACAACGCTTGCAAGGCAATACGGAGTTACCGAAGATCAAAATAATGGTTTCGTGATTAAGGCAAGGGATGCCGCAAACGAGTTGGCCAAAAAGCGCAGGGATCTGGATGGAGCGACAGCCACTCTTAAGCAAACTGAAGACGCATTACACCTAATTAACATTCAAGTTAATCAGGGCATTGTTGATCAGATGAGGGCTGCCAGAGATAACGCTATCGCTATCGCTGAAGCTGAAAAGCAAGCGTCATTCCTCGGTGGAACCCAGGCATTCCTGGCTGAAAAACTCGGCCAATCAACGCAGGCCCTGAAAGCCTTCAACTCAGAAAGTCTGAAAATAAACTGGGGCGGGAAAGAAGGCGAGAAGTTAATTAAGCAGGCTGAGCGCCGACTTGCCTTGTCAAAATTGGAGGGGGAAGCAAAAGCCAGGCAGCAGGCAGCCTATGATGCTGAGGATGCAGGCGTTACAGATGATCGAGCAATCAAAAGGCTTCAGGATAATTATGCTGCAACAGAGAGAAACACTCAGGCAAGAAAGGATCAGAAGAAGGAAGATAATGCTGCGGCGTCTGAGGCTAAGAAACTTGCTAACCAGCAGGAATCTGTAGCCCAAAAGCTGGCCAACCTCAAACAGCAATCAGAACTCGCTGCTGGCTCAACTCAGGAGTTAAGCCGGGAACAGGCGATGCTAAGGGCCGAGCAGTCACTCGGTAAATCCGCATCAGCCGATCAGGTTCAGCAGGCTAGAAATTACGCGGCTGCTGTTTGGGATACGGCGGCAGCAATTAAGGCGCGCAATGCCGTTCCTGAGCTTAAAGAAAATGCAGACTACAATGCACAGAAATCGCAACTTGAAACCCTCAAGGATGCGAAAGATGCGCAAGGCAATCTGATCATCTCTCAGCAGCAATACAATCAGGCTAGCGAGCAGATTGAGCAACAGCACCAAGTTAATCTGGCAAAAATTCGGGCTGGGCAAGTAGCAACTCCTCAGCAACAAGCTCAGGGAGAGATTGATCCAGTTCAGCGGCTGGCCAACCAGCACGCGCAGGAGTTGGCGCTGATTCAGCAGTTCGAGCAGCAAGGGGTTATTGCTCACACTCAGGCCCTGGCACTGAAAAAAGCCGCTGACACTCAGTATGAGCAGCAGAGAACCGCTGCTATGTGGGAGGTTTACCGAAATCAGAGCCTTGGCAATGAGGCCATCGCTGCTTCATTCGATGCTCTGGCTGGTAATGCTTCTAACGCCCTGACCGGCATAATTACAGGAAGTATGAGCGCACAGGAAGCAGCGCAATCACTTGCCAGCACCGTTTTGAACAGTCTTGTAAACGCATTCGTTCAAATGGGTGTTGAGTGGGCCAGAAACGCGATTGTGGGCGCGACCACCCAACAGACTGCAATAGCAGCAACTACTGCCGCACAAGTCGCAGGGATAACCACTCAGACAGCGGCAAGCACTGCGGCGGCGGCCACTACCACTGCAGCATGGACTCCAGCTGCGATCATGTCCTCGATAGCTTCATGGGGAGGTGCAGTTGCTATCGGTCTGGGCGCTATGGCTGGCGTTATGGCATTGGCCGGTAAACGTAAAAACGGTGGTCCAGTATCTGCTGGCTCAATGTACCAGGTGGGTGAAGGCGGCAAACCAGAGATTTACCAGGCCAGCACCGGCAAGCAGTACATGATCCCTGGCGATAACGGGAAGGTCATCAGCAATAAGGATATGCAGGGCGGCGGCGGGTTGAATGTTCAGGTAGTCATCAACAATCAAGCGTCCAATGCTGAGCCGCAATACATGGGGGCCACTCAGAATGACGGTAATTATGTGCTGGAATTCCTGATTTCTGATGCGGAACGCAATGGGCCTTACATCAGCACGCTACAATCGACGCTTGGGTTATCTCGTAAAGCAAAAGGAGCGTTTTGATGGGGAAAGATAATATCTATGGGCCTGGAGAAAGTTTTAGTAGGGGTATGGAGATAGGCAAGACGACCATTTTCCGCCAAAACAGACCGGTAAAATTCCGTCTGGAAATGGTTAACGGGAGTGTTGTGGAGGGGATCATCCCGGCTAACTCTGAATTTAAGATTACGCCTCAGGATGGGGATATCAAAAAATTCGACATTATAATCGAAGATACTCCTAAGTCTCCGCAGGCAATTGAATAACTAAACCAAACCCGCTCCGGCGGGTTTTTTAATGGGTGAACATAATGAAAGTAGCAATCGAAGTTAATGGCGAGGTTATCTGGTACCGCGACAGCGATAAACAGGAGGGGATGGCGTCGTTGGGCTACTTGAAGGACGGCACACAGCAGAAAATCATTGCCGCCCTTGAGGAGGCATTATTCCAGGCGAAAGGGCAGATGCTATTGCCTGATTACGTTGATTGAATATCTGTATGTAGCGCGATGCCCGGCAGGGAGAGCCAGAACGACATTCCAGTGACCGGAGTGCGGCACCACAATGTTGGCAGGAAATTGTTTATAGAACCCTCCGTAGACCTTGCAACCTTCACCTCGCTTATATCGGTTATAAGCAGCGTCATCCATAACAAGGACGTTGATTTGGTGGGAGCACTGAACGGAAACTATTGATCCTCCCTCCATGTAATCCCTGCTGTGCGTGTAAGACATATGACCTCTCTTGCTGTGTGTGAAAAATACACAGTATCAGCGAGACACATTTAGTAATATCCTGATAAAAGATCAGTGCCGCAGCCGCGGCATTTTTTATGCCCGGAGGAAACGTGGCAACAGTTCAATACCCTCCGTTCCTGCCACTGCCCCAGCGTGCCGATCAGAATATGACGCAGGATACAGCCTGGCAGACGACGCAGACGGCAGTCGGTCCATTGATAATCACGCCGATCACTACGGACCTTAAAGCAACCTGGACGCTGCAGTGGATATTCACGCTTGCCCAGGCCGAGCGGTTTAAGTCATGGCTGCGATCGCCGACCTACTGCGACCGCGGACGCAACTGGTTCCAGATGCCGATCGACCTGGGTGATACGCAGGGCGTTCAGCAGCAGACGCTGCATTTCGTCGACATGCCGGTGCAGACCAGCAAAAACGGCAACATTGTCACCTGGACCGCAACGGTTATAAGCAACGGTATAGAGGACATTACCGAGGACTATGACGACTGGATTGTCGAGGCGCAGCCGGGCTACGGCTATTGGCTGGATTACCTGATCACCGAAGTGATGCCGAGGGCTGACTAATGCCGACTTTGAGAGAATGGAAAGAGCGGCGGCCGGCAAGCGATATCAAACAAACGGTGGAGTTTTATCACCCTGCGTTTGGTTATTACCGGGTGGTAAATAACCTGTTTCGTCCGGCGACGTTTGGCGGGAACTCATTCGAGCCTGCGCGGTTCAGCGTGACCGAGCCGGCGCAGGACGGAACGGCAGTGATATCCATGACGATCACCTTTGTCGCCGCGACGGAGCATGTCCGGCAGACACTGAAAAGCTGGCGCGGGGCGGCGCGTATGACGCCGATTAAGTGCCTGTATCAGCAGTGGAACGCGATCGGCGATGCATCATCCCTGAAAGACTGGACGCTGTATGTGAGTGACATCTCTGCTGACGCAAACAATGTGACTGTTGACGCTGGGTTCACCAACCCTTTGACGCTAGCCAACCCGATTATTTACACAACAGAACTTTATCCAGGACTGAAAACTTCATGACGCAAGACGAATTTATCCGGCTTGTTACCGGCAAGCCGTGGGCTAACCGCTCCTGCAGTTTTGGCTCGATGGATTGTTGGGCGCTGGTTGTTCTGTATTACCGGCATGTGCTGGGACTTGAGTTACACCATATTCCAGCGTATGAAGCCGGGGCTGACTTCATTACTTGCCATGAGCAGGAGGTGGAGCACTGGCGAACGATACCAGCAGCGGTGTCGGGTTGCATTGCGGTTTTCTATCGTGGTGAAGTCCCGGCGCATATTGGCGTAATGACAAGCCCCGTTAAGTGCCTGCATTCCCGTGGGGAGTTTGGTTTCGTGCGCAGCGACAACCCGCTGGCGCTTCTTAAAGTATACAGCCGCGTGGAGTATATGGTGCATGGTTCGATATGAATTACAACGCCTTCCTGGCGCGCCAAAGCATCGTGGAGTTGCGGAGGAAGGAACGCCGCTAGCTGAGTTACTTGATTCTCTGAATTTGCACAATGATGTGGTAGTTAAGCTTAACGGCAGAGAACTTGATGACGACTTCGAGATAACTTATCCGCTGTGCAGAAATGATGTAGTCCTTATATTCGACCAGCCAGAGGGTGGGGTAGGGAAACTGATCAACACCATATTACGACCGGTCACAAAAATTCTCTCTGGCGCAATGAAATTGCTCGGTCTTGCACCAAAATCCGGAGGCGTTTCTGTTGCAACTGGAGAGTCGCCCAACAATGATGTCACCCAGCAGACCAACCGGGCCCGTCTATATAAAGGTAGGCCGAATATTTATGGTCAAGTACGAGCCTATCCAGATCTCATACAGGAATCGATGTTTGAATACATCAGTAATAATAAAATGGTTACAGAGTGGATGGAGATAGGCTATGGACACTACAATATTTCATCAGTACGTTATTCCGAATCTTCTCTGGTAGCTATGGCCGGCGCCAGCTATGAAGTTTATCATCCAGGCACGGTAATCCCAGAGATTATTCAGGGATATGCCTTTGACGATGTTGATGGGCAGGAGCTTCCTGGCACCAACGAGCAGACATCAAATATCGTTAATCAAGCCACGACGAATAATTTGCTGGCTGGTAGTTTCGCTGGAGGCCAGTTTTATGCAAAAATTGAAAAACAAAATGAGTTTGATGTTTTCTATGACTCTCCAAAACCATTTTCGGTCACAATCACTGTAAATGTGTCATATAATACAGCCAGTGGGCTGGTAACAAAAAACATTAATGTATCTGCTAGTTTGTTTAACTCTGCGCTATCAGATGATGGGACACTTATCGATCCGCAACAATTCTATGAGTTTTGGTTTAACTATTTGTCTGGTCCAGACTTTGAGGGATTGCCAGCAGACGCCACGGTAAACAGCACTCTTTTCACACTGACTCAGTATTCGACTATTGCGGTTGGGCCATTTTTTGCGGCGCTCCCTGGTGATCAGCTTTGGGTGCACCTCTACGCGAATGAAGCAGGCGGATATGACGGGCCTGCCCGTATCACATGGTGGCAGGTCGACACCGATAACAACCAGATACCTGGTACCGAAGAGAGCATTGATGTAAACGTGCATAACGATGGAGGCAATCAGGATTACATTTACCGGACATACAAAATAACACCTGTTGCGGGTTTTGGACGTTATGCCTTTAGAGCTGAGCGAACCAATAACTCGGCCAGCAACTCAGTACTGTATTTGTCCGGCGCGCATGCTGTAACCATCCGTAAAAACGTAGTATATACCGATGACACAATTGTCAGGGTCACTGTCAGACAGACGGAAACACAGACTGTAGCGTCAGATCGTAAATATAACTGTCTGGTGCAGAGGAAGGTCATATCATGGACGTCAAGCGGCATTGACTTTGCATTGCGGCCCAGCAGGTCATTTGCTGACGCCGTACTACATGAGTGGGTGATCATTGGCAAACAGGATCCATCCAGGCTTGATTTACCTTCGCTTTACGCCATTAAAGACTCGCTGCCAGATGCTCAGCTTGGTTATTTTGACTGGACATTTTCCGATGAAAATCAGCCGCTAGGTGAGCGAATACAGACTATCTGTAACGTAGCTCGCGTTAGTTTTAACTGGATCGGTGATGTTCTTACATTCTGGCGTGATGAAAGGGTTTCTAACCCAGATGCGGTTTTCGCCCGTTCGAATATGTTCTGGGAAGATTACAAGTTGTCATGGAAAATGTCTTTACCTGGTGGGTATGACGGCGTGACGCTCGACTACGTCGACCCTTCAACTAACAAAAAGACCTACATATACCTAAACGTGGGGACCTCCGGAATAAGTGAAATTTCCGACGCTACTGTTAACGCGATGCAGATCAGCCTGGACGGCTGCCGCAACGCCACTCAGGCAACCGACAGGGCCTGGCTTGAGGCGAGGAAAATTCTCTACTCACGCCTGACCATGACGGTGAAAGTGCTGGAGTCGACTCAGGTGGTGCGCGGTACGGTGGTTCAGTGTCCTGACATGTACGATAACGCGCAGCAAACAGGCTATATCACCGGGCGATCCGGCGACGTGTTTTCGACATCAGAGCGTATCGACTTTTCTCTCGGCGATATGTGGGTGGTGATGACTGACAGTCTCGGCAATTACCGCGGTCGCTGGCGGGCCTATCCGGTAAGCGGCAAGCCAAAAGCATTTCAGGCTGCAGCCGATACCTTCGACCTGGCCATTTATGACCGCAGTACGGTACAAAACCCCAGCCGGTATTTCATCGCTACCGACTCGGAACTCAACTCCACAATCTGGCGCGTCGATAGCGCAAAACCAAACGGTGACGATACTCAAACGCTTTCCCTGACTGAGTATTCAGACTCGATTTATCCGTAACACACAGCAGTAATTACCAACCTTCGCGCACACCATCAGATTCACTTCTGAGGGCTTCGTGCGCCTTTTATAGGGCGACATGCACAATGGCAGAAGTACCGTTACCAACTCCAACCGACAACCCGGTACCCAGCACTGATATCCGGGACGCAGTTTATGCAGGCGCCATGCTGGATAAAGTTGTCACCAGTACAGAGCTGACATACACCGATCGCCTCGGCGGAGAGCACTACACCGTAGACGGAATTAAGGCGGAAGGGGATAAAGTCGTTGAAGAAACGCGACAGAACCTGATCCCTCTTAGCCGGCAGTATATGACCTTAGCGGAAGCGCAAGCGGATATCGCTAATATTCCAGAAGGCAGCAGCACCTATGTGCGTAGCCCGGACAGCAGCGCGCTGGCTGACGAGTACATGAATGTGGCTGGGACGCTGACAGCAACCGGGCGTAGAATGCCTTCTCAAGCGGCCATCCAGGCAGTTCTTGACTATATCTCATCTCTCATTGCTACTGATGATGCTGATTCTCCTTTACTGACACTTAATGATGAGGCGGGGTTTCGTCTGGCGGCATTCGGCCTGAATGCAATTCAGAGCAATGCGATGACGGCTGAGTATGATGAGTTTATTGATGGTTTTGTGTTCCGGGATAGCGTCGGATTCGTTATTCAGCAAATAGGGGCTCCTCTGCTCAGCTCTGTTGACAGTGTTCAGCCTGTCGTTGAGCAGCAGCGATTGGTGACTGAGGCATTCAGTGCTGAATCTGACGCGGATATTTCTGGTTTTGTATTTCGCGACAGTGTGGGATTTGTCCTGATGAATCTCAATGGTGAGCAAAGCGATCAGAATAACGATGGGGTAGATGACATTTCACGCAGAAATGCAGCAAATCTTGCCGCTGCTGCTGCCGCACGAGACGAAATTAATACGCGTATTGCTCGGCCGGTTTACGATTACAATATTCTGATCACAGACGGCCAGTCGCTGAGTAACGGGAATGAGGGATGGGCTGCACTGAGCAAGGACATTCGCGCTACTCTGAACATTAATATGCTCGGTGACTCCGTCCGGCCAAAAAATGAGAATGGTTCAACATTTACGCCGTTGAACGGAGCTGAAATCAGATCAGCCCGTGCGGTGGTGCAGGATTTAATCGCCCCTCCTGACGGCGGAAACCTTATGACCGATGAGGCTGTGGCCGCACTGCCTCGTGGGGCTAACAATTTCGGTGAAACCGTCGATATTGGCGCGATGTGGATGTGGCGGGAAATGCAGTTACAGTTCCGGGGAGTGGTAACGGATGAGCGCAAAATTGTGGCTGTGAACTGCGGTGTGGGCGGGCAGATTATTGAACATCTCTCTAAAGGCCATTCCTGGGGATTCTACAACCGGATCATTTCAGCCGTTACCCAGATTAAAGCCATTGCTGATGCCGAAGGTAAAACCTGCGGCGTGGTGGGTTTTTTATATCTTGGCAATGAATATAACTATGACAGCACAAAAGGAGGGGCGACAGACCGCGCAGAATACAGAGCACTCCTGAGAAAGCTCATTGATGATGTCATTACCGATACTACCGCTATCACCGGGCAGACAGAGCCCCCCCTGACTGTGCTGTATCAGACCAGCGGCAGCTGGACGCGCGACAGCACGAATATGAGCATTGGCGAGGCTCAGCTCGATATCTGTGCAGCAGATGCAAACGTAATGATGGCATCACCGGCGTATGCTGTCACCGACAAGGGTGGCCATCTTGACGCGAACGGCTACCGCTGGCTGGGAATGCAGTTCGGAAAAGTGCTCCATCGTGCAATTGATCGTCGCCAGAACTGGCGTCCACTGCAACCCCTGTCAGTCACGCTGAGCGGAACATTCCTGCGTGCGGATTTCCTGGTGTGGAGCCCGCCGCTTCAGTTTCGATCATGCTACGTGGGTTCATCTCCGACGACGTATGCCGCAAAAGGATTCAGAGTCACTGACGATGCCGGGGACGTTCCGGTGACGCGTGTCGAAATTGTAGCCGATACCGTAGTCGATATTACGCTGGGGCGTGAAACGACCGGCGATGTTTATCTATGGTACGCCAGCCAGACCGGAAGTAACGGTAACGGAAATCTGTTTGACAGCGACACAACGGTCGCTGTTGCGAATTACGAATTTCATGAAGGGACAGGGCAATATCCGGAATCAAATATTCCAGAGCTGGTAAACCGTCCATACCCACTGAATAACCCCTGTGTGGCATTTCGTCGCCAGGCAATCGCTATTTAAGGAAAACAAATTATGGGTTCGCGTATTATTGTTCCGGGTTATTTTGGTGATAAAGGCCTGGGTTTTGACCCGCTCGTTCGCCGTGGCCTGAAATATTTGAATTTTTATGGAGAGGCAGATAAAACCGGTCGAAACCTCGCACCGGATGGGGTAGCTGCAACGGTACTGGGTTCGCCTGTTGTGCAGGAAAATGGCGTCCAGTTTACGCCTGCAGGCACATTGCTTGATACGGGTATTCTTCAGCCTCTGGACTTTACTTTTTTCACAATCTTCAACTGTCCGACCCTTTCACAGATTCTGCTGCTCAGCAATTTTAACGGGCCCCGGCAATCTGGCTCAGGAACCACGCAGGGCGTAGTGCTCAGAACGCAGCCTGGATCTACCAGCATGACCCTGAACTTTTCGGTAAACACTCTCAACGGTAGCGTGTCGACGCAGCGTACAGTCGCGCTCGGTGGGTTGCTGGCAAACACAAACTATTTAGTGTGCGCGCGTTTTAAATCGGGACAAAAAATGGACTTTCAAATCCTGAACAAAGCTCTGTCAGCAGAGAAAACAACAGATATGGGCGACCCGGCGGATTTGGGGGCAAAACTGCGTATCGGCGGTAGTTACCAGGCTGATCTAACGAACGCAGGGATTCACCGATTTTCTGCTTTACACACTGTTGCGTTGACAGATGATGAAATTACAAAAGCCGCCACTCAGTGGATGGCGTGGGCTAAGGCTGTAGGTGTTCCGCTCTAGGATTTCTGCGGTTACGTTGTGCTGGATATCTCCCTGAAGCCAAAGCAGGGAAGTCAGGTTCTGATCCAGCACGGCGGCGGGACGGAACTTGCCACATTGAGAGGAAAGTCGCTGATTACCGAAGATGGTGAAGCGATCGAGGGTGAAGCCCTGGACAATGTTACTGTCATCGGCATCGTGACGTTTACTATCTGCGATGTGCGCCAGGACAATGCGGTTATTTAGTTGCTGTCAATGAGTGGAAGAGTTCGTGGTTTCTGTGTCGTAGATGTGGCGTGACAGGAATGCACGATAAAGACAGGGATGTATTCAAACGACACGAAACGACACAAAACCGGATGCGAACGCGGAAAACATGTGTGATTACAGTGTGTTATTTAACGCTCTACTTTCTTCTAAGCCGTAGGTCACAGGTTCGAATCCTGTAGGGCGTGCCATTAAGAAACAAGCACTTATGCAAGTTTCAAACCAGCCTGATTTCCTCCTTGTGTCGTATTTGTGTCGCTAGCGCCAAAAATGGCGTCAATTTTCCGTGCGTGTTCGGTCAGGTGGTTCGGCGCCAGGTGAGCATAACGACGTACCATCTCGATGCTCTCCCATCCTCCCATTTCCTGCAAAACAGAAAGTGGGACGCCGGACTGAATAAGCCAGCTCGCCCAGGTGTGCCGGAGGTCGTGAAAACGGAAATCCTCGATCCCCGCTTTTTTCAACCCGGCTCGCCAGGCGTTATTGTCATCCACACGCATTTTTCTAACCGCGGGCGTCAGCGTTCCATCAGGGCGATGCTTTGCCGTCGTGTGAACGAACACCCACCGGGAATGCTTCCCTATCTGATCCCTTAATACCCTGCATGCGGTATCATTCAGAGCTACGCCAATCGCCTTGCCCGCTTTTGCGTTCTCCGGATTTACCCATGCAACCTTTCTCTGCATATCGACCTGTTGCCACTCAAGCCCAATGATGTTTGAGCGGCGCAGGCCGGTTGCCAGTGCAAATATCACCACTGGCTTAATGCTCTCCGGCATGCACTCGATCAACCGCTCAGCTTCTTCTCTGGTCAGCCACCGTATCCGCTTACTGATCGGCTTGCGGGTTTTGATAACAGGAGCTGTTTTTATCCAGCCCCAGTCATTCGCCGCGGCCCTGAGAAGGGATCGAATGAAGGAAAGGTGTTGCGCCTTCGTCGCCTGCGAAACCTGCCGTGGTTTGTACTCCGGAACAGGCTTACCCTTCCTCAGCGCGGCATCACGCTTACTCTCCCACACCTGCAGGTGTTTACGGTTGATCATCCCGTTAACGGCTTCATGAACTTCATCCGCCGTTATCTTCGAGACATCACGGCCGGAAAAATGCTGCAGCCAAAACTCAATTTTGGTTTTGTCATCATCCAGCGATCGCTTATGGTCCTTTTCCCGCAGCCACCGGATGCAGCACTCTTCAAAGGTTCTGACGGGCAGGTCGCCGATCTGGTCAACCCGCCACGTTTCCGCCTTCAGCTTGTCGTGGAGCTCCTGAGCCTGCTTTTTGTCCCCCGTGCCAAGAGATCGCCTAACTCTTTTTCCTGACGGCGTAAAGAAATGACAGTGCCACACGCCGCCCCTGAGGGTGATTGACATAAAACTTCTCCTTTATGTTCACCCGCGTTCGCGATGACAGGATCGCGCGGGGTTTTCAAATATGCAATACAAGCTGCTTCGGTCGTTCTGTACTTGTTGCCGACCTTGCGGCCAGCGAGCTCCCCAGACTCAATCAGGCGGTAGATCACCCGCGCCGACACGATGAGCAAATCGGCGGCCTGCTGTGCTGTTATCGGTTTGTCAGATGCCATATCACCTCCGATGCTTACCACGTTCTTCAAACTCTTCCTGACAGTCAGCACAGCGCTGACAGCCCGCCACAGCTTCCCGGCGCGGTTCTGGTATCTCTTCCCCGCAGTCGCGGCAGTGAGTAGCTGAAACTGCCGCATGGTTGATCCGCATGCTCTGGATGGTCATTTCCAGCCGGCGCTCTGCCAGCTCGTTGGCCTGAACGATGATTTCTGCGCTCATGCTGAAACTCCCTTAACGGCCAAAAACGTAGCCATCGCTTTATCAACAATCTTCGCGTTGTGGTATTTGCTGATTGCCCATGTGATGGCGAACAGAATCCATCGGAAATGGCTGGTATACGTTTTAAATGTCAGGCCTTCGCAGACATCCCAGGCGCTCCAACCAGCTGGCCAATCAGCGTCATAAACAGCCTGATAAGCCTCCCATTCGTTATTGAAGCCAGCTCGGCACAAGTCGCGGACGATTTCGCGTACCACTGCTTTGTCGCTATCCGGTGTATCGTCATCGTCGTCCCAGTCTTCATCCTCTTCTGTCTCAGCATCTTCATCGTCCTTCAGGTAATCACTCAGAGACTCTTTCAGGCTTTTGCAGAACGCGTCGTGGTCATACTCTTTTGCCAGCATTTCTCGTGCCGAACATCCCGCGCCAGCCTCCAGCTTTTCAGCCCAATAATGGGTATTGATTCCACCTTCCCAGGCGCCAAAAAAGTCGAACATGTCCGCGATGCGACTGAATGTCCAAGTTCCCATGTCGCCGGTTACGGTCAAGTAACCAGGCCAAGTGATAACGTCGTAGTAATAACAGGACGTTTCGGGCTGCTGCATACGCAGGTGTCGATACAGGCCATCATCACGGATGATTTCCAGGCGGTGAAATGCTGTATCGATCAAAAATCGGGAGTCGATTTCAAAGAAGCTCATGCTGCACCGCCTTCAATGCGCTCAAAAGAAATTACCCAAACCCAGGGATTAGCATTCCAGCTTTCTTCGCCGTAGATGGATTCCCACAGACGCTGGAATGCAACCTTGGCCGTTGCGAAATCACCTTTCGGAGTCAGGAATGTTCCCGGGTAATCAGGAAGCAAACTCCCTGCAGGCGGAACGCCTTCGGCAGTGGCATCTTCCTCGCTGATAGCGTTCAGCCGCTCAACCCGCACGTCGGTGATTTCCAGCAGAATGCGGCTGGCCCAGCGCGGCATATGGATAGATGGTCGCCAGCAGCAATGCAGTTCATCATCTGCATCGTAAAACTCTGGTGCAGGCACGCCGTCAGCCTTGTAAACACAAAACTCTGACTTCTCAAAAGGAGTTGAGTCTTTGCAATAGCTATCCATAAGGTCGAAATCGAATAGCGGCCCCTGAAACGTCTCTCGCACCCAGATACGATCGCCGACGGAACCGAACGGACATGGATGCCAGAAATCGAAAGCATGCTCTGCATCTTCGCTCCACGGCCATTTGCTACCGTCTTCACGCTCACCAATTTCAGTGAACCGAGTCTGTTTCCATTTGATAGGCCGCCGGGTCTGCATCTTCCGACCGTCGAGGATGGCGCGCACCATCTCCCCGTTGAATATCATTCCGCGTTCTTTCATGATTCCACTCCATACCGCCCATTCATGCGGCCAATAACACTGACAAATTTCACCAGGCTGACACCCATCGGCTTTACCTTCTCGTAGTGCTTGCGAAGGATGGGGGGGCATACAGCGTTCCACTTCGGTTTAGGCTTTACGCTCATCGCTTTGGTTATCTCTTCTGCGCAGCGACGAGCCTGGGCGCGGAGAGCGTTTTCTTTTTCTTCAGGCGTCATGCTGCCTCCAGATTTCCGATCCGCTTTAACTCAGCCAGCGATACGGTCGTGATGATGTGTCGCGGGGTGATGTACGGGCGCCAGATAAACAGGAGCGAGCCTTTGGGGTTGCTCTGGCGCTTTCCTGTAACGGATGCCGGAACAAACTGAACACGGCCGCCGGTTATCAGCCTGAGTTCATCAGCTGATTGCATGGCTGAAATAAACCAGCTAGTAGAGATGTCAGCAGGTAACAGCATCACTACGGCCTGAGACTGCGCCCGGGATTGTTCAGCAGCTTTTTCCACCCATGGACCGATATCGGAATAGGGCGGGTTACACCATATCGCCCCGTATGACGTCCATTCGCTATTCAGCGAGTCATCCAGCTCAGTGAGATAGTGAGCGCATAGCGCGTTACTCTCAGAGGCTGCAGCATCCAGCCAGAAGCCAAACTCGCGGTCGAGCGCGTTGAAAATTTCAATCGGCGTTTGCCAGTAGTCACGTTCATTTTTTGGAGTTTTCGATCCGCCGTAGTCAGTCATTGCGCACCTCTTTTCGTGTCCAGCTCTTCAGCCAGCCTCTGAGCCTTTAACGGGTTTCTTACCACTTCACCAGATGGCATTAGCCAGCCACGATGAAGGACGGAGTACATGCACTTCACTTTTCCTACGGTTATGGCGTCGCGGTAATGTTTCATTCGATCTCCAGTATCATTCGCTTAGTCTCTGCCACAAGGGAGAGGAACTCATTCCTTCTCGCGCGAAGGCGGCCTATTTCTGATTGGCACTCAGCGGCTGTCAGACGGTAAACAATGAGTTGCTTTCCTTCAGGGAAATCAGAGCAGTAGCTGATGAAGTCAACCCAATCCCGGCCAGAGCAATCAAGGTGGCCGATTAGTTGCCATCTATATGCCGGATCGAAGGCGCCGCGGGTGAGGGTGGCGTAGTGAGTGGCGGCAATTACCGACTTAATCTCAACCAACCCGTCCCGGCCAACGAGTCCGTCTGGACTATCCCCATACGTTTCGTGATCAAAGAAACCGCCGTTATCCACGTCGACGAAGTTCATCTCTTCGTACAGCATGCGAGCGATTGGCTCCTGTTCGTGGCCGCGCTCCATATGGTCGTTTGTGAAGCCAAACTCAGACTTGCACCCTTTAATCTGCTCAAGAGCTAACTGAAGCGCATAACGCTTGGCTGGCTCACCAAACGCCTTGCCATCGTTAGCCATAATCAAGCCGAAGTTTGAAGCGGTAGCCTTCCCAAGGCGAAGAGCATCCCACTCTTCCCCGTTTTGCTCGACGTCATGCCAGATCATGCTGAGCACTCCTGTTCCAGTTGGCGGCGATGCTCTGGAGAAATGTCCATTCTCGCCAGCACTGCATCCAGGTTGCCATCGCGCTTGAAGGCGGCCTTAGCGTTATTCCATGCCTGCGTTTTTTCCGGCGAAAGCACAGGTTTTGAAACGCGCGCTGGGCTTAAGCGGAGACCTTCAACCGATTCCTTTCCGAACCTGACATTTTTATCGACGTAAACAGTGACTTTCACGCCGACCCAATCCTCAAGGAATGGCGATCCGGTAATGCTTTTCAGCATCTTGCTGTTGGTGGCATTCAGGATCATTGGCTTAAGCTTTTCGCCAGGGCGCAACTCGCTCTCCTCAAAATAAGCGGTGTTAAAAACGTCTTTAGTTTTTTTGGTTTTGTCGCTTTCTAACGTTGCCCGGGCGATCGTCAGCACCGTGGGTTCAACGATGTCGGCACTGCTCAGGTATGGAGAATCGAAAGCCTTACGGTAATGTGTTTTTGAATCTGTCATTTTGCAGCCTCTCTGATGAATCTGTTTACCAAAGGCCTGAGAGCATCCTGAATAGTGAAATGCTCGCGTCGCTCTTTGCTGCTGTCATAAATCGGTGTCCAGCCGCATCCCGTATTCACCTGGATTACCTGGTAACTACCTTTCCCATCTCTCCACTGAATTCCGTTCATCGAGAGCCACTCCTTGAAGTCGGCTAATTTCGATTTGTGGAGTAAATTTCTGCGGGCCATTAACTCTCTCCTTAAAACGGGCAGCCGGTGCGGTGGTCCCAGTCGTATTCCGCCTGGGCGTAAGCTACTGCCGAGATGAGATCGTTATATGCCTCGCCAGCTGCATCGCTGCGGAGGCCTTCGTATGGGCTTTTGTCCATCGGCACAGAGAAGCGGAACAGGCCTGACGGCTCTTTCGGCAGGGCGTCGATAATTTCCTGCGCCCGATCGTCAATCCACTTTTGCTTTTCTTCGGTGAGCGACTGTTCAGCCCATTTCCGTTCTTCGATAGCGTCGTATGCGCGGTATGCGTTCATAGCTCGCTCCTGAAATTTGGTTGTAAGAATCCCGGCACCGTATTGGCTGCCTGATAGCTCAGTTAAATTCTTCGTTTCGATTACCGGCTGAGACCTTGTCCCAACCCGTTCAGATAAACTTCAACCAGCAAGTCGGTTGTGTAAGTCCGCTCAATCCCGCGATGCAGGTACAGGCGGCCGCGTTTATTTGCTGATGCTGTCCAGGTGCTTTCCCGATGCTTAACGAGCATCCCTGGCAGAACGGCGCCGCGGTTAACGGTCTGTGTCCCGTAATGATGACTAACCATTGAACACCCCCGTAACGTGCAGAATTTTGATAATCAACGCTGTCCAGATAACGCCGCAGATCAGCAGGCAGTAAATCAGTGAACGAATGCCTTGTTTGCTCATTTGCCACCCCAGCACGGATAGCTAACTGCGATAACAGCAACCAAAAACGGAACGACCTTTAACCAAAAATTACGCCATGCAGGCTTGTCTTGTTCTCGGATCATCTCTTCACCTTTGCCTTATCGCGGCTAACGGAGCGTTGTTACCTATTACCGGCGCCAACGTTGTTGTTTGGATGAGATTATAATACTCCGGGTATTATTTTATATCAATACCGCCAGTATTATAATGTTTAATAAAAATACTAAAGGTATGATTTTAAAGTTAATTTATTTTTGTAAAGAGTGCTGTCATGCTCAAAAAAACGCCAAAGAGGGTAGCGCCATGTCGAATGAGGATGAGTTTTTCGCAGAAATGCACCCGCAGATAGCGCAGATTATCGGGATGGCGGTTATGCAGATGCTGGTTGAGAAGCGCGAGCCATCAAGAGAGGCGCTGATAGAGATGATTCAGGTGCTGTGGCTGGGGGACCAGCCAGATCTGGCTGTGGAGCTGGCACTGGATGTGCTGATGTTGAGGGAAGAGTAGGGCAATAAAAACCCGGCGCGGTGGCCGGGCTACTTATGCTGATTTGGCGAGGCTTTCTGTTGGTTTTGGGGGGCGGGTTGTTGATTTTGTTGCTGCGCTGGCATCTGAATAATCAAGGGTGAAGGATTATCATCAGACTTAGCTGGAGAGTCCTTAAATGAGGAGATAATCCCAGGCAAGGCGACAATCACAGCGATAATTACGCTAAAAATTGCAAGTCGCGTAGATATGCCTGACTGGATTCCGCTAATGGCTGTGTTCAGGCCAGTTATCTGACCCTGGATGCCATCAAACTTACCAGTTATTGCTTTCATTTCTCCATCTACACTATCCATCTTCCCGTCAATTTTTGAAGAGATAGAATTAATTGCGGAGGAGAGATTTGCGAACTGGACATTGGTATTTTCTCTGGCTAAGGCCATGTCTGCTCGAATTGAAGAGGCTATTGATTCCATTTCCGCTTTATTGGCGGACAGCCTTGCTTCAAGTTCTTCTCTGCTAATCCTATCCACTTCTCGCTCCGAAGTATGCGACGTTATGAAGTGATCTTGCACCTTCTCAGAGGAATTATCAAATTCAGCATCGAAATCTGAGCCACCGATAACTTTCAGCCTCCTTAGGCTATTTGGTCTCGCGCTCTGATTCTCTTGATTTTTTGATTCTTTATCGTCACTCATAATTTATCAACAGTGAAAAATGACTCGTTTTTATGAAGCACGGTTTTTATCGAATCGTTGGCGTGTAAGACGCCAGTCACACTATACAGCCCCTTACCAGGGAGGCGCATTTCGTTTAGAGTAATGACAACCTGTCCACTGGCACCCGTCGCCATGTTGCTGTCTTTAGTATCAATGTTAACAGAAACAGATTCCTGAGTGCCGTCAGGAAGTTGAAATCCCTGCCCCTCTTTAATAAATAAATGAGCTGGTATAACAAACAGTCCGAGTTGATAGCGAGTATTTGGCTTCAAACCTACCATTCCCACCCGGAAATTTATCGAAAACTGAGCGGGGAAGTTCACGCACTCAAAACTAAGCTTTGGCTGTGTCTGGTCCTCACTATCAGAAAAAGGTGTTATAAATGATATTCTTTCTAGGTTAACTTGCATAATTCCTCCGGCCTAGCTACCCATGCTTCCTGTACGTCTGCGGCATGCTGCTGATCACACGAGTCTCAACTTAGTTTCTACAGCCACCCCAATGATTCGACAGTTTCCGTTGATGGGTACCATTGGCCATTGTGGATTCAATCCCTTCAGGTACTTCTGGCCACCATCGATTATCAGCTTTTTGAATGTCGCCTCGTTTGATTCGGACAGCTTTGCAATAACAAGGCTTCCGTTGATTGGCTCCCTGCCTGTATCGAAAAGAACATACGTACCCTCCGGTATGCTAAGGCCGGCAGGGGCGGTCATAGATTCCCCCTCAACCAACAACCAGAACGCATCCCCCTGGATGTGAGCGTCTGATTCGAGCCATAGATCGATATCTTTAAGTGCATACGGCTCGCACGCTTCCGACCAATGCCCAGCCTGAATCTTGCTTAATACAGGGTATTTAATGCCTGGGGTGTACTGGCCTACATACTTGGCATTCGATGTAGCGGCAGCACTCATTACAGATATTTCTTTCGCAAGGCTGGGGCTAAAATCAGAGACATCCACCTGGAGGGCTCTGGCAAAAACAGCAGCCACGGCAGCATTAAGGGCATTCCTGCCATTCAAGTAATGCCCAACGCCACCCTGAGATATGTCTAGCATGTCAGCTATTGATTGCTGTGTTATCCCAAGCTCTTTTTTCTTGGCTTCATAGAGGGCTTTCAGCCTTTCTGCGTCAGCAATCTGAGCCGATGTCAGTGTCTTTTTCTTTTCCATTTTCAAATAGTAATACCAATGCTCTTATTTTAAAAATACCCTAGGTATTGCAATGTTTAATACTTGTGGTATTGTTTGCTCATGAGTTGATAGGAGCTAACCACATGAAAATTTCTTTAGCTGAATACGTTGACGAAGTTGGACAGGCAAGAGCTGCTGATGCCATCGGCGTTCACCAGACCGCAATTAGTAAAGCTATCCGGGTGGGAAGGAAGATTTTCGTTAACACGCTGCCTGATGGAAAAATTAAGGCTGAAGAGATCAAGCCTTTCCCACACAACAGAAATCCTGATTAAACAAAGCTGAATTGAGCAGTCAGCGGGTTCTGACTGAGTAATTCAGCTATTCCAATCACCACCAGAGGAAGTATCACAAATGGAGAGTTCAACGACACGCAACAAAGTGGAGGCTCGCAGGATAGAAAGCTGGTTACACAGCCAGATAGCTGAACTGGGAACCACGAATATCGCCAAAGTGGCCGGAGTGAATAAGTCGACGGTGAGTCGCTGGCGGGAAAGTCTGCTGCCGAACATGTCGCTGCTGCTGGCCATCCTGATTTCTAACAGGACGGGAGAGAAAGGTGACTTCGAAGCATGAGTGGGAACAGAAAGGCGAAAGCCGCAGTGCGCGAACACTAACGGCTTTCTACGCGAATTAACTGGATCAATTCACAGGAGTAATTATGGCAAATACTGCCGAAGTAATCAATTTCCCTGTGCCTGTCGTGGCACTACAGGAGCTGCGCGTGGCAGATCTCGACGATGGGTTTACGCGCATCGCCAATGAGCTCCTTGAAGCTGTCATGCGTGCGGGTCTGTCGCAGCATCAGCTTTTGGTGTTCATGGCTGTCATGCGTAAGACATACGGCTTCAACAAGAAATCTGACTGGGTCAGTAACGAGCAGCTCTCGGAGCTGACCGGCATTCTCCCGCATAAGTGCTCAGCTGCAAAAAGCGTCCTGGTTAAGCGGGGGATATTAACTCAAACCGGTCGTGTTATCGGGATTAATAAAACGGTCAGCGAATGGTCATCTTTACCCGTAAAAGGTAAAGAAAAAAACCCTTACCTGAAAAAGGTAACATTACCAGAATCAGGTAAGAAAAGTTTACCCGAATCAGGTAACGCCTATTACCCGAATCAGGTAAACACAAAAGACAAACATACAAAAGACAATAAAGACAATATTAATAACCCCCCTAAATCCCCCCGGGCGGTTTCGTTCGATGCGTTAGCTGTTCAGTTGCCTGACTGGCTTTCTGCAGAAATTTGGTCGTCATGGGTGGCATACCGTCGCGACCTGAAAAAGCCGATCAAGTCTCAGCAGACGGTCACCCAGGCGATCAACCTGCTGGACCGCTGCCGGCTGAACGGTTACTCCCCCGAAGAAATTATTAACCAGAGCATCGCGAATGGCTGGCAGGGCCTGTTTGAGCCAAAGGGCGCCAAGCCTCAACCACGTCAACAGGTGCGAGTTACCGAAAATTTCGCAGGGAAGGACTACGGGCAGACTGAAATCCCATCATGGGCGAGGGACTGATCATGGAACTGGAAGAAAAAATCACTGCCATTGAGCGGATGCTTGATCAGCTGAGTAAGCCACCGGAAGACATACCGAATTGCGAAGTGGTTATCGAGCGCGTCTGTTGCGAAAAGCATGGCGAGTATGAGCAGCGCAAGCGGATCCTGACCAGCAGCATAATCAATCTGCCATCACCGCCGACACGCTGCCCGGGCTGCCTGGAAGATGAACTGAATTTTCTGAGGGATGAAAAGGTTCGCTGGGATAAGCGAGTTCGCCAGCAAACTGCAGAAAGGCTGCTTCGACAGCTGGACATACCAGAGCGCTTCTCCACGTGCACTCTGGACAGCTACAAGCCTGTTGGGAAGGATTCTGAGCGAGCATTACGGGTCTGCCAGGCCTACGCATCGAAATGGACTGATCGACTCCAGCAGGGAGGCGGGTTGGTTATGTGTGGCAAGCCTGGTACCGGTAAAAACCACCTTGCGCTGGCCATTGCCCGCCATGTGATTGAGCACCACCAAAGCTCAGTCATTTTTACGACGGCGCTCAAGATTGCCCGGGAGTTTAAATCGACCTGGTCAAAAACAGCCACGCGCACTGAGGATGAGGTGATCTCCTACTTCACGAAGCCAGACCTTCTGATTGTCGATGAGGTTGGTGTGCAGTTCGGCAGCGAAGCCGAGAAGATGATCATGTTTGAAATCATCAACACCCGCTACGAGCGCCTGAAGCCGACGATCCTGATCAGCAACCTGCCGAAGGATGAGCTGACGCAGTTTATCGGCGAGCGCGTCATCGACCGCATGAACGACGGCGGCGGCTGCACGATTTCGTTTACCTGGGACAGCTATCGGGAGAACCGGTCATGACAGGAAAAGACGCAATTCTGAACTACCTGAAAACGCATAAAACATGCAGCTCTCCAGATGTCGCCGCGGCTTCCGGAATGACGCATACCTGCATCAACCAGGCTGCAAATATCCTGGCAAAGCAGGGGGTGCTGGTAGCGGAAGCTCGGGTGTGGCGGACGGTTTACTACCGGCTGGCCACTGAAGAAGAAATTTCAGGCAGAAAGAGCACCAATCAGATTTTCAACGAGTGTCGGCAAAGCCCGGCGATGAAGCGGGTACTGGCTGTTTACGGGAGAACATCAGCATGACTATCACATTACAGGCAGTAAACGAGCTCATCGCCTCCCTGGAGAGCGCAGGCGAGCTGTCGATCAGAGAGCAGAAGTTCCTGAAGCTGGCGAAAGCGTTTAAGCAGCTGGCGGCGGAGAATGTGGCGCTGAAAGATTGCGTTGCTAATCACGCTCCCGCAGTAGACCACTGGAACGCATGGGCCGACCCAGAAGACAAGATTAAAAACGCACCTGAAACCCCCGCCACCGATCGCGTCGTAGCCGGGATTAAGGCTGATGGCCGCGTTGAAGGTGCGCACTTTGTGGCTAACCGAATGCTGGCCGCCTGGGATGCAGGTTTTATTGACGACACAGCCAAAAACACCGCCGATATCGCCCGCATGATTCTCGCCTCAACCGAGTTTATGGCAGATGCACCAGAGGGTGATTTCGACCGCTCCTTTGCTGATGACATCCTGGAAGATATCGCCCAGCAGCTGCGCGAGGGGGCCGACAAATGAGCAAGGTAAACCTTGATTTAGTTGCAAACGCGATGATGAGCAGTATTGAAAATTACCTGTTTGAAATTCTGGATTCTGTTGAAAACGAAGTGGGGGCACTTACGGCAGAAGATCACTACGAGATTAACTCCCTGGTCCGTTGCGCGATTGAAAAGGCATCAACTGAACTTGGAGGTGAAGCGTGACCAATATCACCGAACTGGCGCAGAGCCTGAAAGCGGCAGCAGAGAAGGCTACTCCGGGTGAATGGGTTTATTTTCCGAAAAATACCAGCATTGAGTATGACGTAGGCAGTGATGAATCTCAGGGCTCAATCCTCTATGTCGATAGTGGTGATTTCACCCAAGCTCAGACAGACAGGAATGGAGAGTTCATCGCCCTGGCTAACCCTGCCAATATCCTAGCGCTGGTAGAGGCGCTGGAGAAGGCGCAGACCATCAACGCAGCAGCCGAGAAACTGGTCCGCTGCAAAGGCCGCTACCATTCCGAGCAGAACTACCGAGCACTGGCGGCGCTGTTTGGCGTGAACACTCCAGATCTGCCACCGCTGGATGACGAGTCCCACGCCGTCACTGTAGAAAACCTGCAGGAGAGCGCCTACAGAGCTGGCTTAACTGCTGGCTGGAATCTTGGGCTGGCTAATAACAACGAAGGGTTCAATAAATGCCTGGCGGCTCATACTGCTGGCTTCAAGGTGAAGGCTGAGTGATGAAAATGGGTGAACACATGGAGCCGGTTGTCGAGCTCCTGGAAGAACTGAACGGCAACAACACCGACGCCAAATTGAAACTACTCGCCCTTGTTATCTCGGAATACATGCTTAATGCGGATGTTACTGGCTTTGAGGTCACCGCAGGGAAGATGAAAGTTTCCGTAGATATAAGCGTGGAGGAATAGCCCAATGACCAAATCAACCATAACCAGAGAGCGCCTGGAACAACTCGCTGATAACAACACTATCTGCAAAGTTTCATGGGATGAGCGGATCGAACTGGCACAAATCGCGCTGGCCGCAATGAACAGCGAGCCGTTCGCATACATCATTCAGGACAAGTATGAAAGAGAGAGAGGAGTAGATGGGTATCTTAGCCGTAGCCATGTATCGAAATATGTTAGCCAGGAAGACATTAACGAGCACGAGATAACTTGCACGCCGCTCTATCGCCACGCGCAGCCAGCGCCGGAACGTGACCAGGTACGCATCGCGCATGCCGAGTGGTCACAGGCTACCTTCGGCAATGTCGGCCCGGTTGGCCCGCTGAAGCACCTCAGCAAAGAAGCACTGGAAGCCGCTGCCGAGCCTGGCGACCTGTCGGAGTGGGCTGATATGCAGTTCCTGCTGTGGGATGCGCAGCGTCGTGCAGGCATCACTGATGAGCAGATTACGCAGGCAATGGTTGAAAAGCTGGCAGTCAATAAACAGCGTAAATGGCCGGAGCCGAAAGACGGAGAGCCGCGCCTGCACATCAAAGAGCAGCCAGCGCCGGTAGTGAACGAGGTTTTATACAAACTCGCTAATCACATCGCCAGCAGCAAAAACGGACTTCCTGATGAGTGGCAAGACTGGGCTGATGAACTGGAGACTGATATTCGACGCGCCGCCATGCTCGCAGCCGTCCCGCAACCACAAAACGCACCACAAAATATTCCCGAAATTATTCCTAATGAGCTAATCGCTGCGGTTAACCGCCTGCTCGATAGCAACGGAAGCCGTGGTTGTTATAACGCAATCAAGTGTTACGACGCGCACATTGAAGTAGAGCGCCTGCTCGCAGCTGCCCGGCAGGAAGTGAACCATGGCTGAGTTACGCGCAGGTTGTCAGGCAATGATTATTGGCGGCTTCTACCGCACAAATGACGGTAAGTCAGTGCTGGTTGTAGGTTTCGTACCTAATGGCTCGCGGTTTACCTGGAATGGCGAAGTGTACGCCGAACCGGTGCCGATGGGTGATGCATGGTTAATCTCTGGTGACCTGATAGTTCGGGATGGGGATACCGGAGAAGCAAAGAGACTGGACTTTGGCTTGATACCAGCACAATACCTGATGCCCATCGACGGCGACGACTTCAGCAATGAAGACCAGCGCCAGAAGGAACGGGAGCATGCCTAAATCCCCCTCGGCGACAAAAACCATAAAACGCAAACATGCTATTTGTTATCAACAAATCACAGGTTTGTATTTATGCGAATGATAACCAGAAAGAAGCCAGCCTTCACTGAGCTTTATCAAACCGGCGTATTAACGCGCATAGCCGCGATAAAAAGTCCTGATGGCGGCGGCTGGAGATTGTTCGGCTTGTGGCGGGGTAAAGATATAGCCGTGTTTGTGGAGGCTGCTCGCGGAGGGATTCGCGAGTGGTCTGGCCTGGACTGCCTTGCCAACTTCTGCGCGAGCTGTGGCATTAGCCTGTGGGAAGTGCACAACAAGGTTGCCGAAAAATCCCCTCAATGACACCCCTCTCCGGAGGGGTTTTTCTCGTATATGCTCATTTTGCTTTTATCCCCGGGAAGGGCGATAATTACCTCGTCAGCCTGAGCAACTGACACGATTATCCGGCGCCAAGTGGGGACACATGGCGCAAACACTGCAATTTGAGAAAAGTTATCAAAACGTACTGATTCCCGCAGAGCCGGGAACCAGCGAATACCTGCAACTTATCCCAGTAGGGCAACTGCTTTGCGGTGAGTTCCGCAAGCCCAGGAATTACGCATTCCACAAGAAGTTCTTCAAACTTCTGACTCTCGGGTATCACTACTGGACGCCTTCCGGTGGCCTCATTGAGCCCGCTGAGCGCGCCCTCATATCCGGGTTTATCGACTTCCTTTCATCCGACTTCGAACAGCGCGCTGCGCTCCAGAACGCCTCCGAGATGTATCTCTCCTCGGTCGGTATCTCCCGCTCCCGCGATATGGCGCTGCTGAAACACTTCGAATCCTTCCGCGAGTGGGCAACCATTCAGGCTGGCTTTTATGACGAATACCAGATGCCTGACGGTAGCCGTCGTCGTGTCGCAAAGTCGATCTCCTTCGCCAGTATGGACGACAGCCAGTTCAACGGCGTCTACAAATCAGTGCTGAATGTGCTCTGGAACTACATTCTGCGTCGCAAATTCCACTCGCCGGCTGAGGCTGAAAATGCCGCCAGTCAGTTGCTGAGCTTTGCGGGGTGATGGCTATGCAATGTCTTCTCGCCAAAGTAATGGAGCGCGGCATCTTCCGCGTGCCGGCGCGCCGCAAGCGCAAGGTAGAGGTTAAGCCTTCCGACATCCCGACCCTGAAAGACTACACCGCCCGCCTGGTCGATAAGAAGTGGCTACGCCTGAGAGCAAGGAGGCCACATGCGTAAACCTGCACGTCGTAAATGCGCCCACTGCCGCGAATGGTTCCATCCTGCCCGGGAAGGGCAGGTGGTATGCAGTTTTGAATGCGCCAGCGCGATCGGCAAAAAACAGACAGCAAAAGCCCGGGAAGTGGCGAAGGCCAGGGCGGTGAAGCGCCAGCGCGAATCCGAGAAAGAGGGGCGCCAGCGTCGCCGCGCTAAGCGTGAGTCATTCAAGACAAAGGCTCAATGGGATAAAGAGGCTCAGTCTGCCTTTAACCGGTACATTCGCATTCGTGATGAAGGTAAGCCCTGCGTGAGCTGCGGAAACCCGCTTATTGGTAAGAGCAACTACCTGACCGGCAGCGCTATTGACGCCAGTCACTACCGTTCCCGCGGCGCAGCGTCTCACCTGAAATTCAACGTGTTCAATGTTCATTCCGCCTGCACCCGCTGCAATCGGCAGTTGAGCGGAAATGCCGTTGAATACCGCATTCACCTGATTGAGCGCATTGGCCAGGATCGCGTTGAGCGCCTTGAGGCTGATAACGTGCCGCGCCGGTTCGACATTCCCTACCTGCAGCGCATCAAATCCATATTCACCCGCAGAGCCCGCGCGCTGGAGAAGCGCCGCGCCCGCCATCAGGAGGCCGCATGAACCACGACGTTATCGAACGTATCCGCGACCGCTGGCAAAAGCTCCGCCTCTGCCGGCACCGCGGCACCGTACTGGTTGACTACCGCATACTGAGAAATTTCGTTCGCATCTATCAGACCCTGGGAGAGACAGCATGACAGCTCAATACTTGGAATTTGTTCGCCAGCAGCTGATAGTGGCCACCGCCGATCTGAGCGGTGCGACGAAAGGGCAACTGGTAGCCTTTGCAGAAAACGCGCAATTCACCGCTACGGCGCGCAGCCGGGGAAGGAAGAAGGTTTATAGCGAGGTGAAACAACGCATGGTTAACCCGGACGGGCCGCCAATGAGTGGCAGCCAGTCCCGCGCTAAGGGTTCATCGATCGCTCTCGTTCTTCCCGTTGAGTATTCGACGGCAAGCTGGCGCCGGGCTCTACTGTCGCTGGAAGAGCATCAGAAAACGTGGCTGCTGTGGAACTACAGCGACAATATCCGCTGGGAGCACCAGGAGACGATCACCCGGTGGGCATGGGAGCAATTCAGCAAGAAGCTGGCCGGCGCGCGCATTGCAAAGAAAACAGTCGATCGCCTCCGTCAACTTATCTGGCTGGCGGCGCAGGATGTCAAAGCCGAGCTGGCAGGGCGGGAGACGTATGAATACCAAAAACTTGCCTCTCTGGTCGGAGTGACCCCGAAGAACTGGTCAGAAACGTTTACAGAGCGGTGGGAGGAGATGAAAACCACCTTGCGGCGCCTTGATAGCGATTCTCTTTTGCAGGTTACGCGATCACGTTCACAACAAAAGGCGACAAATTTTCACTCAACTCTTGCAAAACTGGATTAAATGCGTCATATTTGAGTCTACTTTGATATGCTGCCTTAACTTTAAGTGGCGGCATGAAGATGATAGTCACATACCAGTTTGTAAAATTAGCCTCGGCATTCCGCCGGGGCTTTTTTATGCCTGCGATCCGGTCAGGGCTCTTGGGTAGAGACGTGCTGCACGACACGTCGACACCCTACACGCGCAGAGCCCTGAACCAGATTGTTCGCATAGCTTAACAAGGTTAAAGCACCCGACTCATAATCGGATGATTTCAGGTTTGATCCCTGATGCGAGCACCAATTCAGCGCCATTAGCTCAACCGGAAAGAGCAATAGCCTTCTAAGCTATCGGTTTCAGGTTCGAGTCCTGAATGGTGCGCCAGATTGAAGGCTATCAGGCAAGAGCGCTTCCCGTCATGGGGCTTGGCTTAAATGCAACCAGTGCTCTTTCCGATGGTTTTCGTAAGCGACTTTGCGGTTTTTTAGAAACTGACCACAAAGATAAATGCAAACGAAGAAATGTATCTGGCAGTAGCCTAACAGCTAAACACCAGCAAGGTCTTCCGACTCCTTGTCAATGAATTCGGCGCACTGGCCCGGTGTGATTAATAATGGGCACACAACAGGTAAGAGCATTGGGCATTTGAGGGCTGTTCCACCCTATCTGATGTCGAGCCAAACCAGTGCTCTTTCCGTTGTGGTGAATGCGTAGGCTGATACGTTAGAGACGGCACCCCTTGATGAGGACAGCGCTATCTCTGGAGAATAGTCTTGGGTACCTGTAATGCCAGAGAAAGCCGGAGATCAGCGCCGGCCACCACTCACGGAACCGAGCTGCAGCCCTAACTGGCTATCCTGCATCACCAGTGATAGTTATGCTGCAGCCTTCTAAATCCCTCTACCTTGGGACTATTACGGCTACCGAGCCGTCGCTTTTACCCTTGGTATTTCTTCCCGCCTTGAGCGGGTTTTTTATTTTCAGGGTCGCGGGAATCACCCTCGACGCTTTGTTGGTAAATCAGCCCGACGGCCCTGAACCTTTTACTGACTACAGATAGCACCCCGAACATTATCGGAGGTGAGAGATGCAACGTATGAACCCAACCGATGGTCACAATCTGCCTTACTGGTGGTCAGCATTGCTTGGTATCTTTTCCGTCCTGAGTCTGCAGGATTATGTCTTCATCATTGGCGCCCTGATCTCTGCCTTCTTCACAATCAAGACGTATTACGCAAAGCGCAAGGAAGAGCGAGAGCGACTGGATGAAGAGAAAAAGCGCACGCAGCTGTTGGCCAGTTATCTGGCTGATGTCTCCGCAAAGCCTGGGGGTGACCGCCCGGCTTCAGCCGAAGTGGTAACCGAGGCCTTGAAGCGGATCGCAAGTGATACACAGGGGTGAGCATGACGCCATCAATGAGGAATAAACTGATTGGCGTGATCGCCGGCGGCGGTGGCGCCATAGCCATTGCCTCTGCTCTCATCACTGGACCAACCGGTAACGATGGTCTTGAAGGTGTGCGTTATGACCCCTATCAGGATGTGGTAGGCGTCTGGACTGTCTGCTATGGCCACACTGGCAAAGACATCATGCTCGGCAAGAAGTACACCGAGGCTGAATGCCGTGCGCTGCTCAGCAAAGACCTGAATACCGTCGCTCGCCAGATTAACCCATACATCCAGAAGACGATTCCCGAGACAATGCGCGGGGCGCTTTACTCATTCGCCTATAACGTCGGCGCTGGGAACTTCCAGACCTCCACTCTGCTGCGCAAAATCAACCAGGGCGACCAGAAAGGTGCATGTGATCAGCTGCGCCGCTGGACCTACGCCAAGGGTAAGCAGTGGAAGGGTCTGGTAACTCGCCGCGAGATTGAGCGCGAAGTTTGTCTTTGGGGGCAGAAATGAGCCGTTTAGCCGCCATTATCAGTGCCGTTGTGATCTGCCTGGTGGTTTGCCTTGGATGGCTGGCAATGCATTACCACAACGCTGCCAGTAAGCAGGAAGCCAGAGCAGAAAACGCTGAGCAGCAGGTAAATACCGCTCAGGCCATCACCGCCAATGTTCTGACAACCATGACCATCTTCAACACCATCGCCGAGGCCAATCAGCATGCAAAAGAGCAGATCGCACTGGACGCATCGGGAGCCTCGGCTGATATCCGGGTTGCTGTTGCGAATGATGATTGCACTAATCGCCCTGTGCCTGCTGGCGCAGTTAAGCGGATGCAACAATTCGCGAACGGTCTACGCCAAAGTGCCGGTGGTCCCGTTACCGGCCAGCCTGACGGCTGACACCCCGCAACCGGAAATCCCCGACAACCTGACGTGGGGGCAGAGCCTGGATTTAAACGTCAGTCTGCTATCAGCGCTGGGACAGTGCAACCGGGATAAGGCTGATATCAGACAGGCGGAGATGAAAAGGGGGCTTTAGTTTTATAGCCTCACTAATAGCTTAAAGAAAGCGGTCATGAGGCTCTAATCATCTAAGATGATGCTTAGACTTTTTTGTATGTAATCGAACGACCAAACGGCGGGTAAGTTGAAGTTGAGTCATATACTTCATAGTGAGCAACTACTTCCCCGTTTTCGTCGAGCTCACGCAGAAGATATTCATCAGTATCTTGACCTCTTCGTGGCCCCTTCCAGGTGGAAGATACTTCCTCGAGAGTATGGTTATCTGGAATCCCAATTTTCTTTTTATATTCATCAGTCATTTAAAGTCTCCTGCTGTGCGGTGATCTACGGCGTGATTTAACAAAATGCTGTCAAGATAGTATACACCACGCAAAAACGATGCCTGAGATACTGGTTATTTTTTAGCGTGATATTGGAGGCTAATATGGCTGATACCAAAATGATTAGGCCATATCCCCCCGTTAATTTCACTGGTGAGAACTGGCTGCCTTACACCAGGCTAATCCCTGCTGCCGAAATCGGAGAATGGGTAAATCAGAACATCCTCTCCGAAGGGGGCCGAATCCATAACTCTGACCATACGCACTTGGTCGACGCTGATGTGGCGTTCATGTGGGCCTCTGGCTCATTCGCCAAAAGCGGTCGCATTGTGCTTGGTCAGTGCGAGCAGGTAATGATGCGTGCCGGCGGCTGGCAGAAATCCCGCATGGAGCAGCAGATGCATGAATGGTTTGGGCGCATACCGAAGTTCATCATCACCCTGGCTGCAGACTACTGCGAGCAATGCAACGATCTGGAGTTCTGCGCACTGGTTGAGCATGAGCTTTACCACATCGCCCAGGCTACCGATGACTATGGCGCGCCGAAGTTCAACAAAGAGACCGGAATGCCGGTGCTCAAACTTCGCGGCCATGACGTCGAGGAGTTCGTCGGAGTGGTCCGGCGTTACGGCGCTAGCAAAGACGTGCAGGAAATGGTGGATGCGGCGAACAGGCCGGCGGAGGTTGCTCATATCGATGTTGCCAGAGCGTGTGGGACGTGCATGCTGAAGTTGGCATAAATTCAGGACTAGTTAGGACGGATGGTGAATTATGGCGGCATTAAAACCAGAGATTAAAGCCTTCATAGTTCAATCAGTTGCGTGCTTTGATACCCCCTCTCAAGTGGTGGAGTCCGTCCTGAAAGAATTTGGTGTTCAGATTACCCGCCAACAGGTTGAGCAAAACGACCCGACGAAGATAAGCGGCAAGGGTCTGGCTCAAAAATGGGTCGACCTCTTCAACCGCACCCGCGACCGCTTCCTCAACGAAATTTCCGACATCCCGATCGCTAACAAGGCGTACCGGCTTCGCGTTCTTGACCGTATGGCTACGCGCGCCGAGGGAATGAAAAACCTCGCGCTCACTGCTGAGATTATTGAGCAAGCCGCCAAGGAATGCGGGGATGCTTATACCAACAAACATAAGTTTGAACATTCCGGCCCGAATGGTGGCGCTATCCAGACGATCACCATGAGCAAAGAGGAATACAAGTCCGCACGGCAGGAGATGATGGAGGATGACGACTGCTGAGCAAAAGGCGTTTGCCAGAAAGGTGGAATGTGAGGAGGACGGGCTTTACTACGCTCGCTATTTCTTCAAGCAACGCACCGGCGGAAAGATGATAGTTGCGCCTCACCACAAGGTGATTCAGAAAACACTGGACCGCGTTATTGATGGTGAGATTCAGCGCCTGATCATCAACGTCCCTCCTGGTTACACGAAAACGGAACTTGCAACCATCAATATGATGGGGCGCGGCCTGGCGCTAAATTGCCGGGCCCGTTTCATGCATTTGTCCTATTCGCATAACCTGGCGCTCCTGAACTCCTCGACGGCCCGCGGCATGATTAAGTCGCAGGCATACCAGTCCATGTGGCCCATGGCGCTGCGTGACGATGCAGACAGCAAGGCTATGTGGTGGACTGAGCACGGCGGCGGCGTTTACGCATCCTCAGCTGCAGGGCAGGTTACCGGGTTCCGCGCAGGACACATGGAGCCGGGCTGGCAGGGCGCACTGATTATCGATGACCCGGTTAAGCCGGATGACGCTTACTCTGAAATCGTCCGAGACGGAGTCAACAATCGTTTCAACGAGACAATCAAATCACGACTGGCGCTCGAGACGACGCCGATGATTGTCATCATGCAACGAATCCACTACCACGACCTGAGCGGCTATCTGTTGCGTGGTGGAAGTGGGGAAAAGTGGCATCACCTGAATTTGCCGGTGATTATCGATAGCAGCCGCAGTTACGAAGAAACATATCCGGAAAACACTCACGCTATCCCGATTGACCACGGCCTGCCTGATGGCTGGCTATGGCCGTTTAAGCATAACGAATCGCACCGTGTATCTCTGTTCTCTCACCGGCGCACCGCCGAAGCTCAGTACATGCAGAACCCGAAACGCTTCAATGCGGAGGGTGCTCTGTGGAATGAGGAGATGATCAGCGCCGCACACGCGATGCGAATCACCCAGGATCTGGCCCGTACGGTCGTGGCAATCGACCCGCAGGCCACAAATAGCGAAGAGAGTGACGAATCCGGCATCGCTGTTGCGAGTGTTTACGGTAGTGGTGATGAGCGGCAGTACAGCCTTGATGCTGACTACAGTGGCAAATATTCCCCCAATGGATGGGCGACGAAAGCCATTGAGGCCTATGAGCAGCATGAAGCTGACGCGATCGTCATTGAGACAAACCAGGGCGGGGACATGGCAGAGGACACACTCCGAAACGCCGGGTTCACCGGGCGCGTTATCAGGGTGCATGCCAGCAAAGGCAAGTATGCCCGCGCAGAGCCTATATCTGCACTGTATGCACAGGGTCGCGTCGCCCACCGTGGCAGCCTCTACGAGGTGGAAAACCAGTTCATGGAATACGTGCCATCTACCGCCAAGAAATCGCCGGACCGGCTTGATGCTGCTGTGTATGCACTCACCGAATTATCAGAGCCACAATCAATCGGCATGTTGGTGCGTTCGCGCTGACGGAGGACATAAGTGAACGAAAGCCAAATGAAACAAGAGCGCGCCTCGAATGCCAATCTTGAAAAAGAACGCCTGAACTACCTGTCCTCGTTGTTCAACGGAACCAGCAATACGAAGCGCCAGCGCCTTTACCAGGAGTTCGGATATCCCGTCGATCTCTGCTTTGAGGATTTCTACCGGGCATGTCGCCGCAATGCTGTTGCTGGTGCGGCCGTCAGTCGCATGGTTGATGGATGCTGGGAGGATTTCCCGGATATTTATGAAGGCGATAAAACCAAAGATGCCACCAAACAAACTCAGTGGGACAAGCGGGTTAACAAGCTGCTCAAGCGCTGCTGGAAGCAGATTAAGGGCGCTGACCGACGCAACCTGGTAGGTCGATATTCTGCTTTGTTGATTCAGGTTAAAGACAGCAAACAGTGGCGTGATCCGGTAGATACCGTGGTCGTAGGTCAGTTGGAAGAAAAGGCGCTGGTAAAACTCATCCCTGCATGGGAAGCGCAGATTGAGCCCATTGAATGGGATAGTGACCCAGAAAGTGAAACTTTCGGCGATGTGACGATGTACTCGTTCATTGAGCTGTCGGTGGGCAACAACAAAGACGCCCGGCCCAGCCGCATAATCAACGTTCACCCAGATCGCGTCATTATCCTGGCTGAAGGCTCCGATGATGGCTCAATGACTTCCGGGCGCTCGATGCTGGAAGAGGGTTTTAACAAGCTCCTGGATCTCGAAAAGGTTTCCGGCGGCGGGGCGGAGGGGTTTCTTAAGAATGCCAGTCGCCAGCTAAATTTCAATTTCAGCTCCAAGACGAACTTCGCTCAACTGGCACGCGCCCTCGGCGTAACAGAGGCCGAGCTATCGAATGCGATGGATGATCAGGTGCGTCGACTGAATGACAGCACCGACAGCGCAGTCATGATGCAGGAAGGCGATGCCAGCGTGCTCTCAGTGGCCGTTGCAGACCCGGAACCCACCTGGCGAACGGCGCTTAATGAGTTCTGCGCCACCGTGCCGATCCCCGTTAAAGTTCTGATCGGCATGCAGACCGGGGAGAGGGCCAGTACGGAAGACGCTAAGGACTGGGCCAAAACCCGCATGAGTCGCCGTAATGGCTTCCTTACCGACGTGATCACGGATGTGGTTTCGCGCTTCTGGACCCTTGGAATTATTCCGCCAGCTCAGAATGAAGAAATTACCGTAGGCTGGTCTGATCTTCTGGCACCGAGTCAGGCAGAGAAGATTGCCAACATGGACAAGCTCGCGGACGTGGCTGTGAAATCCACGAATGCCTTTGGCCGTTCTGCTATCACTGAGAACGAAATTCGCGCTGCGGGCGAACTGCAACCGCTGCCTGAGCTTGATGATGAGGATCTGCCAGATGGCAACAAACCAAAACCTGATCCTCTGGCCGACCCTCAGTCAGAAGCCGAAAAGCCCGGTGATACCACGGTCGAAAGTTGACCCAACAATGTCACGTAAGTCCGTCAGCAAGATGGAGCGCGACATTGAGGATCGGTATTACGCGATAAAGGTGGCGCTGAAAGCCCTGTTCGACCAGCGGCTGACCGGGCGTGAGCGAGAGGTTAACAGCCACAGCTGGCACTTCCTGTGTCACGTTAACGGTGCAGAGCCAACGCTCTACCAGGTCAACGCTGGCAAGTTCATCTACGACATGTCAGCGCAGGAACTGGCCGACCTGCTGGAAGCGGTGCAGGTTATTCTCGACGATTACCTGCTCGAAGGCGGCGAACAAAACCTGTGGGCGATGGATTACGTCGCCGCAGAGGCGCAGCGCGGCACGCTAGAGGCATTCAACAACCTGTCGCAGCAGTCGCAGGTATATGCCAGCCAGACGACTCTACAGCAGCTTTTAAGCAGCCCCGGTTATCTTAATCAGGTGGCAGCCGCCAGACTGACAACGTTCAGTGACTGGAAGGTCATCAGCGATACAGCCCGCGGCGATCTGACCAACATCATTACCGATGCGGTTGCTCGCGGTGTGAATCCCCGCGAAACGGCGCAGGTGATAAGCAAGCGCCTTGATGTCTCTATGGGCCGCGCAAAGACCATCGCTCAGACTGAGCAGGTCGGCGCGCTGCGGCAGGCGCAATGGAACGAGACGGACTGGGCAGCGGATCGGCTTGGGCTGAATACTGGCTTGCTGTGGCTGTCGGCGCTCAAACCGACGACGCGCAGTTGGCACGCCAGCCGCCACGGCAAGGTCTACACCACCGAAGAGGTGCGGGACTTCTACGCCGAGAACGGCAACCGATACAACTGCTATTGCAGCCAGATTCCGGTGCTGCTCAACGACGACGGCAGCATTTTCAATCAGGGGTTAGCTGAGAAGCTGGCAAAAGAGCGCAAACAGTGGGGCCCGGATAAAAAGGCCGCTTAGTTATTTTTTACAAGGAAATGACTGCATAAGATATAAGGCGGTTAATTTGTCCGCATCTGCGGCTCTGGTCTGTGGATTTTTCTGCAATCCCATACCGACAACATCGGCAATTTGTCCCCGGGTAATGCTGCCCTGAGGGCAAATTAGCTCTGACCCCAATGTGTCCCATACGCCGGTTACATACCCCATATAATCGTATGCCGCGAAATAGTCTTCTCTTGAAGCCGTCCCGTTGTCACTTCGCACATATGCTTGATATCTGGTGTAAAGGTCATTGCCTGTCAAAAACGTCGCAAAACTATTTCCACTGAAAGCGACAAACAACAAAAGAAGAGCCTTTTTCATTCTTTTTCCTGAAGGGTTAAACATGAACTTAACCAGTATCCATGTGAAATCCTTGGCGATCAACGCCTCCAATATATCTACGACCATAATTAATGATCAGGAACACTATATTATCCGTGGTGCAGTTCCGATCGTCGATGACATCGTGATGAATGGCGGTCTTTATCCAGCCGAGGAGATTAACAACAGCTACAAGACGATGGAAGGCAAGCTGATGCCTCTTCCGCACCCGATGGTAGATGGCAAGTATGTCAGCGCCAATGACCCTCGGGCCATTAACAGCTATCACGTCGGAGCCTGGGCGCAGAACGTCAGTAAGTCAGGCGACCAGGTCGTCATGGACGTTTATATCAATAAGGCGGTCGCCGAGACAAAGCCTGACGGTAAGCGTCTGATTAATCGCCTCGATGAGATGATCGCCGGCACCAACACCGACCCGATCCACCTGTCTACCGGCTTACTCACGAACAAAGAGAGAAAGTCAGGCGAGTCTAAGCAGAAGAAGTATTCATGGATTGCTCGCAATATGCAGTTCGACCATATCGCTATCCTGCTCGATGAGCCGGGCGCCGGTACTCCAGAGGAAGGCGTCGGCATGTTCGTGAATGCCGATGGTCAGGAAGGCGAAGTCGAGACTGCAAGCCTCGTTGATGCGGCAAATAGCCTCAAAGATGGCCTGCTGAACAAAGTGAAGTTCTTCCTCACCCACAACTCAGATGCCTCATTCGATGAAATCTACCAGATGCTGCGGGAAGCCATTCGCGCGCCGTCAGGCAGCGATGTTTATCGCTATGTCGTGACCGTATGGCCCGACAAATTCATTTTCGAAGAGGGCAATAAGCTCTTCCAGCAAAAATACCTCATCGACGACAGCACAGTCACGCTGGTCGGCGATCCAGTAGAGGTCGTGCGCAAACCCACTGAGTACGAAGTCAAAACCAACGGAGAAACAAACCCGATGAAAGAGAAGATGATCGCCGCGCTCAATGCCGCAGGCGTTAAAACCGAGGGGCTGACCGACGATCAGGTCTGGGATGCCTATAACCAGCAGGTACAGAAGAAAGCAGGCGACCAGCCGGGTACTCAGATTAACTCTGACGCGATTACCGCAGCAGTAAATCTGGCGATTAAGCCGCTGACTGACGAGATCAGTACGCTGAAAACTCAGCTGCAGGCCAACGCTGAAAAAGACCTCAAGACCAAGCGTGAAGCGGTCAAAGCGAAATTCCCGTTCATGACCGAAGCGGCGATCAACTCGCTGGCCGGCGAAGCGCTGAACGACATGTACTCGCAGTGCCAGACCAGCACCGGTCTGAACCCGGCATTCCAGGGGAATGGCGCTCAGAGTGAAATCCTTTCTATGGAGGCTCCTGAATAATGGCTCTCGCACCTCGTTTCCATACCGTAATCGCGGGCCCGGCCCGCAAGAATGACCCGCAGGTCATTGAAGCAATCATGGCGGCAGCAGTGAAGCCAGGATCTCTGGTAATGCTGGATAGCACAGGGAAACTGGCTGTTCACAATGTGGCCGGTGGTGCAGGGGTAGCCCTGGCGCTCCAGCACAATTATATCGGCGGCGGTGATATCCGCGATGCAGTGCCGGCCGGGGATACTGGCGCGGCCATCATGTGCGAAGACGATGTCGATTACCACATGCTGGTAAAGGCTGGCGAAGTGTTGCTGGAAAACGAAGGTCTGGTTTCTGCCGGTGACGGCACACTGGCCAAGTCGACCACTCCAGCCACCGACCAGGTCCTCTTCTTTTCACGCGAAAAGATCACCGTTGGTGCTGAAGCCCAGCTCGTGAAAGTTCGCAAATCAGGGAAAGCTACCGCATGAGCATGATCGTATTTAACAAAAAGCTGGTTACTGAACATAACCAGATCAAGAAGGCATGGAATCAGTTGCTGATGCAGCGCGAATCCTTCAACGTTAACCAGAACAACATTTCCGCCCAGTACGGCGGCGCGCTGGAAGTTAACCAGGCTGCGCTGATCTCTAAAGACTACTGGCGTGAAGTTGACAACATCACCACCCGAGTCTTCCGCAACGACGAAGGCAACGGCCTGCTTGATGACCTGCTCGGTCTCGGTACGCCGATCTCAATCGGCAAGACGGCGGCGCTCTACCGCGTTTCCAGTGACGCTGGCAAGGTTCATCGCTCACTGACTGGCCATGTACCGGAAGAGCTGGATAAAGTCATCTACGACGAAGCCGGCGACCCGATCCCGATCTTCAACACCGGCTACGGCCGTGAATGGCGTGAATGGAACGGCATGCAGTCCGAAAACCTTGATGCAATGGCCGATGACCAGGAAGCGCATGTTGCAGCCATCCGCGAAGATATGGCCGACTACATGCTTTCCGGCGATGCGAAGGTGAAGGTGAAGGGCTATGTTGGCGCTGGTATTACCAACCACGCCAACACCAACCAGGTAGACCTGAGTGCATCTGGTCTGAATATTGACCTGACCACCTCGACTCCTGATGAATCAGTAGCATTCTTCACCGGTCCGTTCGCCAAACTGCTGGACGATAACTACGTTCAGGAGAAGGTAAAAGTGTGGGCATCCCCGGATATCATGCGCAACCTGAACCGACCGTATTCCGATGCCGCGGGCTTCAAAGAAGGCACTGTGCTGGAATACATCCTGCACTATGGTCGCATCGAGTCGTTCAACCAGACCTTTAAGCTGACCGGTAACCACTTCATTGCGTACGTTCGCAACTCGCAGTACATCAAGACGCGCATCGCCGCGCCGGTGGGTACCTTCATGATCCCGAGACAGAATCCGTTCGATAACTACAACACTCTGGTCTGGAGTGCTGTTGGTCTGCAGATTAAGCGCGATTTCAACGGTCGCTCGAAAGTGTTCAACGCACAGGGTTAAGGGGCTTCGGCCCCTTTTCTTCGGGAGAAAGCATGAAAACGTTAAAGGTCGAGAAAACCGGCTGCTGGGGCATGATTGATGGCGTCTTCCAGCAACTTCCTGTTGGCCACGAATTCGTCGCGGCGGACATTCCTTCAGCTTTTGCTGGTCGTGTATCGGTGGTGGGCGAAGTGGAAGACAAAACGCTGGAAGTGGCTACGCCTGGCAATGATGCTGCAGAGCAGGCAGAGCAGGCAGAGCAGGCAGAGCCGGCAGAGCAGGCAG
>ERZ1035027.151-NODE-151-length-43590-cov-24.279132_pt1 | contig 43590 bp, 41 predicted proteins | sample MGYA00520604_ERZ1035027 | MGnify/ENA primary metagenome ERZ1035027 (study PRJEB33766, sample SAMN09781743) | gut metagenome | biome: gut microbiome | host: Homo sapiens | place: Madagascar | study: EMG produced TPA metagenomics assembly of the PRJNA485056 data...
TGTACATAAGGAAGGTCTACGCATATACTGCTACTATAATCAAAGTCGTCAAACCGAAACTTGTCATCTTTCGATGTATAAGTAAGAAATAATCCGTCTTTGTAATAGAAGTATGCACTATCATTTATCTTTGATTTCTTCCATCCGTTCTTTTCAAGATTCTCAGTGGTAAGAGAAAATCCTGATAATTTTGCTTGGTTTACAGGATGTCTTACATAAGATAATTCATAATTATTTAGTCCAAGGGTGTTTATAATTGTATGTATTTTGTTTTCATACATAACAACATCACCAACTATAAATTTCTGTGCCATACGCTTTACTTTTTATAATGATTATACTTTTCCTCATCTTCATCATAAGGACACTTAAACATTAAAGGGCAAATTCCACAAGGTGTTATCTGTCTTTCCTTACATCTACTTCTTGATTTGTAGCTCATACCTTTATCTGTTTAAAGATAACATTCTTGTGGTCTGAACGCTCATCAGCAGAACAATTTCCTACGCAAGCTATATCATCAGAATTAAAGAAACAGCCTGTGCAAGGCATTTTGTTCTACCACTTCTGTGCCATCTTCACAAACAGAAACTCTCTGAGCGGTGACACTATGATGTCCCTCTATCAGAATACCAAGAGACCTCCATACTTGCCTCTTATACAAGAATAAACTATCTTTTGCAAGTTTAGATAACATTATTCTTTGCTTGCTTTTCTTATTCATAAGATACGCAAGTTCTAAATTATCTTCATTCATAATCACTCCTCCACGTTTTTAGTTTTTGAAAATTGCATCCAAGATATCCCTAAAATCAGGGTTGTCTATAACTGCTTTGGCATCTTCTTCGTTCTTAAAATAAATCACATTATTGCACGCCTTACAACTGCATCCTATATCATAATAATTGTTTCCCCAACATAAAATATAGTATTTGTCTTCTTTTATATCGCTCCAATCAGGCTTCCAATTTCCATTATAGTGCTTGGCTATATCCATAAGCATGTTTATAGCATTAATTTTAAGTCTATTGCGAGGAGTAACAAAAGTAAAAGTAGGATATTTGGCTACTGAATCTTGTATATCTTTATAGGTCAATTTTTTCTTCTTGAACTTGATAACGCCAGTATCAAAGTTGCTATTCTCTACATCTATCTCCATCCCATCTGGAATATTGATAGTGAGTTTATTGTCTTTGATTTCCATATCTTTTTTTATTTCTTTGAAACACACGCTACGGGTATCTTTTCTGTTGTTCGGGCTACAAGTTCCTGTTACTTTTTCTAAATAACTCCTTTTGCTGTAGCATTCTTTTTCTAAATCACAAAACGCACAAAAGTACTCAGGTAGTTCTGCTACCTCATAAGTTTTCCCTTTAAACTCAAAGGTTTCTCCGATTTTTCTTTCCATAAGCTAATTTCTTATTGTTTCTTAGTACAAGAAGAGTTGAGTTGTAAAACCTCAGTGATGAACATAAGCACATTGTCTCCGCAGTCGACAACCTCATGTTTATATTTCTCTGCCTCCTCGATGAAGTGATGCCGAGACTCGTTGAAACCACATACCATAGAGCCTTCAAGATTGGCAAAGAGGTAATTGTTTGGAAAAGCACGACAGCATGGGCAGAGATTGATTCCGGCTGCACGAATAGTGTTTCGTATTGGTTCGTTGTTGACACGAAGAAAGACGAATTTACCTTGTTTAGTAGCCACCTGCTTATGAGATAAGCAGAGATACAAAGACACAGATAAGAGGCACGTGAAGATGATAATTAATAAAGCTACGAACATTGTTATTGATTTTTATTTGTTGTTTTTATTATTCTTTTCTGGGTAAAGAACCTTGTTGACGTTCATTTTGTCGATATTGACACGAGGGAGTTTGTGGGTGTTAGGATCGAGGCCATGTTGCTTGCAATAGTCTATCCATGCGGCTATACCATGCGGTTTTGCTGCATCACGCAAGCGCTGCTGCTTGCGCTGCTCATCCTCGTAACGGGCACGCTCCTTAAGAAGGTCGGCATCAAACGCGATTAGTGCCTTCATAACGTCCTGAGGATTAATGACAGACGTGTCGCTATCATGATTGTAATGTATAAGCTTTCCATATTCTCCATTCGTGAAAGCCACAAAAGCATAATCAAGTTCTGGGACTGTCCAGTAGTAGAACCGATTGCAGATACGGACAGCGAGAGTCTGTATCTGATACTCCTCAACGATGTCGAATGCACCGAGATAATGAAATACCTCTATAAGTCGGCTCTTAACCCAGGAAACAAGCCTACGAAGGTCGTTCTGATTTCTGCGCACAACGGCTATAACCCTGTCTTGTCCACGAGAAATAGCATCTCTGAAAGAAACTGGCTGTATATAACCACTTTCTGTTTTAGAATTTGTCGCTACCGAGGATTCTTGCCGCTTTGGAAGCGAGTCTGAGGGAACGTTGTTGCTCATTGTCTTGTTGCTGAATAATCTCGTCATTCCAGCACTCACCGTTGAGATAGGTGAGTGGGTCTTTCTGAAATTGTTTGTCTTTGATTGATTGAACATATGCAGGAGTAGCAGCTATGCACGCCTCTTGCTGTGAAGGAGTAAGTCGAAGCCATTTCTGCTGCGCCTTTTTCTTGCCACGCTTCTTGTTATAGAGAAGCCACCATCGCTCGAAGGACGCGAGGTCGTCGGAGAAATTCCGCTCCTTATAATACTTGCCAGTACGTGCGAACATGGCACCGGCTATGAAAGCTTCGAGGCGTGCGTTATCGTCTTTGGCATAACGAGCTGCCTCTTGTCTGATTTCTTTTGGTAGTATCATATCTTGAGAGTTTAAAAAGGTGACACATTATACCCAGCCTTTGCTGGACTCAACCTCACGCTGACAATACTTAACGGCCAGTTCGTCCTCCTTGTCGGGTATCATGATTTCCCGACTTTCCGCAAAGTCGATAACGCCACGGATGACGGATGAAGCCTCTGCGGTGTCGAGAAGCCCGAGCGGTTTGAACTTAGGATAACCCATCTTATCATATTCTCCCGTCATGAAAATATGAGGAGCCACATTCTTCTGTATTTCGGAAAGAGTCTGGTAGAACGTCTGCCCGAGTTTGGAAGAAAGGTACGTGATAATGAATGCGAGATAAGCTTTCTGCATATCTGTAGCGACAGGGTGGAACTTTCGGATTTCGAGCGAGTAACCTATCTCCTTAGCCTTGTCGATTTCTTTCAAGGCTTCCATATACGTGCGTAGGTTGTTGAGATTTGAAAAAACAGGCATAGTGTAAAAATTTAAATTAAATCGAGAGTAAAGCCTTTGGAGGCATAGTAAGTTGGAACGCCAAGAACCTGCTGGAACTTGTTTACAGCCTTGCTTGGCTGCAGGTGGCGCGAAGATCCATGAATAAGTATTATTTGACGGGTAGAATTGTCTACCTCGCACTGTTGCAAGAACTGAACGGCATGGTCGAGGCTCATGTGAGACAAACGAACACGGTCCGCCTGGCTGACGGACGTTTTCCCGTCGTTAATAGCCTTGTTGAGTAAACTATCCTCGTAATTGCACTCCATTAAGTAAGTGCGGCAATACTTTATTATAGTGTGCAGATTGTAGCAATCTGTAGCGAAGAAGATAGAACCGAAGTCGGGGTAGAAAACAAGATAACCGTAATTGGCAACATCATGTTCTACTGCGAATGGAGTAACCTTAAACGAGCCAAAAGAGTATGTTTTCCCTGTGTCCATTTTGTCGGTATGATAACGATTTGCTACCTCTTCACAAGAAGATATGTCGATACCTGCAGAGAAATATTCAGGTATATACTTCGCATGGTCTGTGTGAGTATGCGAGACGATGCATCCAACCACCTTGTTCGTCTGATAACCGATAGCCTTCTTGACCTCACGAATGGGTCTGCCAGCTTCAAGCAGCAGGATTTCTCCTGAGGCTGCTTGAAGGGCATACGCATTGCCTTTTGACGATGAACCTATAACGATGAGTTTCATATTAGTTTAATTTGAAAGGATTTTGATTGGCTGGTTGCGGCTGTGATACTTCGTCACCTGGCTGTACAATTTCGCCAGTGGTTGTGTCGACAGTAGCAACTACCTTTGCTTCGGAAAATTCAGTATCACGCAGCTCCTCTGCCGAAATGCAAGGAGCCTCGTCTAAGCTAAGAATATCATTATTCTCGATTGAGAGTTCTCCCCACTTTGAAAGTAACTGGCGAAGAACAGTCTTGATTGCCATACTCTCGAAGTTTGCGAGCCAACCCACTCCATCGCATGCGATAAAACCTGCCTGCTTTAATGCGATTTCTTTCAGCGATTGTACCGTTACATTCTGGTTGAACTTGACGGTAGGACTATACTGCTTTGCGTATGCGCAAACATCATCCAGGGGCATATAGAAAAGTTTGGAGAAACCATCCTTCTTCTCGAAATATGCGAAATATCCTACCGGGACGTTAGATGTTCTCTGTCCTGTCAAGTCCAGCTTACCTCTAACCTTGTCATAGGCTTTTAATTCTCCTTCGTAAACCACATCGGCATTGATGTTAGCATACTTGTTGGTGCGCATAGCGAGCTGCAAATATCCTCGAACACCGATAACAAGCGTTGGAGTCATTACACCCTTTGTCTTGAAAGGAAGAATGTAACACTGCCCAAGTTGCTTGTTGAGTGGAAGATGGAGAGAAGCCGCTTTGAGCGCCTCAGCCATAAGGTCGGTAGGCTTGCACTGCATTAACTTCTCATCAGAGGAGAAGAGTTCCATCAGGCTTGTGCAGAATGTTCCTTTGTTCTCACGCAGGGTGTTCTGTAAAAGAGACTGATAATAATTGTTGTTCATCACGTCCTGAAAGGACTTTACAGCTACCGCCTTAGTTGAAGGCTGCTTTGCTACTGCTGTTCCTGTCATTCCTGCCATAATTTTTATTTATTTAGAAATTTAATTAATTCTTCTTTTGTTTTAAAACATTCCAATTCTTTCCGCATTGGAAAGATTGGGAAGTGATAGGTGATACAAGGCTTTGCCGTTCCGTGTTGCTCAAACTTGATGCAGGAGATGTTGGCACGGACAATCTTGTATCCGTCAAGAATATAGACTGCATCACCTATGTTGTATTTCGTCTTAATCTCCATCAGAGAATACGTATTCAAAGTTGGGTGATGGGGTGACACAGAGGCGTATCTGCTGTCCTCCACGATAGATAGGAGAAAGGTTGCTCTCACACTCATCAAGGACGATAGGGACGGAGAGACCAAACTTCTCGGCTACTGTATACGCTATGTCAATACCGGCATTAGCCTTGGCTGCTGTATTGAGGCTGCTGTAAGGTACGCCATCGTGATAACACTCGCAAGCCTGCTTCCGTTCGCCTTCGAGAGTTGTCCTAAAAAGCGAAAACTTAACATAGGAGAAATGCTCGTTGACACGTTCTTCGAGGAGTTGGCAGGCTTTCTGCTGATAATCATTAGCGATGTCAAGTTTCTGGTCGATATCATCGAGCTGGCCCTGGAACTTCGCCTTGTCGCCCTGTGCATTAGAAATGAGGGTGGAGATGTGGTCATAGGTCTCTTTTGCTGCAAGACGTGAAGAAAGACTATCAACAGTCTGCTGCTTCTCTATCTGCTGTTTCTTCAGATCAATGAGAAGTTGAGAAATGCCTTTCGTAGCATCTGATGGCTTGTTGAGTTCATCGGTAAGCGACTGTAGCTCCTCGGATGCCTGCCTGTAGTTCTCGTTGGCTGCAAGGAAATCGTCTGACGTGCGCACATTATCGGACAGTACAGATTTGAGATGTATGTCAGCCTGTTTCTTCGCTTTCTGAGCTTCTGTGAGTTGGTTGGTGGTAGAGCGGCGTTCCTCATCGGTATTCTCGATGAGTTTCTTGATGTCGGTATAACGCTGCTGAAGGTCACTAAACTCTTTCTGAAGTTCTTTCTGTCTGTCGGCAATATCCTTATTGAACCTGTCGTGAGACTGCTGTTTTAATTCTGCCACTCTATCGAGCGGCAGAGGTTGTCCGCAATGTGGGCACATAGAGTCGGCATCGTCCCACTCCCATTTCATCTGAGATATAGATGCAGAGCGCTCGTTGAGCTTACTAACCTCATCTTCGCACTCTTCCTTATGTTGGGTGGCCTGGATTTCGGTGTTGGTGAGTCCTTCCATCTTCTGCTTCAACTCATCGACCATTCGGGTAGCTGCTGAGGATGCGGCTCTGGCTGAAATCAAATCCGACTCGTGCTTTGTCGCCTCTTCATTGGAAAGATTGCGTGCGGAGGTGGTCATCTCGTCAATGCGCTTTCGTGTAAACTCTATGCGACGACGAAGTCCCTCATTGCGCACAGAGTCTGTTGCGCCATTCTGTGCAAGATTAATCTTGTCGCTAACCTCCTTGAGGCTCTTCTTCGCCTCGTCAAGCTCTGCAGCCAGCTTTTCCCAGTCTTCTGCCTGAGGAAGTGCGTTATTGAGTTCTGCGAGACGGACAGGGACCTTATCAAGATTATCCTGTACCTCCTTACGTGTGTACTTGAGGTGATGGATGAAAGCTTCGAGTTCTCGTTTCTTCAATTCCTCGGTAATGAAGTCGTATCTCGTATCGCCTTGCGTAATATCGTCCTGAGTAACCTCCGGTACAAGAGACTGGAGGAACTTGCGCTGTTCCTGCCATGACATAGAGGTGAAGGCCGTGACAGAAGAGCAGAACCGAAACGTCTTCTCCGGGCAGATATTTTCAATCGCCTTGCGGTAGTCGCCAGCCGTGACCACTTCTCCATCAATGAAATACTTGTAAGTATTCTTGACCTGCTCACCCTTCCACAAATCTATGAGTGTGCGCTTGAAGGTTGTTTCCTCACCATCTACACTAATAGTGAGAGAAGCCTCATGAGGGATCTCGCGGATAATTTGATGATTAGAGTCGTAGGTCTTGATGTCGAGCGCATTGCCAAACTGGTCAGTACCGAAAAGTACGTAGTAGATGGCATTGAAGATTGTTGACTTACCAATACCATTGCGCCCACAAATGGTAGTGACGTTGTGATAGAACTCTATCTCTGCGTTATCAATTCCGCAGAAGTTTAATAGAGTGACTTTTTCAAATAGTATCTTTTTCATTCTTGTAATGTAATTAAAATATCATTGACTGTCTTTGAAATCACTATCCTATTCTTCTCAAGAAGTCTGTTTAGATTTTCGGAAAGGTCTCTTTGTACGGCTGTCCTTAGCTGAGAGTAAAGGACGCCACGAGGAACATGATGCTCATCTTGCATCATACTGCGAATAAGATCAAGTAAATATTGTTGCATATTCTTTTGAATAAAATCCCACAAGGTGAGCAGGAGGACTATCCAGTGCCAGCTGCCACCAAGTGGGAAACAAACAGATAATAAAAAATGAATAACAACCACTAATTGTAGTCTTATAGTGAAAGGCTTCTCTCTGATAAAAGCCTATCGACTTCTTTTTTGTAATAAGCAATCATTTGCTTTAGCTCGAACAAAGACCAGTTCCTGCTTTCCTGTCTTGCCCGTACTTCTATCAGGTCAACACGCTGCTCACCGATAGAGCGGACAAGCGCCCTACGGTACATCTGAATATTGCCCTGATTGAATATATTGCAAGCAACACACTGCGGTCGGCAGTTGTCTTCTGCAAAACGAGTAGACATATATCGTCGTGACATATAATGTCCGTTTTGAATGTCTTTCCAGAAGAAAATCTTGCCGCAAGAGATACATCTGCAATATCCGTTCTTGTCAGAATTCTTGAGACGTACGTAATAGCTGAACCATTTGTCCAATTCCTTAATTAGAGCAGGCTTGCTTAGTCCTGCTTTGGCCTTTTTCTTCTCCTGAGTCTGCTTAGCCTGGTTCCAGGGCGTACGTTTGAGAGGCGTACGTTTGAGAGGCTTGTATCGTTTTAATGCCATATACCTTATTATATATATAGAAATTAAAGGGTGTCGTATATTCCTTCTAGCTTCCCGAGATCGGCAGACATGTTCACTATCTTTGCATTGTAGACGTGTATCATGCGATACCTGTATTCGAAGAGCTTGAGATTGTCGCTCTTGTCGGATAATAGCTGTCGGTATATATAGTCAACCTTATCTTGATAATATCTTGTTGATGATAATCTAATCATATATCTAATCGCTTTTGCGGTTAATTAAAAGCCAGTCTACCTTCGCAGGCAGACCGGAAAAAACAATATTCAAAGCAGCCGCTGCTGCATAAAAACGGAATATATTTATAGTACGCAAGAGCGGAATCGAACCGCAGTGTTCACAAAAGGAAGATTGTTTTATGCAACTCTGTGATAAATACTTGTCGCCTGTTGACATCTTGCGCTGCTGGCATCATGCGCTACCATGAAAATTAAGGGGCATTCCCACCATACCATATATACATAAAATAGCTAAACAAAAAGTCAAAGAACAATCGAGCAATCACCATAACAACTGGCGCTTTCTCAAGTTTGCGATTAAAAAGAAAGGCGGCGGTATGATGCTCGCCCGCAACATCTAATTCTGGTTAATGGACTGTACCGCCTGCCGCCTTGCCATGAAAACGCAAATAATAACTTGCCAACGCAGGAGGACTCGAACCTCCGTCTCTCACCTGCTTTTTAAAGGGCTTATCGCAGGAACTTCACTACTTATCATTCACATGGCTTATAACAACATTATAAAAAGCCCTCGCTCTAACCAACTGAGCTATGCGTTGATATCTTAAACCTCATCTATCTTCACAGACCAATGAGGAAATGAATACACCTATTCTAACATCTAACATTAATACCACAAATGGGACAATGGTGTTCGTCTATATAACACACCTATATATTGAGAATAATGATTATGTTCTCATCTTCATGACATCTTTACCCTCAACGCCGCCAAATTCATTAATGGCTGCTTCTCGGATTAATGAAGCCAGTTCGCTATTGGTATGATACCTCAGCGCATTGTAGATTGTTGACTTGGATGCTCCGAATTTCTTCATCAGCGTAGGAATTTTTCGCTCGTCCACGAAAATTTTCCGAAATCTTACTATCTTTATCATAATTTATTGTTATTTTTGCAGTGTAAAACTAATATTGCACGAATGCAAGTGATTAAATACGGGTGCAAATATACTCAAACTTGTTTAAGCGTGCAAGTATATGGGCAATAATTTAGTGAATATTTAGGAATATTTACGTTAATAAACACTTATGGGTATGGAAGAAATTAGAAAAAGAATTAATGAAGTTGTGTATGATAAGCACCTCAGTAACAGGGCTTTCTCTGCTATGGTTGGCATGAAACCTACGTCTGTTAACAACTATCTTAACGGCACGAAGACCTGTACGTTAGAACTTATCGCAAGAACTCTCGAGGTATTCGGGGAAATATCGGCAGAATGGTTGCTGCGTGGTGAGGGTGCGATGATCAAAGGCGAAGTGAAAAACGATGATGCAGTCAGGAAAGAACTTGCAGATGTAAAAGCGAAGCTACTGGTGCAAGAGGGTATCACGAGAGAGCTGCGTGATATTCTGTTGGAGAAAAGCAAGATTGATGCAAAAAGAAAGGCAGGACTGGAGAAATAACCAGTCCTGCCTTTCTTTTTTAAAGTTTCCCCTCAAGCTTATCGAATGCTCCTCGGATATCTTTGTTAAGAGTCCTTGCATATCTCGTTGTCTGACGCAGAGTCGTATGTCCAAGTACCCTCATTACGACATTGATTGGCATACCTTTTGAGAGGAACAGGGTTGCTGCAGTTCCTCTGCCCATGTGGCTCCTGAGATTACTCACTCCAGCCATCATGCCTATAACCTTGAGATAATCATTATACTTCTGATTACTCAGATGCGGTAATTTGAAATCGTATTTTCTCAAAATCTCCATAGCCGGAGCGAGCAGTTGAAAAGAAAAGTCCGTGTCGGTCTTCGTGCGGTGTGACTTATAGACCATCTTTTTCTCCTCCTCCTCGCAGGCGCTGAAGTCGAAGGCCATTAAATCTGAGTATGCAAGTCCTGTGTAGACTTGAAATAAAAATAAATCTCTCGCCCTGCACAGGTGCGGAGTATTAAGGTGCAGCTCTTTAATTTTTATGAACTGGTCTTCTGTTATACAGTCAACGTATTGTTTTTCCCCTCTGTTTATCTTAAACGGCAACTTCGTATATGGATTGACATCTATAAGTCCGTCTACACAGGCATCATTAATGAATAGTTTTAGATATTTGTGGTAGTCGTAGATGGTTGATGCTTTCTTGCCTTGCTGGTGCAAGAACTCATCCATAGACCTGATGTTTGACACGTTGCAGTCGGAGAATAGAGTTATCTTCCCCCAGGAGCGGAGGAACTTTGTAAACACGACATACCTCTTCTTTGTATGCTCGCATACATTCCGCTCATTAGTCCGCTTTTCGCAATATGCTATGAAGTCGGTCTTGTCACAGACTTCATTCTGCATAAGGGTAGGTATAAGGTCGAGGTCTGTAATGCCTTCCTCTATCATGCGGTCTGTGATTTTCTTCACACGGAGATAGAACGCATGGATAGTTTCGTTCATAAGGTCTGCGTCCTTGCACTTCGACAGCACCATCTTTTTAGTGTCTGACCAGTTGTTAGGAGTTACAAGAACACCTGTTGACATGTACTTTCTCTCGCTTCCGAAAGACACACGAATTTCTACCGAAACAGCCTTTTTTGCCGTTCCTCGCTTCAAGCGGTTGTGAATAATGTTTAAATGTAATTTCTTCATTTGATAACATTTTTTTTACGAGTTGATACCCATTTGATAACACTAAATTTTTTCCAATATTTTTGGTGTGTTACGAAAGTGTACTCTAATCTTCTGATTATCAAATGATTATGAGCCTTTATAGACTTGCACTGGTTTTGCACTGGTTTTGAAAACCCAACGACTTGTGTTCTCAAAAGTGTTATCAACCAATCAAACAAAAAAGCGTCTGTAATTACTTGTGTATAAGTAAGTTACAGACGCCAATTCTTTTGAATGAATTGAAAACTTTTCACCAAATTTGTCCCATTCGAGTGATTCCGTTGGGTTCACAACTTTATCATTGTAATCGTCAGAAATAGAGATGCTTACATACACACTGCAAAGATAGTGATAACATTTTTATATACATAAAATTTTAGCATTATTTTTCAGAAATCAGAACATTTTACATTTTTTTAATAAGTTAATTAGTCTTCAAGAATTTGCACGAATGAGCAAGAATGCGTACATTTGCACTCGTCAATAACAAACTCCACTTTGTGTTGGTTATTACTCAGTATGATAATACCTGTGTTCAATAGGTTTCAAAATATAGGGGATTGATTAAATCGGTGGAGCGGTTTTTTCTTTCCCCGCTTTTTTTTCTTAATGAACAAGAATCTAAGATTAAGACTGGCTTTAGAGATGTTCAACAACAAAGAGTTGCTGAAAGCTATAGCTATGTTCTTGCTTATCCGCAAGAAATTAGGTTCTAATGTTCTCAAAAACTATAGCATAAACAAGTTAGTTAATTTATTAGGCGCACACGCACGCACGATCAAGAAGCGCATACGTGTGTTGTCCCAGTATGGTCTTCTCACGATAGAGGGAAAGACCCTCGTATTGCGTTCTATTGTTTCAAAGCACGCAAAGCGCAATGTAAAGTTAGGCGAGAGGAAGGTGGAGTATTCTTCTCTTAAGAGTGTTGAGTATTCTCTGCAGGCAATCTTGGTGGTAGTTATTCAGAGCAGAAAGGATTTTGCACAAAGAACCATTCGAAATGCTCATGGTGCCAGCCACGACTACAAGGTTGTTAAGGCTGCTCGTGACGCTGCACGGAAGTTCGGGTTCGGATTTGAGTATGTCGAGAAGGGTCTATCATACAAGACAATCGCAAAGAAACTCGGGGTGAGTATCAAAACTGCGGTCGAAATCGTCAAATTTGCAGTAAAACGCACAATTTTGAAGAAGACAAAGCATTTTATCTCTGAATATCTTCCTAAAGTAAACTTTATGGAAGTATTAGGTTATAACTTTACTACTCGTAATTATGGATATAAGGTTATGGCTAACACTTACTCTGTCTCTCCATCCTTAGCCTTGGTATAATTAGATAGTAAAAAGTGCAGACTTTTAAAATTGGAATTAGATATGATTAAAAAAACAAGTTATGAAGAAAATTAAATGGAAAATTGCCGCATTCGTGGCATGGGTTGTAATAACCCTTATGGTTGTAGATGTCGGACTTAGAGGCGTAAGCAAGGCAGATACGACGACAAACATTGTAAGTGTAGCAGTTCTTTTGTTTTGGGTTCTGTTTTCTGTAGCAACAAATTGTTTAACATTCAAAAATAACAAAAATGAAAAGACAGATTAAATTATTGTGTGTGTTGTCGCTGTTTTTCTCAGCATTGTGTTTAACTTCTTGCAGCGAACGTGTTGATGCAGGTTCAGAGGGTATTCTCGTTAACCTCTACGGCTCCGACAAAGGCGTTGATGATGTGAGTCTGGTAACAGGTCGTGTGTGGTACAATCCTTTCACTGAGGAGGTGTATGAGTACCCTACGTTTGTTCAGACTATCGACTACCCAGAGTTCACCATTAACGCAAAGGATGGTTCTGAGTTTACCGTTGACCCTACTGTTTCTTTGAAAATGGTGGATGGCAATGCGCCAAAAGTCTTCAAAAAATACCGCAAGGAATTGAAGGACATTATCAACGTCACTTTGTTTAACTACGTAAAAGACGCATTCCGCATTCAGCTGAACAAGTACACAACTGACCAAATTGTTAGCAATCGTGACTTGGTAGAGAGAGCTATTGAGACGCAACTTAGTAAGGCCCTTGCCAAAGAACATTTTCATCTTGAGCAGCTAACATCTGGTCTTAAGTATCCAAGTTCTATCGTTGAGGCTGTTAATCAGAAGAATAAGGCAATACAGGAGGCACAGCGAGCACTCAATGAGGTCGCAGTAAAGAAGGCTGAGGCTGAGAAGATGCTTGTGCAGGCTCGGGCAGAACGTGAGGCTAACGAGCTAAAGACTGCTTCACTTACTCCTGCTATTCTCCAAAAGATGTGGATTGAGAAATGGAATGGCTCTGTTCCTCAGGTCACTACCGGAGGGAACAATAGCACATTTATTGATATTAGTAAATTGAAATAGGCAAAGTTAGATTTTTGGTTTTATTCCCAAGGTATTTCGTGAGAATAGTGTTTGCCGCTTTTAAAATTTTACTAAGATATGACAGAAAAAACATACCAAGAAGCAGATAGACTCCAAATAACTATCAAAAGAATAGAGAGTATAATTCATGACTTCACTTACGCCAGCAATGACGAAATAAGTAGTGATCTCTATGTACTTATAGAAGCAAATCCCTCTTTCCGCTATGAATTGAAGGACTTTTTAGTGAAAAAGTTGGCAGAATACAAAAAGGAGTTTGATGAGCTATAGAAACAAAAAACAGGGCAGTCGCAAATCACGACTGCCCTGTTGCTGTATTTTCTCGTTCAAGTTTCTCCGCTATCGCTGTTCTAATCCAAAGCGACTTGTCGGGAAGCGACTGGAGATAATCGTATGTATCTGCGTTCACCCGAAGTGTGATGATATGCTGTATGCTTTCCCTGCCCTTGCTTTTTCGCCCAGCCCCTGGGCGTGAGCCTCCTCGCCTTGATGTGCGCATTTTCGACACCTTTCCGTTTCGTGTCACGTTGTACTTAAGTATTAGGTTGTTGGTGGCTGCATCGTAAGCCTCTGCCGTTTTAGCCTCTGCCGTGGCTCTGAGCATAGCTACAACAATATCAGCCAGCTGGTCTTTCTTGTCGTACAGGATTTCGGTGTCGTCCACACAACAGATGTCATCATAAAAATATACTACTGCTTTCTTTGTCATATCGAAAATAAAAAAAGTGGGAGTTGGTTGGACTCCCGTTACCTTCTCTTATGAAGAAAAACCGATTATAATGCTCAGGATGAACATAATCAGAATAAACCACTCTTGCTTGCTCATGATGCGCCTCCTTCCTCTACTACTTCGATTGGCTTGATGTCGCTCACTGACTCGTCTTCAGTGAAAAAAGAAATTTTCATCGTCTCGCTGACGTATGCCATAGCGACTACTTCGTTGAGGCTGTTCCTGATGATACAGATGTCTCCACGCACCTCATTCTGAACCTTGAGGTATTTTACCACTGCGTCCTTTACTGCGAGAGGGTTCATGACTCTCGTAATCGTCTCCCCCGACTGGGGGAAGACGAAAATAAACTCTTGTTTCTTCATGCTGCCTTGATTTTAATTGTGTTGTTATTATTGTTATAGCTCTCGATGAGTGCTGCGCTTGAATTGACAAGCCGAAGCACCTCCTTATGCTGCTTGCTTATCTTGTTGCAGCAGCCGTATGCCTGTATGACTTTTCCGCTTACGAGGTCGAACTCTACGGTCTCCACTCGCTTTCCGTCCTTGTCACGTACAGAGAAAATCAAAGAGTTCTTTCGATTGTAATACCCACAAGCGAACACGCAATTATGCATTGCCTCTCCCTCCTTGATAAACTCATCAACGGATTTCAGCACCTCGCCAGTAAGATTTCCGTCCGAAAGGAAGATACCAAAGAACTTCTGCTTCTCCTTGATGTATCGCTCGTTGTCTTTGAGTGCTTTCTTTCTGCGCTCCTCCTCTCTTGCTCTATTCTTCTCTGTTTCCATTTTAGCAACATACTTGTCGTGCGCCTGAAGAAGATTGTCTGGGCATACATAGAATGGGTTGTGCGTGTCCTTTCCGAGATGGACAAGCGCACTGATATAGTCAACATACATAGATACATCGCTGATGGCATAGCCGTGACGGATAGCAACCTTGTATGCTGCCATATAAGGCTCTGTGTCACGCACGTATCTGTGGGCGTGCGCAAACAATGCTGGCGAAGCTTTGAGGAAAGTTTCCTCGAAGGGGTCATTCTTCGATAATATCTTGTATATCTCTGACCTCAATAGATTGCCCAATGCTGCTTCCATATAAGGCTCGCAATACCGGTATGTGTCGATGAGGGACTTGTTGTAACAATAGTCGTGAGGTATGTCGATGCGCTGTGGTCTGATAGATAGTGCTGATGAGTAGGTAAATGCATCAAGACACCAACTCATCGCACGTCTACGTGACAGAGTTGTCTGCCGTGAACCTTTCTTGTTCCAAACCTGCTGCACCTCCCAAAGGGAGTATGATACCTCACGTTTGCGGTTGCGGTGTCGGGTGATGCGGAAATACCTCATTACCTGATAGCCTCTGTAGGCTTGATTGATGACTGCGTATGCTCTGTCGTACATATCTTTATAATCGCACGTTCCGTACGTCTGCTTGATGAGTTTCTGCTCATCACGACTGCAAATGCTACCCAGCTGGCTGGATAGCTTCACAATCTGCTCCTCATTCTTGGTTCTTGGTTTCATAACTCGAAATGGTTTTAGTCGAACAGGTTTAACTCGATGAACTTTGCCTTAGGCTCTGCTTTCTTAACCTTTGGTGCTGTTTTCTTCTTAGGCTGTGGCTTGGCTGGTACTGGCGAAGCCACTACTGGGGATGAAGCCTTTACTTTTGCTACAACATTACCCTTTGGCTTGCAGTCCTTCTCCTGATAGTAGTGTACTGCCCAGTTCAACACCTCGTCATTGTCTATCGCTGCGCAATTATTCTCTGCTTGCTTCTTCGCTTGCTCAAAGATATACTTCACGCATTCGTCCATAGACTTGTCCTTGTCCTCATAGCGAGCCTTAAAATTCTCGTCCTGTGCAGCCATATCCTTTAGCTGCTCTGTAATGTAATCACGTAACTTTACCATAGCTTGTTTAATTGTAAAATTGTTCAACCTCGTTCTTGCAGTCGAGTGCATACTCCTCTGCTTGTCTCTCTGTCGCTCCGTTGCTTATCGCATACTGGTATGCGTCAGCATAGATGTTTGATAAAATATCTTCCATATTATTTGCGTTTTAGTCTTTGTGGCTGCCACAAACGTTGCATTGTGGTGTGCTGCTTTTACAGACTCAGCCGATAATTTCTTAAAATACCAAATCATCCGAAAGTACATTCAGGTTGAACATAACTACAACCTCTCCGTCTCCCTCGTAATTTATCGTAACAACAAGTCTATTGTCATCATCCTCACAAATATACTGGAAAGAGTTCCCAATATATATATCCTTGTACTCGTCTTCTGTGATACGAGATAGGATAGTGCCAGCGAATATGCCTTTGTCTGCCTCATTCTTATTGATGAGTGTAAAGAATACGTTGTTATAGAAGATAGTAGCCTTGACAGCCATATCCTCCACATACCCGAGATATGTGCCTTTTCTTGTTATGCACTCCTCATTGTCGAATACTCTCCGTATGATGTCCGACTGGACGTTAGTTTCGTCTATAGGTGCTGAAATCAGTGTGTATTCTGCAATCTGCTTGTCTTTTGGTATAGCTTTCATAATTGTTATTTCTTTATTCTCTGCAAGCAAGTTGACTTGCTCACTTGTGTTCCGTTTGTTAAATAATATCTCTCTGAATGCGGTGTCCTTATCTGAACAAAGGTTGTGCGTGCGATATATCTCACGTTGTTCTTGTCTGAATATCCCGCTCCCTTGAAAAACTTAGTTATTATTGCCATGTTCCTTGTTTTTGTCGTTGTGATATACTATTTCGTCTATCTTATACTGCTCATCGAAGTCTGTCACATCATAGAAGCAAGACTGCTCTACATAGTAGGTAGCCATGTTCCTGAGGTCGTGGAGGCTGGATTGCTTGTAGTCCTTGTTTGGATCAATCTGCTCAAGCCCCTTATTCTTCTGACAATACTCAATGAAATCAATAAGCAAACGTCTGTCTGCTTCCTTGCGTGCGTTGGTATATGCGCTTGCAAGTACCGGCATTGCAGCGATGGCCGCAACTACCAACAAATGGTTGATGTACTTCTTCATAATCTTATCTGTTTATTCCTTAAAATTGTCGTTGTGTCTGCCAGCGGCTACGCCAAGCGCATAGAATACTACCGCTGTGAGTGCGAAAAATGTAATGTCCATAGCTTTGTCCTTTCTTTTTATCGTTATACGTTTGTAGGCGTTGCGGTCGTGGGCCGCTGGAAGCCTTTTTGGTTGCTTCTACGCCTTTGATTGTGCGGAGGTGTACGTTTCCGCTGCCCTACCTTTTTTGTCCGCTTATGCACGGCTCGTTGCACTTAACGTTGTTGCTCAACGTGCTTCCTTATTTTGTTTCGATTGCACTCGAAATGTTTTTTCAACTTAGCGGTGTTGGCGGATGACGCTCTATCTGCGCTTTTTATTGTTGATTAGTCAACATCACAAGTAACGCCAAATGTGCTGCGGAGTTTTTAAGACTTCAACCTGTCTGCCTTTCTTGACTAACGTTTTTATTAGTGTGGGTCTGTTTATCAAGATAGTGCTAAAGAAGCCATCGTCCCACTTGATTAATCGTTATTTGTGCGGTCTCACGGCTTGAACGTGATGTGCTCCTCTATTCGCTGACCGCTCCATGTTTTACTTCTTGCCGAAGTTGAAGATTCTCACAAACTGATAGAATTGTTTCTTGTCGCAAAGGTGGAAGAGGTCTTCCATAATGTATTCTTTACATTCCTTTGTGCATTCCCTGTAGGTCTCTTGCATGTCTGCTGCGGTCTCGTTGCCGCATTCAAGCCAATACAGGAAAATTGCTCCTAAACTCTCGAAATCTCCACTCTCATCGTAGTATTTCTTTTGCTGCTCGTAAGTCTTGTTCTTCCTCATAGTCTTATTTATTTAATCGTTTATTTTGTCAACTATTCCCTGCATGGCAGCAAGTTTGTTTAAGGTCTGCGAAGATAGTGTAATACCGCATATCTTCGCAGAGTTCTTAATATTCATCGCCTTATCCAGTAAGGCGAGAGTGATGATACAAATATCATCGCTTGAAAGTGCTATTGTCTTCATGAGCTTTATTTTTTATTTAGTTCCACATTCAGCAAGGGGAGGGCGCAGCCCTCCCTTATCTCCCCAAGGTTTTACTTCACCTTTTCGTAGTAGCATTCAACCTTATATCCAAACGTTCGTGTCAATACTTCAACCACTTCCTTTGCCTTAGGGAAATACAGGTTCATTTTAATACTGACACTTTCAGCACCGAATAGTCTTGTACCTTTCTTTTTGTAGTGTTCTGCCATACTCTTTGCCTGGTCCGTGCTATACAGAAATCCCCATAGTATTCTGTCTTTCTTCCCGTCTTCTGTTTCTCTGTCGGAAGTGAATGCAGCGAGAACGTTCCCGTCCCAAATGTCAATACGTTCTCTGTTTCCGTTTTCGGAGAGAGTAGCCTCTCCGATTTTTGAATTGATTGTAATCATAGTTTTATCCAATTAAATGTATATATCCAATACTTTTTCTAACTTTGTGCGGTCGCATTCAGGAAACCAACTGCAAATGGTTTCAAGTGACCACATATAAGGGTTTGTGCCATCGTTGAACAATATGAAGAACAATTCAGCATATCTGCCAAATGGGCGTTTGATGTTGTGTGCTTTATAATAGTTCATGTTACTATTATAAATGCTTAATAGTTCTTCCTTTGTCAATTTTCTGTAATCAATTTGTGCCATGTGTTTTGTTATTTATTCAATTTTGCTATAATTCTATCAAGTGAACGTTTCTCGCTGGGTTCAAGTTGGCAAAGAAAACTTCCATTATCATGGTAAAGTGTACCACCAAATAGGTTGTCCTTTTCCAAGCATCTGTTCACTCGGTCAAGGACGTAATATAACACCTGTGCCTGTTTGTCTGTCAATTCGATTTTCATGTTGTTATGATATTGCTCACTCTGCATTGAAGGGCTTGTGACCTACACGTATATAAATGTACATACGTGGCTGCATTACGGCAACTATCGGGTGACATCTCTGCCTTACTCCCTCCGCTCGGCTAATCGTAACTACGGGCTTTGCGTTCTTCGGTGAAATCAAGTGTAATACTGAATTCGATTGCAAAGATATGTATTTGTGCTATACTTTCCAAATGTTTTAGCGGAAAAGTTATGTTTATTAACGATATTTTACATAAAAGTATAGTATTTAAACATAACTTTGCATTTTAGAGTGGTTTTTGCGCTATATTGATACGTTAAAATAAGTAATAGTTATTGTTGTATGCTATATTTTTATTATCTTTGCCAAAAAATAAAATTATGGTTCAATTGAGAATAAAGGAGTGCTTAAAAGCACATGGGATGCAGCAAAAAGAATTGGCTAAAGGCATGGGCATAGAAGCTATATCACTTAGCCAAATGTTGGCTCGCAAAAAGTTTGGTATTGACAGACTTGAGCAAATGGCTGAAATAATTGGCTGCAAGGTTACAGAATTGTTTGAGGAGGACAAGAAAAGCGACTTCGCCAGCTATATCCGCTATAAAGGGATACACTACACTGCTGACACGATTGATGAATTCCTGAATCAAGTTGAGGAGATAAGGGCTATAGCAAAGTAACAATATATAATAACATCTAACAATTAATTTATGGAAATTTTTATTATTATTGCGGCATTAGCGTTTATCGCTTTTGCTGCAAAGGTTCTTTTTAGTACTACTAAGGACCAAGCAATGTCTTCTAATCCTATAGATGGTATTAGACCTAATGGAACAATGGGGTTTGAGATTGGTGATAGTTATGCTTTCTGTAAGTCTCGTTTCAAACATTTAAATTTATCTGTAAATGAAGACAATTTTGAAAGCGAATCTTACAAAATGGGAATATCTAACTATGGAAATCAATATGTAGTTTGGGGTGTCAATGAGTTTGAGAATATAAAAGAAGTTTCCTTCTGTTTTAATACAAATTGTAAATTGTCATCTATTTCTATCTATGCGGACTTATCTAAGATGAGCAAGAATGATATGTACGGAATACTCGTAAGCAGAATATCTCGAGTTTTAGGAATAGAACCATTTATATACCTTAAATACTTCTCGAAGTGGTCAACAGGTAAGGCGGATATAACGCTTTCCATTTATCCTAACCAATATTGCCCAAATGTAGATAGCTCTGTTGTCATTCAGATAATTTAATGGGCGCAGCCCCACAGCAGGGACGTGAGGGCGCAGCCCCGCCCCCACGTTGCCTTATCTCCCAAAGGTATTCTTCTCTCCCTTCCTCATCATACACAGATAACCAGAGAGAAACACACACAAACAGAGAATACAGAGTGAAGGAAAGAAGAGAGGAAAGAGGGAAACAGCAGAAAAACACCTTCTAAAAGCCTTAATCCTATTTTGCGATAAATTCTGCGCAAACTTGGAGAACACGCCTGAAAAGCAAGAAAATGGCTCTAAAATGACAAGAAAACGCCCTTAAACGCCTCATAATTAGCGAATTTGAAGAAAAACACGACCAATTACCCGAATATGCTGAAAATACGAGAGTTTTGGCTTGAATGATAGCTGTATTACGTGATGAGATGTTTTTTTTTCATCATTCCTTGCGTGCGTGCGTACCTATTAATGCGACATGATTTTTTTGGCAAAAATGCTCTATGATAGAGAAAAGTAAAATATCGTTACAGAAAAGTTGTGTTCACTCTCGGGAGGAGGTGAAACTAAAGTGCTGATAATGAGATGTGTAAGTTTTTGGTGTAAAAGTGCAAAATGTTTACAAAGATAGACGTTTTGAGGGGCATTTTGATGGGTAAAGCCACGATTTGGCCGCCGACAAAAGGACTTGTGGGAGGAGGAGGGGAATGGGGTAGGGCTACAATGGAAAAAACGAGAGTCAAATATATATATATTTGCCGACACAAATACATTAATTTAATAATTGCAATTATTATGAAAGAAATCTTGACGAAAATCCCAAAGAATTTAGGCGGTGCATCTCCAGTTCTCGGTGTTCGATGTGAATGGATAGCCACTGCGGCAATGTTGGCTGGCGGTGTTGTTTCTTCTCTGTTCGGTGGTGCAAAGGCACGTAGGGAGGCAAAAAAGGCGGAGAGAGAGCGGAAGTACAGGGCAGCGGCAGAAAAGGCATGGTATGACAAGGAGTACAATACCGACTACATCGACACGAAGGCTGGGCAAAACCTGATGAGGCGTGCGCAAGAGGTTCAGGACAGCTACGTCCGCAAGGCTGATGGTGCGGCTGCTGTTGGCGGTGGTACTGCTGCGGCTACAGCAATGGCGAAGGAGGCGGCTAACAAGACTATGGGTGACACGATAGCCAACATAGGAGCGAATGACACGGCACGGAAGCAACAAGTGGCTGATGCGCACTTCCAACACCAAGTTGGGCAATCTCAGGAACGTGAGCAAGCCGCCATGCAGACCGCACAGAATACCAGTGAGGCGGCTCAGAATATGAGCAATGCTCTGTTCAAGGCGGGTATGAACCAGTTGGGTTCAGAACCCAAAGGGGCTAAGTCGCTGAATGACAGCCTAAAACCAAGTGATATGGGTAGCCGTGATAACACTGGGATAACATCTGCGCTCGGAGAAAGTGCGGATGCAAGGCTAAAGAAGGTAACAGAGGGCGTTGATGGGCTGTTTGGATAGGCTTGAGGCTTCGGTGGGAGCAGGAGGCAAAGACGAGAGGAACGAGTGCCAAGGACATGGAGAAGGAGGCGTACACAACCAAACCCAAAGGGGCACCCCCGTTGACCACCGTTTCAAACTATAGTAGATAAATACAAATATAAAAATGCGACCCCCACCCCCCATCTCCTTTTTATTTCGGTTTTCCGATTTCCCCCACCCCTTATTTTTCGGAAAGTGTTAATGAAGTTAAATATTAAGAATATGAATAGATTTCAGAGATTTATAAAGCGAATTGGCGGTGAAGACAAGGTATTGCACTTTGAAACTTGCTGCCTGATCACGATGGTTGTTGCTCTTTTGAATATGAACGTGCTCGGTATGGGTACTACAGCTTCGGCAGTATCAGCCTGTATGATTGCGGTTATTGCCGGCATATTGAAGGAGGTATACGACTATAACACATACTGCTTGTTTGACAACAAGGATATTATAGCAGATGTATTTGGCGCATTTGCTGGTTTTTTAATCATTATTTTAATTGGATAGATTATGACATTAAAAGAAGCAATAAAGATATTGAAGAAGGAAGGTTTTCACATGCGTTTGGCACCGATGGTAATAAACCAGACTGGGGCGATAAGAGAATTTGAGAAGCCAGAAGTTTGTGAAGCCATAAAGGTTGCCAATGCAAATAAATGGACCATTGGTTTGTCTCCTGTAGAATGGGATGAGCGTGAGGCTCGCTTGAAGAAGGAGTACGGAAAGAATCACATCAAACGCGGCGACCCTATTCCTTGTTCTCCTGCCCTTAAAGAAGCAGCCTCCCAGTTCAACGATGCTTTGTTGGATGAGCAGGGAAAGAAGATTAAGCGCTTCGGCAAAGAGATTGCCCGACTCAACAAGGTCATCCACAAGAAGAACTTGAAGATTGCAGAGAAGGACGAGGTGATTGGCGACTTGGGCAAGGAGTTGAAGGCGCAGAAAGCCTTGGTAGATCATATTAGTAAGATACGTGATAGCGCCAAGATTAATCTTAATCTTCGCGAGAAGGAATGCGAAAAGTTGAAAGAGAAGTTGGAAGAAGCAAACAATCTGGTTAAAGAGGTTCGTAAAGTTTCTAAGGAGTATTGTGAATACGGTATTGCTGCTGAAAAGATGATTCAGAAGTTGGCTAAGATAATAGTTAGCAAAGGCCTCGTTCCTTCTGATGTCTTCGAGAAATGTCGTCTTTGGGCGAATGGCTACAGATTCAACCCTCAGCTTCCTGAGCTTAGCGAGGACGGCAATGGTATCTTCTACCATATTGCTGGGGTTGATGTTGCAGAAGAAGGCGCTGACCATACTGGTGTAATGGTTCTATGCGGTAAGGATTTTGCTAAGATTCTTAAAGAGGACGAGGAAGCAGCAGAGGAACTTTCAAAAGTTCTCAATGATGTTATAGACCGATTTCTTCTGTTTGGCGAAATTATTATTAAAGAAGAATAAGCTATGCCAACAAACAATAACCAGAATACGCATATGAGCAAAGGGAGAGTGACTATAACGGGGCCTTCTCCTATGGTTCAGCAAATGGCGCAGCAGAATTACGCCATGAAGAATGGAGGAGAGCTGCCGATGCAGGGTGCGCCAGGAGGAGTTTCTACACCTGTTGCTCCTCAGCCGATGGATATGAATTTCTTTGGTGGAAATGGCGGTGCAACTGGCAAGTTTGAGATGCCGGCTGTTGCCACAGCTCCCGACTTGACTCCAGACAGCAAGGCACCCGACCCAAAGTACGGAACAGGTGGTGTTCAGTTTGTCAATCCCTCTGGTACAGACAAGAATGACTTGAGTTCGTTATCAGCAGCTTTGAACTCGGCAGGAGTATCTTCTCCTTCTTCTGGAAGGGAGTTTACAGCCGATGATACAAAGAAGGATGGCGGTTTCTTTGGCTGGATAAAAGGGCTTGCTCCCAAGTTTAGGCCAGGAAGACGTGATGGAGAGACTGACGAAGAGTACGATATGCGGCATACACAAAATATGCAGCGTTTGGCAACCTTTGCGGATGCTATCCGTCACATGGGTAATATCGTGAACACTTATAAGGGAGGTCCTTTGCAGCGATTCAATGACCCTACGGACTACCTCTTGGCAGGTTACGAGAAGCGCAATGCGGAACGTAGACAGCAGGATGCAGCTGATGCGGATGCGGCTTACAAGCAGGCAACTCTCAATTTGAAGGAACGTGCGGCTGAGGCTAAGAACGCCTACGACCAGTTGAACCTGTTGCTTAAACAGAATGGAGTGGATCTAAGTAAAGACAAGTTCAACTACCAGAAAGCCAAGGATGCTGCAGCCGCAAAAGCTAAAGCCGAAAAGGATGAAAGAGACTTCAAGTACAAACAGGAGCGCGATAAGGTCAAGGACAAACAGACAGAAAAACGTCTTGGTATTGCAGAATACAATGCTACTCATAAGGGACGAGGAGGTGGAGGCCGCTCTGGAAGTGGCAGTGGCTCTGGCCGCAAGTATTGGTTTGAAGATAAGAATGGAAAGATACGCTATCAGCCTAACAAGACTATGTGGGAGCAGGAGTATTACCGTGAGTACGGCAGGCTTCCACAGGGTGAGTCCTCTACCTCTGTTACGACAAAGACTACGAACTACAGGACCGGCGCAGAGGTAACGACCACCACAAGAAGAAAGGGTGCATCTGTTACCAGTCAGGCAGCAGCTTCGCAGAATGCGGCCAAGAGAGCAAGAAACAAACCAAAAAGTACTCAGAAACATAATGCCCTGAATAATTGGTTCAAGAAGAATTATAAATAAACATATCATAATATGGCACATGATAGAATAGATACAATGTACGATGCGCTTGTTTCGGACGGGGCGCAGATCGGCACAAGACAACAATTCAAGAAACTGATGCTTGCGCCTGGCAAGGAAGGCTACAGAAACCGACTCGGCTTCTATCAGGCAATGAAACAGGACGGAGCGAATATCGGTGATACCTACGAGGATTTCGGAATGGCACTCGGTCTTCATGCTGTAAAGCCTCAGCGAAAGACAAAGCCAGTAGCACAGAAGCCTATGACCACAGCACAGAGAGCAATGCAGGTTCCGCATAGGCTAAAAACACAATTAGGCAAGGTTCCAAAGAGTGCCCCAAAGGGTGATTCTCCTTTCGTGCAGTCTTTGTATGAGATAGATGAAGCGCAGAAGGGAGCAGGTTATCCAGTTGACTATACTTCACCTAAGGCTACCCAGCAAGTGTATCAGCGAAATCAGCGGATAAGAAGACAGGCGGCAAAGACTGCTGCAAAAAAAATAAACAGACAGGCAAGTCATGCTCAACCTATCATGCAGACAAATACACCTGCTGATACTTATATAGGTAAGACTGAGGGGCAGTTGATGGACGAAATGAACCAAAGTGCAAACGCTTTGGTTGGTTCTGAAATGGGCGATTATCTCGATAAGGTTATAGGAGACGAGTTCAAGGCGGCTCATGCAAGAGGACTTGCAGCGTTGAGTGCAAACAGTGGAGTTCATGGTACTGGTGGTGCAGACTGGTGGATTGGTGAAAGAGCTTACCAAAATCAAATGGATCAAGATAAGCAGCTTCAAGAAATCATAGGGAACATACAGAAGAATATAGAAAGTATCTTCTCTAACCCAAAGGTTAAGCAGAGAGTGTTGTCTGATGCTCAAAAACTCGGAGTTTCCCCAGAGACATATATTGAAAGTTCACTTGCACCAGCCCTGATAGAGAAAGCCGGAAAACAATTCAATAATACTCAGCTTAACCGCATGATGGCAAAGGGTGCATCTGACTATATTGCAAGCGGCATTCTTAATTCTCTCACTGGAACATTGCTTACTGGTCTTACTTCAACTAAAAGCCAGAGGCAAATGCAGCAGCAAGCAGATGCAATGACAGAAGAAGGGTTGAATCCAAACTATAAACCGGGCACTTGGGCAAAAGCAGCAAAAGGAGCTGTGGCTTTTGCAGCAGATGCGCCTTTGTATAATCTCGCAGGTGTCGGAGCTGGAGCTTTGGCAGAAAAGGTTTTTGGTAATGCAGCTCAGCAGATGGCGAGAACGGCTAACCAGTCTTTGAGACAAAGAGTGCTTGAAGGTGTAGCAAGAGGCATTGTTCATGGAGGAGCTACAGGCTTTCAATATGGAGCCATCAACGGAGCCGTTCAGAACTATTCTACAGGAGAAGATACTTCGCTTTGGGGAACTTTGAAAGCAGCAGCCAAAGGTGGATTGGAAGAAGGCGTTAGCTTTGCTACTATGGAAGGCATGGGTGGCGCAGTTGGAGCTTTTGGCCATGGCATTGGTCTTAAAGGAACGGAAAAGACGTGGAAGCAGAGAGTTAACAAAATGGGGCAAAAACTTACCTATGAGGGAATTAAAACTGGTATGGAAGGTATCGGTATGGCTACAGGTGGGGTTGCTTCAAGCTATGCTAATCATATTCTTACTGGTGATGACTGGCACGGTTTCTCTACTGAGGGAACACTTGAATCTTGTGCGAGTGCTGTCATCTTTAAACTTACTCATGCGAAAGACTTATTCAAAAAGGAAACAGATAGAAACGGCAAGCCATTCAGCTTTACCAGCAATATTGCCCAAAAGGCTGCAAGATTTTTTTTGTCTGGCGAGGCAAAATCAGCACCTCATGTTTTTTCTGACGAGGAGAAACATCAGTTGTTTGCTGCTGGTTCTGAGTTAGGAATGAAGCCTATGGAGAATATTGTCAGCTGGGCAAAACAGGCTAAAAAATACAGAGCTGAGGATATTGAGAAGAGCGAGGATGGTTCTGATCTACTCAATAACTATCAGCAAATCATGCTTGACCCAAATGTTTCTTGGGATGCCAAGGCAAAATTTACTACTATGGTCATGGGCACAATGCCTGAGTCTCGTCCTATGATGGACCATATATCCTATGGAACAGAAGATGGAACAGATGGAGACAATCGCATACATACTTATAAGACCGTGAACGAGTATGCTGCTGACGGAACACTTTTGTCAAAACACAGATTTGACACAAAAGACAAGAGGGAGTCTATCATTTACGAAATAGGTGTAAGAAAAGAGGAGTTGCGTTCTAAGAATGCTCTTGCTCTGTTGGTTGGCTTAGATAGAAACAATTATGACTTGCAAAATTCTTTCTTTAAGAAGAATGCGAAAGACTGGGATCAGGTTCAAGAGATTGTTGAAGGTATGCAAACAGGCGGCTCAAAAATAGACCATCAGTTTACGGAGTATGTATTAAATTCTGAAAGAGGTTCTTTCTTGCCTATCGTTGATGCTGTGGCAAGCAAAAATGGTATGGATAGAGAAAGTATGCTAAAGGCATTTGATAAAGACCCAATGAAGCGAAGTGATGCAGAGCAGAATGCTTGCGTTCAGCTTAGAAAGGCTATAGAAATGGAAGTGTTCCCGGCAAATAAAGTTCATGAAGAACAGAGTGTCATGGATGGTAAAGATGTCGCAACAGACAACAACCTTGGAACTGAGCAGCCAAATGGCGGTGCAGTTAAAGCAGAGCTTGACGGGCTGAGACAGTCTGAGGCTGAAATGGATGAGCTTATGCGTGATAATGATGTATTCGGTCAGAATTTCCAAAAACTGAAACAACAGGGTTTGACAAATCCGCAGATTTATGACTGGATGGTTCAGCAGGGAGGTTTGACAGTAGAACAGCTTGAACCATTTGCCCATTATATCAATGCGAACGCAAGAGTGCAGGGTATGCAGGAGGCTACCAAGAACGCCATTGACGAACAGGTTTCTTCTTATGTTCAGGACTGGTCTTTCCACGGAACATTGAACGGACAGGAAAAGAATGGCGAACAGGCGATTTACGTGCAGGACAGCAACGGAAGAACGCTTCTTGTTGGTACTGGTGAAGTGGCTTTTGACACCACTACAGGAAGGGCAAAGGAAGGCGTTGGTGATATGCTTGTTTGTCTTGACCCAAAGAGTGGCGAGACAGCATATGTCAAGTCAGACGAAGTGAAGCTCGCTGGTACTCAAAGTGCAGACGATTTTGCTAATGGGTATCGTCAGAAGTTGCAGATGAAGAACTCTGAGCCTTACAATCAGGCAGCGCAGGAACAGGCGATGCAGGATGCTGCAAAGCCTCAGCCTGTGGAGAAATCTAAAGATGATGCCACAAAAGGTGGTGATTTAACAAAAGATGATACGACTTTAACAAAAGTTGATACCACATCGGGCAAAGATAATACCACAAGCGAGGACTTAGTACCACAAGAACAGCCTCAACCAACCCGAAAGTTTGCAGATGGTTCCAATGTTCCTATGACAAAGGACAGCAAGGGAAGACTTACACCAGACTATGAGAAAATGACTCCTGAGCAGAGCGCAGAGATTCTTACTGAGGACTTCGGGGAGAATGCCGAGAAGGTGGTGGACGGACAGATTCAGAAAGCAGAAAAGGCTTTGAAGGATGCCGAGAAGATAAAGGTGGACTATACCGCCGAGCCTAACGACATCATGGAGCAGGAGGCTTTGAAGAAAAAGACCGTTGAGGCTGCCAAGAGTCAGTTGGCCCACGCTCAGAATATCAAAAAGACTATGACTGCCAAGAAGGTTGCTGAGACCGTGGGTAAGACAGAACAAACAGATGGTGCAGCTCATGAGGCTGGCAGCGTGGCCGCACAGAAGCTTGAGAATGCACCAAGACTTGTGGGCAACAAGCGCACACGTATGCTGGCAGACGGAGAAACCAAGATCAGAGGACACTATGAGATTGTTCCGGCTGAAAGTCTTACTCCTTCTCATGATGTGAACAATGGCTACAAGAAATCGGAGGGATTCCCTACCGATACAGAGGGAAGAACCGTGAATGACCGTGACTATGAACATGACAAGGCGGCTCAGCAGAATACGGACCAGATTGCCCGAAAGTATAACGGTATGGCTATCGAGCAGGTGCCAGTGGTATCTGACGAGGGTATCGTGTATGATGGTAATGGTAGAACTATGGCAGGGCAGAAGGCTGCAAAGGAAGGTACGGATGGCGAATACATCAACGACCTCCTGGAGAATGCCGAGAACTTCGGCTTTACCCGTGAGCAGATTGAACAGAGTGGTATCGAGCACCCACGTCTGGTATTGGTGACCGATGAGAGATTACCATACGATACAGCTACCTTCTCCAAGTTCAACAGAAACGAGAAGAAGACGCAAAGCAATACCGAACAGGCAGTAGCCAAGGCCAAGACGTTGACTTCTGACGAAGTAGGCGCTATTGTAGCTGAGATTGAGGGAAGCGGCTCTCTCGATGCTTTCTTTAACAATTCCAAGGCAATAAATGACTTGGTTAAGACGTTAGTAGATAAAGGCATCATCGGACAGAACGAGGTGGCGCAGATGATGGATAATCCCGAGCGACTTTCCGCACAAGGCAGGGAGTATGTGAAGAACCTTCTCTTGGGTTCCATCTTCAAGCCAGAGACTATCAGAATGCTTGGCATCGACTCTGCGGTGAAGAACAAGGCCGTCAACGCCATCCGTTCGGTAATGGACAATATGAAACTTGGCGATTACTCTCTTCGTGACGAGATAGACCAAGCCATTCAGTTGCTCTATGAGGCAAGACAGGGTGGAAACAAGGTTGATACGCTGCTGAGAACACCGGATATGTTCGGTGAGGATGCGGCAAAGCGTTATCCTTCTATCTCTCAGATGATGGCTTTGGCCTTGGAGGGCAAGGTTTCTGATTTCAGAGATTTGCTTGATGAGTACAACAGAATTGCCGCTTCAAGAAATACTGGTGAGGGCAATATGTTCGAGGCTGCTCCTACCAAGGAAGAGTTAATAAACGAGTATTTAAACTTTAAAAAATGGCAAGATTATGGCACAGGACATTCAGAAAATGAAGGAGGCAATGATGTTTCAGGCATTCAAGAACCTAAACAAGAAACATCAGGAGGAAATGAACCAGCAGAACCAGAGCGACCAAGAGTAGAAGAACCTGACGATTTGGCAAACAAGGAACTCGAAAGTCGCATTGAAGTGACGGACGAGGAAACCGAGACTCCATCAAAGTACGGTCCTATCATGAAGCAGAAGATTCTGATTGATGGAGACAAGGAAGTGACGAAGGTTGACGAGCCTAACAAGAAGGGCGAGTACACTGGGTCTTACTATGAGTATGATGGCAAGAAGTTTGGCGATCTGAATGAGGTTGTCGAATATGTTGACGGTAAAGTAAAAGAAAAACCTCTTCCACTCCTTCCTAACAATGAGAAGCCAGACCCTCAGTTTTACCCGATTGAGGCTGCTGCCGCTGAATTTAAGAAAGAGCATCCTCTGACTGAGGAGGAAATCATGAAGTCTGACGTGGATGATTTATCCAAGGATATGGCTTTGGACTATCTGAACGGAGAAGTGACAGATGATTTGCACCGTGCAATCTACGAAAGCATCTATGCTAAACGTAAGGAATTGAATGCTGAGCCAAAGGTTGGAACTTCTAAAACAGAACCATCTGCTAATCCTATGGAAGAAATCAAGAATGCAGCAGAAGGATTCGAGAAGGAGAAGAAAACGAAAATAGAACAGGGCGAAAAGCCTCAGCAGAAAGCCGACGATGCAGCGGTATCAGCTTCTAACAAAAAAGTCAACGACCTGTGGAAAGAACTTATGAATGCTGGTAAGGATGAGGTTTCTTCTTCCTTTATCGGTCTTAATTCAAGACAATTAGAGGTGCTGCCTAAACTGGTGAGTGCAATGGCAGAGAATGCTTACCTTAGAATTAAGAGAGGTATGCACAATCTTGAAGACGTAGTAAAGGAAATGCGTAAGGAGTTTGCTCCTGCTGCCAAGATTTTCAAGAAAGAAGATGTGGATGCTATCTACGAGCAGATGATGAATATTCGCTATCGTGATGGCGAGCAGCGCATGAGCTTGAAGGACTGGGCTGACTACTACGAGAAGACTTCTCCTAAGCATCAGGAGAAGCTGGTGGGTGACTCCAAGAATGCCGAGCAGAGAAAGGTGAGCGAGAAGAGGTTTATGGATATGGTTAACACTCGTCTTGGTTTCGGTCAGAAGATTAACGGCATCGTGGAACTCAGAAAGATGGCTGATGAATGCGGGTTGAAGGATGTGAAGGACACAGACTTGCAGGAACTTGCCGAGACAGCTATTGTTCAGCGAGCAAGAGGCATCGCCTCTTCGGAGTCAACCAATAATGCAGAGAAGTTCAAACGCATTAAGAAACTTTACGAAAACCAGCCAAGCCTCAACCTGAGAGACTCCGAGCGAGTGATGAAGCAGCAGTATTCTACACCTGCCCCTTACGCTTTCCTTGCAGATATGTATGTAAAGGGTAATGGAAAGGAGATAAAGAGTGCGCTGGAACCAAGTGCAGGCAATGGAATGCTTACTATCGGCTTGCCAAAGGATGCTGTCCATGTGAACGACATTGATGCTCAGAGATTGGAGAACCTGAGAAGACAGGGCTTCAAGAACGTGACCAGTCAGGACGGAACCCAGCCTTTTGCAGACAAGGACGTTGACGTGGTGGTAACAAATCCACCATTCGGAAGTGCAATCCCTAAGGAGTATGACGGCTATAAGATTTCTTCTTTGGAAGGACAGATGGCTATCAACGCCCTGGAGAGCATGAAGGACGATGGTCGTGCTGCCATTATTATAGGCGGCAAGACAGAATACGCCAAGAACGGAAGTCTGAATCCGAAAGATAAGGCTTTCCTTGGTTATCTCTATAGCCACTATAATGTGGAGGACGTGATTAATGTGGATGGTAGTCTCTATGCAAAGCAGGGAACTTCTTATCCTACACGTATTATATTAATAAACGGAAGACGCTTGGACGAGAATATTTTTCCTCCTGTAAAGGATAAGGCAAGAGCGGAAACCGTGAAAGATTATGACGAACTTTATAAACGAATTGAAGATGATATACTACGAAGTGAACGGATGGATTCTTCCATCGGAGGAGAAACAAGAAGTGCTCAGCCAGAACTTGATCAACAAGGCGCTGCTGGTACTCCTAAAGAGAGAGTACGAGCAGGAGAACGAGGAGGAAGCAAACCAGATGGTGAGCGAGAGCCTGACTTATTTGACTCCACTTCCATATCAGGAACCCATGATGACTTGGAAAATCAACGAGGAACCGAGCCAAGACAAGATGGAGAACTTCCTGATGGAGATAGTAGAACAGACGGAACAGGGACAGAGTCTTCTCCAAGCAAAGAGCCAACCGCTGAAACCAATGAGCAGCGAGGAAATGGATCAGGAGGAGCTGGACGGAATGACGCTCAGCCAAGTACTGATGAACCTGCCAACGCCGGGAGCGGAAGCGGACCACGGGGACAATTACAGCGGGTGGACAAATCCGTACGTGGACTAAGCACCGAGAAAGTTACTTACGCCCCTAAGAGTGAAAACCCATTCACTCTGAAAGCTGTTATGCCTGCCGATCAGCAGGAGGCGGTTAATAAGAATCTTGAAAAGTTGGGCGATGCCGACCAGTTCCTCGTTGACGAACTGGGCTATAATGATAAGGACGATTTGTATTCTCATCTTGCCGCAGAGCAGGTTGACTCTGTAGCCCTTGCCTTGCAGCAGGCAAAGAAGGGCAACGCCTTTATCATTGGAGATATGACTGGTATCGGTAAGGGAAGACAGGCTGCTTCGCTTATCAGATACGCCAAGAAGCAGGGTCAGGTTCCTGTGTATTTCACCAAGACAGCAGGATTGCTGAGTGATGTTTACCGTGACTTGGTGGATATTGGCAGCCCAGACCTAAGACCATTTGTATTCGGTAGTGCCAAGGAAGCTGCCATTACCGACTCAGACGGAAAAGTGGTATTTGCTTTGCCATCGAAGAGCGAGGTGAAGCGTGTGCTTGATTACATCGAAAAGAACGGCAAACTGCCAGACGAATACGATTATGTATTGACTACCTATAGCCAAGTAAGCAACGGAGTCTACGAGTTTGACGAGAATGGTGCCCGAAAAGAGAAGAAACTTGCGAAGGGTAAGACATTCGGCGCTGCTGCCCTTAGCGGACAAAGAAGACGTGATGCTATAGAAAAACTGATGGACAACGCCTATCTTATCCTTGACGAAAGCCATACGGCTGGTGGCAATAGCGGTCAGGGCAACTATTTCCAACACATTATTCAGAAGGCAAAGAACGTTACCTTCTTCTCTGCTACCTTTGCCAAGCGACCAGACAATATGCCTATCTACGCTTTGCGTACTGCTATGAATGAGGGCGGTATGAAATCATCCGATTTGATTGATGCGGTGAAGCGTGGTGGCGCAACCTTGCAGGAAATCATGAGCCAAACCTTGACACAATGCGGTCAGATGATTCGCCGTGAGCGAGATATGACTGGCGTAACCATCGACTGGAAGGCGATTGATGATCCTGAGCGAGTGCAGGAACAGCGAGAACAGTATGATAGTATCATCGGATTGTTTAATGATATTATCAATTTCCAAAAGAAATATGTTTCAAGTTACGTGGATGAGCGTAATGAGGAGCTGGCTGCCATTCAGTCTACCATTGGAATCAAGAAGGGAACGGCTGCCCTGGGAATTAAGAACCAGCCATTTGCCAGCAAGGCATTCAATACCGTTCAGCAGGTACTTCTCTCCTTGAAAGCGAAGTCTGCTGCAGAACGTGCCATCGACTATTTGAAGCAGGGCATGAAGCCTGTGATTGCGTTGAACAATACCAACGAATCTCAGACTGGCAACCTTGCGCTTGGTGAGGAAATGGACGCACCAGACTTGGGTACATCTTTGAAGAAGGGTCTTGAAGGTACACTTCGCTATACCCAGAAGGATGCAAAGGATAATAGCGAAAGCGGCTACATCAAGCTTTCGGATTTGGGTGATGAGGCAGTTGAGGCTTATCACGAACTGGAAAAGAAGATTGAGCAGACAAGTACCGGTCTTTCACTCTCTCCGATTGATGTTATCAAGAACGAGCTGCAGAAGGCTGGCTATAAGGTTGGTGAGCTGACCGGTAGACAGACCGAGTTTGTTTATAACGACAACGGAACTGTCACCAAAGTAAAACGTGCCGACACAGATAAGAAGAAACTGGCAAGAGAATTTAATGATGGCCAGATTGATGCGCTTATTCTCAACAAGAGTGCAGCAACTGGTATTTCCCTTCATGCTTCGAGCAAGTATAAGGACCAGAAGAAGCGTGTGATGATCGTGGCTCAGCAGCAGCTTGACGTGAATGATGAGGTTCAGATGCGTGGACGTATCGACCGAACAGGACAGGTTGCAAGAGGTGCATACGAATATGTTGTTTCTCTTATTCCTGCCGAGCAGCGATTATTAATGATGTTCAAGGCTAAGTTGAAGTCACTTGATGCCAACACTACTTCTTCGCAGAAGAGTAAGTTCAACGAAATGGAAGTTGCCGATATTACCAACAAATATGGTGATAAGGTGGTTAAGGAATACATGGCAGAGCATCTTGACCTTTACGCACGTATGGCTGATTCATTCGGATGGGAAAAGAGTAATGGCGAAGATTTGTCCAGAATCGACCCACAGACTCTTGTTGCAAGCGGTGGCGGTGTTGGTGATGGCGAAGCTGGTGCCGACGCAAGTAAGTTACTTGGTAGAATGGCATTGCTAAAGGTTTCTGAGCAGGAGAAGATGTTGCAGGAGATTGGCGAGCTTTATGCCAACGAGATTCAACGCCTCAACGAAATGGGTGAGAACGACCTGGAGATTACCGAGCTGCCTTTGAAGGCTAAGACTCTCCACAAGGAAGTTTGGAAGCAGGGAGCAGAGCCGGGCGGCGATAATGCCTTTGCCGACAATACCTATATAGAAAAAGTGAACATGGCTATCTTGAAGAAGCCAATGAAGGCTGCTGAGGTGAAGGCTTCACAGGATGGCTTGACAGGCGGCAAGACTTGGGAGGAGTACAAGACCGAGAAGAAGGCAGCCGTGAAGGAGTACTTCGACCAGAAGATTGCGGACGAGACTCAGAAGTATGAGGATCGTGCAGTGAAGGCTGCAACCAAGGCCAAGGAGAAGTATATCAAGGATGGCAAGAAGGGTCAGGAGAAATCGGACATGAGCGATGAGCAGATTGAGAAGATGGCTGGCTATCAGTATGACAACATCTACAAGCAGGAGAAAGATAAGCTGAACGATGTGATGAAGAACCTGAAAGCCAAGGCTGAAATGTTTGAGCGTGTGCTTGATACCTTCGATACCAACCAGACTTTCGTTCTGCCTACAGATATGAATAACCCTAACGAGTTGAGCGGATTCGGCAATAGTTACGGTAGACTCATTGACATCAAGATTACTGATAACTACTCGCCTAACGCCTCTACGGTTTCATTCGCTACCTTGGATGGCAGAAGAAAGATTACTTTCCCTATTGCCGGCAAGGTGGGTTCTGGTGAAAACAAGGTGGATATTATCGGTTCTATCGACCGCATGACCAAGCAGGCTGCCGGTATGGGCGATAACCATATCAAGGTATTGGATCAAGACCTTAAGAATTGGGATAGACTGACCAGCAACGAGAGCCGCAAGGATGGTTATATCGTGACAGGTAATCTGATGCAGGCCTTGGTTGACAGTAAGGATCAGGGCTTGGGCGGTCAGTTGGTGAAGTACACTACTGATACTGGCGAGGTGAAGACTGGTATCTTGATGCCAGACCGATTCGACCCTAAGGGCTTGACTACGGATGCGCCTATCAACAGCGTGGCTGATAAGTTTGAACTTTCATCATGGCACGGAGGTATTGACGAGGTTACTTCATCGGATGGTGAAGTAAAGGTGAAGCGCATAGACAACTATCGTGGCTACTACTTCGAGCTTCGTGTACCAAAGAGCAAGGCGAAGGGTGGCAAGTACTTCATGGATAATGACTTGCTGAAACTGGTTGATGGCAATAACTTCGAGACCAGAGGAAACAACATGCTTGCTGAGTTCAAGCCAGAGCAGTTGAAGCCAGTACTGGACCGCCTGTCTAAGATGGGCGTGAAGGTGCAGGAGGAGCGCAAGACTTCTGAGGATGAAGGCACTCACTTCCGTGAGGACCGAGGCTTGCAGTATTCTAAATCAGATGCAAAAGATGTTAAGAATAGTAGAATCATTCCGGAAGATGTAGATAAAGATGTATCTTCGCAGATTGAAAAGAAGTTTGATTCTACCATTAAGGACATTGAAGAACATACAGAAGACAGAGATAAATCTTTGTTTGCTGATAATCTTGATTCTGCTCTGGATGAGTTTTCTAATCTTGGTAGAAGTGAAATAGAGTACATTAAGAATGATTATGAAAGAAAAATCGAAAAGTTATCAGGTAGGTCCACCGATGGACGTCTCGGCGGTAAGAATGACGGTAATGGAAATAAAGATTCTTATTTACTGCAATATTATAAGACCATTCTCGCCGTCGCTGACAGAGAACTTGCCTATAGAGACGTTAGAGCAAAGAATCTCCGAGAGACTTGGGGATTGCAGCCAGGAGGAACGTTCACACTTGGAGCCGTTGAACGAATATTTAAAGAAACAAATAGAGATAAAGCAAAGGCTGAACTCTTCCAAAAAGCTCTCGATATAAGCAAACGTCTTGGTGTAAATATCATAGTAAGCGCAGAGGATCCGAATAGGGCTTCCGGCAGGACTGATACCTACAGAAATATTGACTTGTATATTGATGGTCTGACTAAGACCAGTTTGACAAGTAACGCTGCACCTACTGTTATGCTGCATGAAATGATTCATGTGACAACAATGAGCGCTATCAATCTCGTCAAGAAAGGCAAGGCTGAGGGTATGCTGACTCCTAAGCAAATAGAGGGTGTAAAGACTATTCTTGAAATCTACGACCGAGTAAAGGATGATAAGGGACGCTTCAAAGAAGAGCCATACGGTCTGACTGATGCTTATGAGTTAACTGCTCAGATGGCTGATTCAAGACAGAGGAAGGCAATGGATTTGTCTATCTTGGATAGAGTTGTTAATGCTGCACATGAATTTGCAAGAAAGGGCGACCGTTCTATCTTGCAGAGAGTGAAGGATGCCATGAAGAAGCTCTTTGAGATTTCAGACAAGGATAAGATGGATAAGGCACTCAATGACATCATGGATGATTTCAATGAAACCATTGATGATATTTCCATGAATGAGATTGAACAGGATGGATTCGCCTACAAAGTTACAGACAAGGACGAACTGGACCGCCTCAATAAGGAGAAGACTTTCAGAATGTATAGCGGAATGCAGGAGGTGGACGGTAAGCTTTACTCCCCTATGGCTGCTATCATTGACGGCAAGCGTACCGATGCAACTGAGATTGGTGCCTGGATGGGCGCAGACGAGCGACCTGATCTTGTAAAGAACGGCAAGTTTACCCTTGTGAAGACTGACAAGAATAAGGGTGTTGGCGAGGGCGATGTGCCTGCTGCCTACAATCCTTACATGCACACTTCCACTTCTATGATGAACGACCAGTTTACCGGTGCTTACGCAAGAGGTAACATCAAGGTAGTGGAATGGGAGATTCCAGAGAGCGAGAAGACGAGTGGCTATCATGCTGAGGGTGCTAAGGATGCCGTGGGACTTGTGCCTTGGCACTCTGGTTCCGTGAACAGTCTTCTTCCGAAGGACAGACAGAGACAGGTGATGTTGTCACGCTGGAGAAAGGCGGTGAGAGTGGTTCCTGATTCAGAGGCGGCAGAGAGTATCGCAGAGCAGTTGAAGGGGACTGGCTTGGCTATCCCTTGGAATGTTGTTACTCCTAATCAGGTTAGGGAGTTGGCTAAACTGGGCGTTCCTATTACTACCGTTGAATCGGGAAGACAGGCTCCTGAAACCAAGGAGAAGTTCTTGCAGCAGATGGCTGATTTGGAACAGGAGTTCCCTCAGGCTAAGTTCGTTAACGTGAAAATGACAAAGGATGCCTTCAAGGTATGGGGTAAGGACAGCGGCACTAAATTCCGCACAGATAATGGAGAAAGCAACTATCCTACTTCATCGGTTGAGAACCATGTAGAGAAGGTGGCTCAGAAGACTGGCGGCAAGGTAAAGATGGTTTCATCGGTTGATGAAATCACCAACAAGGCAGCAAAGGCAGCTATTGAGGAAGGCAGAAAGATTACTGGCTGGTATGATGAGAATACTGGCGAGGTGCATCTTTATATGCCAAATATCCACGACAGATATACTGCCGAGAAGACTATCTGGCATGAGGTTGTAGGACACAAGGGAATGAGAGAGCTTTTCGGTGAAGAGCGATTCGAGAAGTTCCTTCGTGATGTGTGGTACGACTTGGATAAGCCAGAGAATGCGGCTTTGAAGAAGCTGGTGGATGAGGAGAGAAAGTTCAACCCTATGAATATCTACGATGCCATAGAGGAAGGTATCGCCCGACTCGCCGAGGATGGCAAGGGCGAAGCTGGATTCTGGAATGGTATCAAGAATAAGGTATCTGATTTTCTTCATGAAATCGGTTATCGTATTGCTCCTAATACTAAAGATGTGAAGTACTTGCTCTGGTTGAGCAAGAACTTGCAGAAGAATCCGAATGATCCATATTGGAAACTGAGAGCCGAGGCGGTGAAATACCGTCTCGACCATGAGGATATTCGGAGTGTGGTTTCCCGTGATGGCGTGTTCTACGAAAATGATGGCAAGGCTCGTTCTCTGGCAGACTTACCAAAGGCAGATTATCAGGAGGCTACAGACGGACAGATTCATTTCCGTACTACCCCAACTGCAGCTACTGCCCTTGACAGATACCACCGTTCGCTGGATGAGCACGGCTACATGGCTACAGAGAGTTATATGGACAATATGCTTTCCTTGAAGAAGCTGATGAATGCTATTGCGCCGGATAAGAAGATTGAGGATATTGCTTCTTCGGAAAATCCCTACATTCTTCAGAACGTCATGCAGGGCGCGATGAGCGATGCGGCCAAGATGTTCGAGATAAACATCATGAGTCCTTTGGAGAAAGCTATGGCTGGAGTACTTGATGCCTTTGAAGGCAAAAAGACAGACGACAAGATAAGAAACTTCAATCTCTATATGATTACCAAGCACGGCTTGGAGCGAAACCGAGTGCTCTTTGTGCGTGATGCTGTGAGAAAGCTTCGTATGGATGACAGCACCAAGGCAGACGCAGAGAAGCTGCAGAGCGAATGGGGTGCCAAGAAGGAGGATTTGGGCACCCAGCTAAAGAGCGGAATCATCGACCTGAAACGTTACTACGAGAAGATGGACGAGTGGATACGCGATAATGTGAACAAGGACTACGAGGCTGGAGAACACGACTATTCGGGTATGCACGGTGTGCAGGACATCATAAGTATGAAAGATCCATACAATGACGGAGAGGCCATCCAGAGTGTGATGGACTCAGAAGCAAAGATGGAATCGGTAAAGGCTGGCTCAGTAAGAGACTATTGGGATAAAGTAAGAGCGGCTACCAGATATTCGGTAGACTCAGACTATAATAACGGCATTATAGACAGAGACTTGCACGGACACGTATTGAAGATGTTTGACTGGTACGTTCCACTGAGAAACTATGACGAGGCAACGGCTGAGGATGTGTATGGTTATATCACAGAAATCGGAGACCCGAAGAACCGCATAGGAAGCACCCTTGCAAAGGCAAGAGGACACAAGTATCTTAGCGAGACCAACATACTGGCTCAGATAGGAGCCTTAGGCAACAGAGCTATCAAGAACGGAGGCGATAATGCTATTAAACAGGCCTTTGCGAGATTTGCGAGAAACCACTCTGACAACAACCTTATCAAGGAGACGAGTGTATGGTATGTGAAAGACCCCACAACAGGAATTGTAGAGGAACGTTATCCGGACATTCCTGAGGGCGCTACAGCTGACGAGATTAATCAGATAGTATCGGACTTCGACACCGATATGGCTATGCTGAAAGCGCAAGGGCTTGCTACAAAGAAGTTTGACAGAGGAAATATCGGTTATCGCTTTGAGCGAGCTAAAGACAAGTCGCAGCATATCGTGGACGTGATGATTGCAGGCAAGAAGCACAGCTTCGTTATCTTAGGCAACCCAAGAGCAGCGCAGGCTCTGAACGGAATGCTGGAGCATAAGAACGAGTCGCTGGCAGGACGAACTACTGCCGCCATATCAAGATTCATGGCTCAAACCTGTACTTCATATAACCCAGAGTTCGTGATGCGTAATATGATAAGAGACTTTGAGTTTGCTTCTACCAACCTGCTTGCCAAGGAAGGTATGGCATACACCAAGACTTTCGAAAAGTATTATGCTCAGGTTGGACTTATCGAGGGTATCAGAAACACTAAGCTGAGTGATTTTAAGAAAATGACAGGCTTCGGCTTGTTCTCTAAGTACAGAAACGGCACACTCGACACTTCCGATAAGATTCAGAGATACTTCAAGGAGTTCATGGAGAACGGCGGTGAGACAGGCTGGGTTCAGATAAAGAACATGAAAGACCTTACTGCCGAGTACAAACTTCATGTAAAGACAGAGAAGAACGGCAAGGCCAGAGTATCAAAGAATGTCTTTGATTTTATCTTCAAGAATTTGGAGAACGCCAACGAGGTTGCAGAGAACTTGGCTCGCTTTGCTACTTATTGCGCAAGCCGCGATGCTGGCCGTTCGACTGTTCGTTCTGCTTATGATGCCAAGGAGGTTTCTGTCAACTTTAACCGACATGGTTCGGGTAATGCCATCTATTCGTTCAAGAACGGAGAGATGAGTAATGCTAAGACTGCAAGAAAGAATGTCTATGGTTTCTGGGCTTCTTGGTTTAGAAACTCGTCAATGTTCTTCAATGCGGGAGTGCAGAGTACCAACCTCCTGATCAAGAACTTCAAGAACAACAAGGCTGGAACGATAGGCTATATCATGGCTGGTCCTATGATGAGTGGTATGGCTATGGCTCTTATCAACAATATGCTTATCGCCAGTGAGGATGAAAAGGACAGAAAGGGAGTGAAGGACCCATACGGAGAGCTGCCTGACTATATCAGAAGAAACAATCTCTGTATCTACGTAGGAGGTGGCGAGTTTATCACTATTCCGCTTGCTATTGAGGAAAGGGCTTTCTATGGTCTGGGTGACTTGGCGGCTGGTCTTACTTTCTCGAAGAATATCAGCGGGCAGAAGAACCCTGCACTGGATGCTGTAGGATGTATGTCTCAGCTGGTTCCTGTGGCTGATTATCTTGGAAACGCCTCATTCGGTAAGAACCCCGGAGAGGAAACCATCAAAGCCATAGCCCCATCTGCAACTTCTCCTATCTTTGAATGGTTCTTTAACTCAGACTGGAAGGGCGCTCCTATCCATAGAGAGAATAAGTTTGACGAGAACCAGCCATCTTGGATGCTGGCCTACAAGGGTACACCAGAATGGCTCATCAACATCAACAAGAAGGCAAACGCATGGTCGAACGATGTAGCTCCTGGCAACGAGAACATGAAGGGAAACGATTTCCTTGATGCTGCGACAGACCCATCTTTGCTGCAGCACTTATATAGTAGTTATCTTGGAGGTGCGGCCACCTTTATGGAAAGAGTCGGAGGACTTGTTAAGAAAGGTAATGACACAGAAACCAAGGATATTCCTTTTGTTCGTTCTCTATTCTATACACCAAGCGAGCAGACGAGCCTCCAAAGAACCAAGAGCAAGTGGTATAACTACTTGGATGAGACTGAAAAGATGATAGCGAATGCTAAACGCTTGAAGTCAAAGAAAGTTCCTTTGGATGAGCTGGTTAAGAATTATGGCGACTACTACAAGTTTAAGCAATCAAAGGGAGCTGAGAAGATGAATGTTATCGAAACGGCTACCAAAGAAATGAAGCGATGGAAGGATCTGCGCAACAAGTCGAACGATGCAGAGAGTATCAACTTTGCCAATCAGAATATTGATTATATTATGATGAGGGCAGTGGATGAACTCGACAAGTTGAACTAAATAAAAAGGGAGTGGGCTTAATGCTCACTCCTTTTCTTTTATAATTCTTATTTTTATGTTATACTACTTATTCTCTCCTTTTGTTAGTTTTATTGCGTCTGACTCATAGAAACATCTACGGCAAAAGCAATCAATGTAAGGCGTGTAAGTGTAGAACTTAATATCATTTACGCTATATCCTTTTTTAATTAATGGACACGAACTATCCGAATGAATCGTTTGCTTGTGATTAGGAAAATCCCTTTCTATGAAAACGTAATTACCTAACTTAGTTGGCATAAAATAATATACAACAACAAGTACCATCCCCAAAAATAGCAAGGCTAACAAACGTACATGCTGTCTTCTTATTTTCGGAGCGAAGTGCATATCATACATTTCTTTTTTAGAAACTATTGCACCGTTTGTTTTACCTACTGTGCATGCACGATACAATGATAGGCAGGATAAAATGAACAGAACCGCGAATACAATAACCAAAATAATTGTTTCCATATGCTATAAGTTTTATTTTTGAGTACAAAAGTAGCGAAAATAATGATAGGTTGTACCATATTTGGGAGGTTTTCTTTGTAGTTTAGACTTTTACTAAATAAATGAGCAGGGGATGGATCATCGTAAAATACTGAGGGACAGTGGCTTGTATGGAGAAAATTTTATTTTGAGCATAGTTAGGAATGGTGATGGGTTCTTCGTAACTTTGCAGCAAGTTCAATAGTGAACGAAACGATTAATCTATCATTTATTATGTCAGAATCAAAAACTTACGTATTCGGGGAGAATGGAACCAGCCAAGGTGGTGGTTTGAATAGCATTCTTGCTATGCTCCCAGCACTCATGCAGAAGCAGGGTGTAGATCCAAGTTTGATTGCTCTCTGTAACGGAAAGGGCAATGGTGGCGGATGGGGCAATGATTTGTTTGCCATCTTGCTTCTCTTCATCATCATGGGTAGAGGTAACTTCTTCGGTGGTTCCAACTGTGGTGGCTTCATGCCTAACGGACAGGGCGGTGTTGCTCCTATGATTAACAACGATGCCAATACGGCTGTTATCATGCAGGCAGTTCAGCGCAATGGCTACGATGTTCAGTCGCTCGCTACTGCTCTCAACACTACTACCGGTAACGTTATCGCTGCCATCAATGGTGTAAGCAAGGAGATTTGCGGTGTCGGCAACCAGATGGGTATGACTGCTAATCAGGTATTGACCGCCATCATGCAGGGTAACAACGCAATCGCTACCCAGTTGGCAGAATGCTGCTGCAAGACCAACAACAGCATTACCGCTATGGATGGTAATATCAAGTTGGCTATGTGCCAGCAGACTGGTACTTTACAGAATGCCATCAACAACGTGGCAGTAGGTCAGGAGCGTGCAGCTTCCTCTCTCGCTTATGCTACTCAGCAGCAGACTTGTGACTTGCATAATGCTATCAAGGAAAGTACACAGACTATCGTTGATGGTCAGAAGCAAGCCGAGTTCAGAGAAATGCAGAACAAGATTGATGCACTCCGTGAGGAGAACAGCACATTCAAGTCTTCTGCTATGACTTCTCAGATTATCGGTCAATCACTTGCGCCTGTAAATGCTGCTTTGGCTGGTTTGCAGAGTGAAGTCAACGCAATCAAATGCGCCCAGCCGAATACGGTGACTGTACCATATCAGCCATTCCAGGCCATTCCTAACTGCGTGGCTTATCAGTATGGTTTGAATGCTGCCAACAATGCAGGATTCTGGGGTTAAAGAAAGGAGGCCGCTATGTTATGGTTAAGACCTTATACATGGGTGAATCGTAACGGTTCGGCAGCTATCGCTTCTACGGGCGTGAAGGTGAATACTGCCGATGTGATATTCGCCTTCAAGAACCACGCCTTCGTGAATGCCAACTACAGAGGAACGATTTTCGTGAACCTGAAGCAGGCTATTCCGACAGGAACGACTGGTACGCTGCCTATCCTTTTCGAGACCAACGGAGTGACACAGGCTGTGAGCAAGTTCAATGGTGCGCCATTGACGGTTGCAGACGTGCCGGGAACTGGAGTGGTTCAGCTCTGGTTTGAGAG
>ERZ1035027.152-NODE-152-length-43416-cov-93.067480_pt1 | contig 43416 bp, 75 predicted proteins | sample MGYA00520604_ERZ1035027 | MGnify/ENA primary metagenome ERZ1035027 (study PRJEB33766, sample SAMN09781743) | gut metagenome | biome: gut microbiome | host: Homo sapiens | place: Madagascar | study: EMG produced TPA metagenomics assembly of the PRJNA485056 data...
ACCTTATTCATTTTTTAATTCCTCCAAGAATCCACGCAAGATTACTTGCCACCAGTGCGGCAGCTGTCACAATCCATGCAGTGAACCATCTCCTTGATTTTTTTCTTGCTTTCCTCAACAATTTCGGTTGCAAGGGCTACTTCGATATCAGTCCATGTTGGCTGATTTTCATTTCTAATTTCACTCATATCTAGCTAATTTCTCCTTATTTGTTCTTATTTGTCTTTACAATTAGCAGATAGAGAACTATAATGTATCTATCCACTAAGGTGTTTTAGTGGTGCAAAGCTCCGGGGCGGAGGTTTCAGCTCCCTCCGGGGCACTCACTTATTGAGAGCAGCCTTGCCTTTCCAGACATGTCCTGTCACTTCATAGACTTTCCTAGGGCTTATGATGTATGTGATTCGGCCACCGGAAAGGCTTTTTGCTGGCTTGTTATTCTGCACAGCTACACCGATTGGTAACCATCCGTACACAATTCCTGCTCTAATTGATGTTACAGGAAGTCCGATCAGTTGACTCGCATCAGATACACTCATACTCTCTGATGAGAACTCCGGCATCTGTGGAATGCCTGATATGATTCTCGCAACCTCTGCGGCGAACTGATGAACTTCTGCATTTTCTTTGATGTAAGTATCGACCTCGCTCATTTTATGCTCCTTTCATATTTATTTTTATGAATTTTTTTTACCTTTGATTTCTTCTTTCTCTTTTGAGTTTTGAATGGAGATTTCTTTCCGGTAAAATGTGTAAAATTATTTGCTCCCATTATTTATCACCTATTGTATTTCCTTTCCCCTCTACCTATAATGCTTTTACAGGCACCGACATGCCGAGTATAACGAAAGGGGAATTATATGGTTGAAACAATCACTCGACTGTATCACTGCCACAAGATTCACAAGCATGTGACTGTTTATGAAGAGTATGAGGTTTCTGGTAACAGTCGCCGCCTATTGCGGTGCTCATGTCCATATCATCAATACACGGAAATGAAGCCGCACTGTGATGGGTATAATGACCATGGTTTTCAATGTGGTTATGCAAAAAATCAATAACCAGGCTCACTAACTCATCTGGTCGCTCACTTGGCGATAGGTAACAGTAAAGCCGTAGGTCGCATTTGCAACAGTCTCCACCGGATTCTTTGCAGTGTTGGCTGACGGCTTTATTAAATTGTAATGCGTCTATTGTTTTCACCTCCTGACTTCTTACCACCCTAGCACTAAACGGATTAAAACTGTTGCCACAATTGCCACAATTGCTGGAATCACATATTCCATAATCGGATGGCGCTTCATATTTTTTACCTCCTTGTTTCGTTTTTTGGATTTTGTGTTATACTCTCCTTTGGAAAGGAGGTATTAAAAATGACTTATAATGAATTTATGTCGGTCATTAACTATGATGTTGAAAGAATCCTGTCTAAAAATTCTGCCAATATTGCTCAGAGCCTGTTACAAGGTCTGCCGGAAGACGAACCTTGCATATCAAAAGAACAATTACAAATCATCAGAAATGCCGTAAACACATCTATTCAGTTTTCCGTTCAAATAATGTTCGATTACCTAGATTCGCTCGGAATGCTGGAATACGAACATCTGACTGAGCATCACGATCCGCCTGTTCTAAAAGTGATTCAGGGCGGACGTTCGGACGCTGAGAAGAAATAATTTGTTGCTGGTCTTGAAGTTGCGATTCAAGACTGGCAGCTCTTCTTTCCAATGAACGAATCCTTTTTTCAAGTGATTTACTCATATATTTACTCCTTTCTTGTGATATACTCTCCTGTGAAAGGAGAGATGTTATGGAAATTTCTGGTTCACAAATTAAATTGTTAAAACGTCTTTGTAAAACTGATATACCGTTGTCTGATTTTTCTGATTCGGAAAAAGGAGAAATAGAATATCTTGGAAAACGCGGGTTCATTAAATTCAGCAAAGAAGATACCGATTCAAGAATCGCACCAACCATTGTCTGCATTCAGTCAGCTGGAAAAGCTTTTTATGATTCTTATGTAAGAGACCGCAGACGGTGGTATATCCCTGTTGTTCTGTCCATTGTTGCCATCGTAATTAGCTTATTTGCACTGTACAAATCTGGGCAGGTAATCAATGTTTACATTGACGAAAACAAAATGAATACGGTCACAGCTGAGAATCCTCCAGCAAATGCAGATAACAAATAGGGGAAATTCGGATATCTGTAAATGATTGGTAATCCGTCACCATACTTGCGCAATGCTCTGTGTGCTTGTCTAGCCATTTTCCCATGCGAATAATGAGGGTCACTGTTTATGGAATCCAGAATTTCCCATTTTGTCATGTTGTCATATTTTGACGGTGTTCTGTAGAACATTTGTTTTCACCTCCATGTTAAGAACTTTCTTTCTGTTCCTTACCAGAATCATCTGGCTTATTCTCGGAAAAACTTTCCGTCTTACCAAGAATGTATCCCTTGTCAAATTCTGACATATTAGGAATCGCGTCTTTCAGCTTTTCAACGATTCTTTTTTCTTTTTCAGACATATACTCACCTCTTTTCTTGTGATATACTCTCCTGTAAAGGAGGTGTTCATTTGATAACAAGATATCAATATAAAATATTGAAAAAAGCTTTAAGAAATTGTGGATTTACTCCTAGTAATCAGCGTGAAGTAGATGCCTGCAAATACCTTTTCAACAAAAAATGCTTTATGCGCTCAAGATTGCGAGAGTACGAATATGAAATCACGCAAGCAGGAGAAGTTGCCATGAAAGCATATTTCCAAGATATATCCAGATTTTGGATAACAACTGCTCTGTCCATCATTGCGCTGATTACCGGTCTTTTCTCAATTTCTATACAATCAGAGCCACTATTGCAATTATTAGAGAAATTATTGAGATAATTGCTAAAACGTGTGTGCAGATGGATAATGATTTCACATATCGTAAATATATTCCGAACTGCTCTTTCAGATATTCGTTATCTGTCTGCTCACTTGGAATTTCTTCGGGCATCTTTAAATCACCTTTTTCACCTGTCAGAACAGCTTTTTTAATCTTGTCTGTCTCATATTGCAAATCCAGAACAAATTTCCAAATCTCTCCAAAGGACTCTTCGACTTTGTTTTTGTATCTGCTCAACTGTTTTCACTTCCTTTCTAGTTAAGAACTTTGTAGATGGTTCTAATCCGCCTGCTTACTTTCTGGAATCTTCGGCTCAAGAAACTTGTCTGTTTTATCAGTATTCTTATATTTTGCGATCGTTTCTCCGACTCCAAGAAAATATCCCTTGTCAAACTCTGACATATTTGGAACCGCCTTTGCGATTGACTCAAGAATGTTTTTTTCTTTTTCAGACATGTGCTCACTCCTTTCTTTGTGATATACTTCCAGTAGATGGGAGGTGATATTGTGTATCTCAATAAAGAACAATTTAATTTCTTGAAATATCTTTCAAGCAAAGAAAAGATTGAATATTCTTCTCTTTCGGAAAATGAAATCAAAATTTCCAGTTTTCTTGAAGAAGAAAAATTAATTTCTGTTAATAGAGAATCTTTTCCTAGAATTAATCAAGACGGTCAGGTCAGATACGTAAAAGGAAAAACCCTCTCTATTGCGATTTCCGAACAGGGAAAATCTTATATTGCTGAAAGAAAACATGAATTTAAAAAGTTGTTATTGAAAGATGTGGCTATTCCGATTATTGTTTCGATTCTTACCACCCTAGCACTAAACGGATTAAAACTGTTGCCACAATTGCCACAATTGCTGGAATCACATATTCCATAATCGGATGGCGTTTCATATTTTTCACCTCCTTGTTTCGTTCTTATCTCTCAATGCGATTGCGTAACCTAAGGTCATTCGCAAATCATCTTCATTGAGGGATAACAGAGCGGAGATACCATCTTGCAGGGGTTCATACTCAAATTCGTCCATACTTTTTGATTTACTTTTCTCCTCTGCCACACCGAGCATATATCCGAGGTCAAAATCATCAACGTATTTAAGTAATGGAATTAATTTAAGTATGGCTTTCTGCTTTTCACTGATAGAAAGTGGTTTCTTAGGTATTGGATTTGCAGGTTCCGTAATTTTCTGCTCATCTGCTCTTTTCTTTAATTCAGAAACGGCAATATCAAAAGAAATGTTGAAATACTCTCTCCCTTGCGCTTCTGGAACTCTGTCTTCATCAAACAGGATGTGCATTTCATGCTCTAATTTGAAAGCGTCTTCCATTTCGTCTGTTGAAAAGATTCAATTTACTTTGTATGGAATCTGTGTTGCTCTTTGTTCGACATTTCCAGATACACCGATTTTTACAAAATCGCCACAATCCATGACATATACTTTACGTTTCAACTATACACTTCCTCTCTCAGTAATCCAATTTAATTGGATTTATCAGGCACACAAATAAAGTCAATAGGAATACCAGAAAGTTCACTCATTTTTCTAAGCTGCGACAAAGTCGGCTCAGTGTTTCCTTTCTCCCAATTAATAACTGTATTATTGGAAACTCCAAACTTTTCAGCCCATTCTTTCTGATTACATCGTGCATTTACACGAACTGCTTCTAAACAAATCTGTGGCATTTGTTTGCCTCCTTTCTTAATTTCTGAACTCATTATAATCCAACAACTTTGGATTGTCAACACCAAAATCCAAAAATATTGGATTTACTCTTGAATTTTTTTGGAGTATGGTGTACAATGCAAAATGTAAGGAGGAAAGAACAATGACAAACGAAGAGCAGAAAAGAATCTTCTCAAAAAATCTAAGCCGATATGTCGCCGAGAGTGGCAAGCAGCAAAAGGAAATTGCCGAAGCCATCGGAGTTAATCCAACTACTTTTAATATGTGGTATACTGGAAAGGCAATTCCTGGAACTGGAAAATTGGGTACCTTGGCAAAATATTTTAGGATTGGTCTTTCAGATTTAGTGGATGAAAAGCAAGACAAAGAAATTGATGCAGAATATGGAGATGTTTCAATGAAAATCGGGCTAACAGATAAACGATTCATGAAAATAATTCTTGAATATGATAAACTGCCGCCCGATAAAAAAGATTTGTTATGCGACTTCTTTGAGAAATTCGTTTTCTAAGTAATGAGGGTGGGAATTATTTTCCTGCCCTTTCTTCTTTATACCCTCTTTTTACGAACCAATAAATAAGGTTTAATATTTTTTCACTATGTATGTTTTCTATCATTTCAATAATTTCTTTCTTATAATCCATAATAGCCCTCCCTGTCACAACTACCACCTACACTACAGTATATGTCCGGTTTGTGGGAATAGCCGAACATTCGTTCGTTTCATGCCATTATATCACTAATGTTTGCCCTTGGAAACTGCCAGATATACACCGATATGTTTATGATTGCATAAAAATTATTCGTAACATCAAAGATATAGTCTTTTCTGTTTAGTGGCAGGGCGAATAAAAACGGCGGCATGGTCTGCTTTATTTCATGGGTTCTATTCTTATGTAGGATAGAAGATCTGTACGCATTTTGGACAGAATACACTTCTGACTCTTCGCGGATATAATCGTCTACGCACATTGGTAAACAAACAATGTAATTAAGCAAAATCACAGCTCCTATTATAATTAGTATATTTTTGATTATTTTCATTTCACAAATCACCTAAAAACGTCTATTTACAACTAAATTTAACGATGCTATAATAAAAAATAACATATTTAAACACTTTTTTTTTGCAAATGGCGAAAACAACGCCCATAAGGGAATGATTTGAATGAAAATTGCGATTTGTGACGATGATAATTTACGAATTGAGATTTTCAAAAATAGCATTGACCGATATCTAAAAGAGCATGGTGATGGTGGATATACATTAACCACCTACACCAGCGGAAAGCCTTTGATCGACGATGTTTCAGATGGTGAATGGTATGACATAATAATTCTTGATGTCTCCATTAACGGAGAAAATGGTATAGAGATTGCCAAAAGATTAAGAAAAATCGGATACTATGGAAATATCACTTTTTGGACAAAACACAAAGAATATGTATTTGATGCACTTGATGTGCTACCGGTTCATTATATCATTAAAGGATCTGAGCATGGAAGAATGTATTCAGTTGTTGAGCAGACGCTTGAAAATATCCGTGAAAAAACGCTTACTATCAAGAACAAAGACTACTTTCACAGAGCTGAATTCCGGCATATTGAATACATCGAAAGCCAGAACAAATACATAATGATCCATTGCACGTGCGGAATATCACACAAGGAACGAGGAAAGCTCAATGATATCGAAAAGAGTCTTGACGGAAGATTTTTGCGCTGCCACCAGAGCTATATAGTTAATATGGACGAGGTAAGCGAAGTAAGCCATTTTTTTACGATGGTATCTGGCGCGATCGTCCCGATCAGGCAAAGAGAACTTGCGAAAATAAGAGAAAAATATGAAAACTACGTCATTGGAGGGAAATAAAGCATGAGCGAAGAAAAAACAAAGAAGTGCAAACATTGCAAGATGGACATTCCAAAAGATGCAAAAATATGTCCACATTGTAGAAAGAAACAAAAAAGCGGAATATTAAAATGGGTTGTATTAATACTTATCATAGGAGTGGTTATCGGTGCTGCCACAGGCGAAGACAAATCCGCTGATAGTACGACAAAACAAACAGAAGCAACTGCTTCAGACGGTCAGAAACAGGAATCTGAGTCAATCGAATATACATCTGTATCTGTAAATGACATGATGGATGCCCTTAATAATAACGCTATGGGAGCGTCTGACAAATATAAAGGTCAGTATCTTGAAATAACTGGAAAACTCACAAACATTGATGCCTCTGGAAAATACATCAATCTCACAGCTGACGGCGACTTTGAAATCATTGGTGTTCAGTGCAACATCAAGAATGATGAGCAAAAATCAAAGGTAGCATCTCTCACCAAAGGCGATACCGTTACATTAAAAGGAAAATGCACAGATGTTGGAGAAGTTCTCGGATATTCTCTCGATATTGATGAAATAGAATAAATGCAAAAAAAGAACCGGCTCTCACTACCAATGGGAACCGGTTTTCGTAAATGAGAACACAACCAAGATGATATTGATATATGTTCCTTGACCAGATTATATTGTATCATCTTCGGTATTTTTGAGCAATCCAGAAAATTTGTTCGCATTCAAGGAGGGAAATACCATGCCGAAGAAAAGAAAAACTTATCCCAAATTGCCAAACGGATTCGGGAGCATCCGTTATCTTGGCAAGAATCGGAGAAATTGTTATGCTGTGCACCCACCAGCAACAATTGACGCAGCAGGAAAAGCAGTCCGGCCACCTGCGATCTGCTACGTTGATGATTGGCTGAAAGGTTTCACTGTTTTGACCGCCTACAAAGCCGGAACGTACAAGCCAGGAATGGAGAATGATTTACCAGTATCGCCTACTACCGACACAGATACCCTTGTGAGCCGCATATTGGCTGATTACGGGATGATAAAAGGAGTAGAGGACAAACATCCAGAGATTAAGAAATTAACGTTTGCAGAGGTATATGAACGATTTATTGCATGGAAGTTTGCCGAAGGAACGAATTACTCGAAAGCAACAAAGTCGAACTACTCGGCAGCCTATTCGTATTGCACGACATTATACGACAAACCTTTCGAAGATTTAAAAGCTACAAATCTGCAAGAATTCATCGACAATCAAAAAGGGCTGAAAAAAGGAAGTCTGAAAGCAATATTGGTGCTTTTTAACCAGATGTATAAATACGCAATATACGCTGAGATTGCATCAGAAAACAAATCTAAATTTGTCAAGATAAACAAAGAGGATGATACTGAGCATGGTACTGCTTTTTCTGAGCAGGAATTGAAAATCCTATGGAAAAATTCAGCGAATATTGACGTACAGTTAATTCTAATCATGTGCTATTCTGGCTGGAGAATTGGAGAGCTTGAAAATCTGGAAGTTAATCTGGACAAAAGATTTTTCCAAGGTGGTTCAAAGACAAAAGCCGGCAAAGACAGGATCGTGCCTATTCATCCATGTATTTACAACTTTGTCAAATCAAGAATTGATGCTGACGGAACTATGCTGAATATGAATAAAGTCACTTACAGAATGTTTCGATTTTATCCAATATTGGAGAAATTAGGAATAGTCGGAAACCCAAAGCATACACCGCATGATTGTCGGCATACATTTTCTGCCCTGTGTGAAAAATATGGTGTCCGGGAGAACGACCGGAAGAGGATGTTGGGACATTCGTTCGGGAACGATGTCACGAACGCTGTGTACGGTCACAGAACTCTAGAAGAACTTCGGTCGGAGATTGAAAAGATAAAAGTTCCGTTTGTGACCAACGGCAAATAGCCGAAATAAACATTTGTGACTAACTGTGACTAACCGTTCCTTTTCAAGACGTTTTTATTTGTTTTAAACTATCCTATCCAAGCTTCTCAAGTCCGCATAAAATCAACATTTTTCAGTATTTATGCATCTTTGCGAAGATTGTAAAAATATTTACATTAGAAAAGGCAAAGTAGGTAAAAATGCCGTATTTATGCGGATTTCAATAATTTATTTGTGACCAACGCGTGACTAACCAGAAAATTCTTATCATTCCGAATTTGATGCAATATAATACAAAAGCCCCAAGGAGTAATCTCCAAGGGGCTTGAATTTTATACTTCTTTAATGTATTTTGCAAAAATAAATCCGAAATACTTTCCAGCGATTCTGATGTAATACCAGTCATTTCCGCTCTTGGATTTGATTGTATCGCATACATCAACCAGATTGCCCTTGTTAAGTATCGGGTAGCTCTTAAGCTGAGAGAATTCTTTTCCTGCCCATGTTCTGACTGGTGCAGCGTTTTTGTTGATTTTACCAACCCACTTCGGAGTTTTAGACAGGATAGTTGGCGTTGAAAGCGTACTTGCTTTTACGCCGGTGGTAACAGCAATGGCCACATGGTGGTTATCATTTAGGAGGATATCTCCTGCCTTTAGATAGTCGCCGGATGTGAGATACTTTCTGTCTGTCAGTACTTTTGCACCGGCAATCTTCATTGCAGCTCTCATGTTTCGTGTCGTCAGATAGATGCTGACCGCTTTGAGCCTTGCGTTATTTAAGCAATACCCAGCCCCTTTGACGATAGCTGCTGTACTTGCGCTGCAATCAGATTCACAAGCTACCGTGATCTGTGCCGGATCGTAGTTACTTGCCTTTAAGTGCCGCCAGAACGAATACCGGTCATTACTGTTTCCGATAGTACCCTGATCGTATCCGATGAGATTGTTCTGTGCCGCTTTTGTTGCCATATCTGCGATCATGGCTGCGATTTTTGCGTCATTGAATCTTAGGACACAGAGCCACGGTCTGCTGTACCAGTTCATAATCTGATATTCTGTCCCAGTCTGATCTCCTGCTTTCCCACCTGCATACCTTCCACGTTCATCATGTCCGCAGTTACTGATTTTTACCATTTTAGTTTCTCCTTTCTGGTCAGAATCCCTGTAGTCTTTATAGAATACATCCATATCTACATTTCCATTAATTCCTGAGACTTTTCCTTTGCTGGAATACTGCCAGCCTACACCGACATTCGGACGTAATCTTTCCTGTACAGAGCCGTTGTCATTAGCAGGATAACGAGCAATCCAATAATCGTATTTTTTGAGAGAATCTGTCAGAACATTATTGTACCAGTCGAGATTACAATAGATTCCGACTTTATAACCAGCTTTCTTGATTCTGGTCAGAAACGCTACTGCAATATTCTCGACAGCCTGCTTTCCAAGGCTTCTCTGCTGACTCCACTCAAGGTCATAGAATACTGGAAAATCCAATCCACGTCCACCAAGAACGGAAAGTACGTCCTCAGCTTCGTCAATCGCCTGTGCCGGTGTTAAAGCGTAGCTGTACTTATATCCACCAATAAGAATTCCATTGGATTTACAACCTTTGTAATTATGTTCAAAAGATGTATCAATTCCAGATTTCTGATGAATTCTCAAAATTGCAAACTTAACTCCAGAATTCGATACTTTTGACCAATCTGGTTTTCCTTGAAAAGATGATACGTCAATACCTTTAATTTCCAATTCTATCAACTCCTTCATGATTTCATGAAACATATTTGTGGTGGCTGTAGCGTACAGATTTCACACTCCATTGGTAGCTTTTTATGAAATAAAAGGTATCCGCGTCCGCTGGCTTTGCTTTTACTGGATATTCATTAAATTTTGCCATGTTATATCTCCTTTTACTATTTTTCTACAACTTTTACGCCGCATTCACGCAACTTTTGTACAGTATCCTTTACGCTGGTTGCTGAAATCTGTTCTTCTTTTGGTTTGTTTTGCTTTGCAATAACATCTGTGTATAAGTTTGATTTCGTTTTCTCGATGTCAAGCAGTGCCCTTTCCAATCCGCATTCTACAGCATACAGCGGATAGGCCCCTAGTTCCTTCTGTATGTATGTATTAATCTTTTTATAGCACATATCAACCGCATACATCTCTGTTACATCAATCTGCCTTTGCATTGATTGCTCTTACCTCTCTTTCGATATCGCTCACAACAACAGGTTCATTTTTGTAGATGGTATAGCCAAGTTTGGCATATTCCTCAATATCTTCTGGCTGAATAAAAAATCCCATTCCTTTTTTCTGTGCATAATATGTGGTTATCATGCTTTCACCTCCCATTAAATAGCAGTAACCATCAATCCTTTTTCAAAGGTTACAGTTTTAGTTTTCAACGAGTTAATTATTAGTCCAGATGAAGAGCCAGTAGTTGATATTTCAGTAATCACTTTGCAGGTTCCACTTTGCCCGATACTTCCAACAAAGTCTTCGTTATACTCTTTGTAATCTCCTACAAGGATATATGGTGTTGAAAAAGCTACTACTCCTCGACCAGCTACTCGCATTCCCCAGTTGCCAGTATCTTTGAATTCGCTTGTTGACAGATATCCCGTAATCTCTCCATCTTCTATCGTTCCTACTTCAACGCATCCGGCATCTAATTGTGAAAATTCACCATTATTATTGTAAGACCCTACCTTTCCAGTAAAAGTTCCGGTTGCTCCGTTCAAAATTCCAGTAAAAATTCCATCCACTGACTCCAAAGTACCAGAAAACTTTCCTGTCGCTCCATTTAATTCCCCCGAAAATTTTCCGGCTATTGCATCTATTCCATTTTGATCAAGTCTTACTGCGACATTTCCTTTTCCGTCTGTTACTTCAATAACTCCGTTAGTGTTTTTAGCTCCGCCGATTTTCAACGTGCCGCCAAGTGCTGCATCAAAGCTAACGTACAGTCGGCCATCTAGGTAGTATAGTCCGCTCCAGTCTCCGTTATTGCTCAATATCTCAACAATTTCTTGTTGTGTAAGGGATGATACATCTGTCAATATCGGAACCGTCTGAGAGTCAAGAAGATTCGTGAATCCATCAGCGGCATAAAGCACAAATTTCACATAATTCTTATCTTCTGTGATTGTAACATCAGATAATTGAACTGCAATATTGGTAGTAGGTTTTGATATTGTTGTAGTATCAATCCATGTTTTTCCATCGGTAGAGAGCTGTACTTTCCACAATCCGCTATATGCTGTCCTTGTAGCACCGTCACCATCTCTATAGTAAGCAAATGCCTGCACAGTGCTCGGACTTATGACTTTATCTGCTCCTCTTTTTGCAACGTCCGATGTCAGCTCAATAAAATAAGTCCTGCCTGGAACACCTTGCATTCCCTGCTTGCCTTGCTTCTGTTTAGAAATCGTAAATCTCTTCGTTATAGAAAGATTAATCAGGTACGTTGCCTTAATATCTACCCACCCATTGTCTGCACTTAAGCCTGTGACAGTGTAAGTATGCGTATCTACATCCCAAGAGCCAGTTACATTGGCTGATTTCGTCACGGTAAAGCTACAATCATTTGTAATATCTGACGAGCCGTACATAACTTTTGCTGTAGTTGTCACTGTTGGAAATACCGGAATGTTTCCGTCTGCGTCAGATGTGATCGTCTGCATATCGTTTGACAGCTGGAATGTCATATTCTTGGCAGATGCAATATTGTTGTCCATTTTTGTCAGTTTATCCGGCAAAGAACTGTCACCAATTACAACATTATCTCCGCTGATAATAACTTTCTTTGTGTCCATATCAACTTGGAAGATGATGTTTCCATCGCTATCTCTGACAGTCAGTGCGCCTGCGTCAATATAATCAGCATTGATGCCATGCGCGTACAAAATTTTTGCTATCAAATCGCCTGTCAGAAAGAAACCGTAAGGATATGTTTTGCCACCATCATTGGATACACCGATAGCTTCTGCTGTAAATTTGATGACATTCTTAGATTCTGCGAGTGTAGGTTTATCATGCAGGTAAGTTATAATACTTCCGTCTTCTTGAGGTACCGAAGTTTCGTACAAGCCAGAAGAAGTTTTTAAGGTTTCTTCCAGTCTCTCTACTGCTTTCTCTCTGGCTGAACGTTCTTTCTTGACAAGTCGTCTTGCTTCAACAATGGCTTTCGTTCCATCAGAAACAAACGTACTCATTCCTCTGATTGGATCGTCGGCTTGAGTTTTCACAGCGGTTTTTCCATTAACGGAACAAGAAACATCCGTCAGCGGAGTTATATATCTGTTCCATTTGCGGTCATAAGTATATGCCATATCTCCAAACTCAATGAGTGGGTTATATGCAAGTTCTCCCGACATGTTACGGAATTTAGCTCCAATTATGGAATCACCGATTTGAGCAGCCACCGTATCCAAGTCCGAATCCGCAACAAGGTCGCTCTCCAATTCAAGAACATATCCTGTACTTCCGTACATGGATTCATTTTCTTTATTTTTTAGCTTGATTCCAGTGATTATAATATCATCGCTGGAAACAGTTGGACTTGTAAAAAAGTCTTTGAGCTTTTCAGATGCATCAGTAGCTGATTCAATCAGTGTCAAGAATCCATCATTGTCAATTGTCCAGTTCCCTGTTGGGCTGACAAAATTCTCTGAGTCAATATTTGCGCCGCCTTTAAATATTACATTTTCATCAGCATCCACTACTGCGTTGCAATCTTCTTGCACATTGGAAAAATCCCATTTGATGAAATGCAAGTATCCTTTATTGTCCAGACGGACGTTCGCAGTTTCGAGCATCGCCGCCCATCCGAATAACTGACGAAATGTCATATTCTCTGGAATCTCTGATATAATCAGATTGCCATGTTGCATTGTTTCGTCAAATGAAATGTCAAGAGTTTCACACGCATCTCTGACAAGGCTTATTATCGTCTGAGGCAATACCAGTTTTGATGTATACGTGGCATTCGCTTTGTACATATCATCAAGAGCTGTAAAGCTAAGTAATTCGCCATATTGCTCCGGTGCCGTGATCGTATATGTACCCTTGTCGATGGTTTCAACCGTATCGGCATCGATTTGCATTTTGATGTATGCGTGGACTTTCGCCTGATAGAAATAATAATCCTTCCACTGATCCTGAGAGTTGTCTAACTCAAGCGTCATGGACTTACACACAACACAACCAATTGGAAAACTGCTACTTTCAGCGCAATCAGAAAAGGTACAGTTTTCACCCATAATTTCATCTTTTACGGTTTTTACAGTTCCGTCAGGGAAAGTGATTTCCACTTCCTGCCAGACTTTTTCTCCGTCTTGTAGTTTCTGTTTGAATGCGTCTGATACATTAATCAAGTGGATTCACCCCCTGCATGTTGCAAGATATCTTGGAATAGTATTCTTCACCAGGCGCCACACAAGCCAGGGAAAACGTTCCCTTTCCAACATAGAACGATTCTGTGCGCCAATCATGGTGCCTTATGGAGTAGTGATACAAATTAAAAGGTTTCCCATGTATTATTGCGTTTATAAGTTCTTCTGCTTCTGCTACTGGTATGTTGCTAACCTCATAGCTGTACTGAACAACCGTAAATAATGGAACTAATATAGCTTTTCCAAATTGCGTACGATTACTTCCTTCGGAGTAAGTTGTTTCAAAATTACACGTCATATCCTTGTCTGGCTGAGGCATGCGCTTGCCATTTATTTTATACCTATCCGTTATAGATTTGCTCAATAATATAGATGCCATGCGCTCACCTCCTATGCCAGTTCAAACGGATTCCTGCCGCTTGTATCACGTCTTAACTTTGCTTCTTCGATAATTTCATCAAATACTGTTCTTCGGTTAATCTGAGCGGTAAAACGATAATTTCCACCGCTCTGCTGTCCACCAGTTTCTTCACGAACAATTTTTCTAAGCAGTGCTTCTGGTGTTTCGATGTTATTACCCTGTTTCTGGTCACCAAGCACAGCCAGAAATTCACTTCTAGGCGGAATAACTGCACCTTTAGCCAGATATGGAATAGTCGGTACTCTTGGAAAGCTTGCGCTAAACCCGATTGTCTTAGAGCCGAATGGTGTAGGTACTTTCCACGGACCGAAAGAAAATGCGGATTCAATTCCACTGATCGCGCCGTTTACCGTACCGATTGCGCCATTTACGATACCGATAACTTTGTTGAATATCTCTTTAACTTTGTTTTTAATATCCTCGAACGTATCAACAGCCTTGTCTCTTGCGCCTTTGAATTTATCAACGATTCCATCAACTATCCTCTTTACAACTTCTTTTATAGTGGACCATATAGCACTCCACTTTTCTTTTGCACTTGATTTTATGCCATTCCAGATAGAAACAATCTTTTCTGCCAAATTACTTAATTTAGATTTTATTCCATCGACAAAAGCTATAGTTTTGCCTTTAATCCAACTCCATACCGCACCTGCAACTTCTTTGATTTTGTCCCAGTTTTTGTATAGCAAAACGCCAATCGCAATGCAAGCCGTTACTGCCGCTATAAAAATTCCGCCCGGTCCGATAGCCGTTGCGATAGCTTTAATACCACCAATAATGCCACCAGAGCCGGTCATGAGTGCAATAAGACCCTTGATGAAACTTGCTACTGTCGTTATACTTCCTGCGATTCTCGAAGCTAAGCCTGCAATCTTTGCTGCCGCAAATGCTCCGATCAGAGCTGTACCAAATGCTTCAATGATTGATTGATGTTTTGCAAAGAATCCAGCCAAATCCGATACCAGATTGATCACTGTCGGAAGTCCTACTTCAATCACCCATTTAAGCATTGGAAGAACGATATTGTTGTAAATCCATTCAAGAACATTTCCGATAGATTCCAGAATTGGTGCAAATGTACTGGTTAAATTGCTGATGGATTCCAGTAGAGGATAGAAATTAAGGTTCGCCGCCCACTTTGCTGTATCCTCTGCGATTTTTTCAACAAACTGCATGACCACCACAAGAGCATCCGCGATATTCTGTATGATCTGTGTTCCGACATTGTTCTTATTCCATGCATCTGCGAAGCCGGAAGCAATATTACCGATAGTTTTAAGCACGTTCTGAGCAATCCTTAGCATGGTCGTGAGCATTGTTGTGCCTGTCCCATTTGTCCAGACTTCTACAAGACTCTTACCTACACTCTTAGCGAGTTTGGCAATTCCCGACAAAGCAATGTTTGCCGCATCAATAGTGTTCTTGCCCTCTTTTTTCCAAGCGTCCTGAAATGGTTTCCAGAGTTTCTTGAGAAGGTCAGCAAGTTTCTTTGCGGAATCACTAATCTTGTCAAGTGCGGTTTCACCCTCTGCGAGATTGCCATAGTCCACATTTCCTACTGAACTCGGAAGACCACTGCTACCTGCTCCGCCGCTTCCACTAGATGAAGATGGTGTGGAAGATGAATTACTGCCAGTAGATGTGGCTTTGTGAACTTCATCAAGTGATGAAAGATAGTTTTTTGTTTCTTTATTTGCTTTTTTTGTGGCTGTCGCATTATCTTTATTGGAATCTGCCAGTTTCTCTGCATTATCCGCTGCCTGTCCATACTGATCTACTGTATCTGCGATCGCATCTGTTCCGGCAAGCCCTGCGCCACTTCCGCTTGTCTGACCAGATGATTTCTTGCCAGTAATAAGCTCCGTGAATGACTTGAATGCATTCGCTAGGGTTGCCAGCTTACCAAGCAGAACATTAATTACTTTCAGAACGGGCGTGAAAATATTAATCAATCCCTGTCCGACTGTTGCCTTGAGAGACTGTAACTGCAACTGCATCACTCGTACCTGGTTCGCCCAGCTATCAGAAGTACGGATGAAATCACCAGATGCAGCCGATAACTGTTTCTGCACAAAAGCCAAGCGGAGAGCAACTTTCTCCTGTTCGGTCATTTCAGATGTGGTTTTGCCGTATCCGTTTGCAAGCGCATACTGGTCAAGTGCGCTTTGCGTAAGGACTACGCCCAAATCTTTCAATGTTTCCGTTTCGCCCGTAAACACTGATTTCAGCTTGATATAAGCCAAGTCCTGACTAATGTTGTAAAATGATGCCACATCACCAGTCAGCTGTGTCAGAGCTGTTGACATATCATAAGCCTGTGATTCTGAAAATCCGAAAGACTTAGACATTGCTCCGAACGTACCGACATACCTTTTTGCCATTGTTTCAGATAATCCAGCTGAGGTCATGGCGTTCTTTGCAAATTCATTTACTTTGCCGGACATGGTGGTAAATGTAACATCTACAACGTTCTGGACTTCTGTGAGGTCAGAGCCGAGTTCCACGCACTCTTTTCCGAACTGCACTAACTTGCCAACAGCAAACGCCCCACCAATCAGCAGACCGATTTTTTTTACAGCACTTCCAAGGCCGTTAAATGACTGTTTTATAGCTGATACGCCATTTTGAACACCGGTTGTGTCCATTCTGGTATCAATAATGACTGAGCCATCAGCAGCCATGCGTCCACCTCCTAACTATTTGAGGTTCAACATCTCATTCAGCTTATCTTTATAAGCTTGCTCTTCTTCGCTGAGACGTGTTTTTATATCAATAATGTTCTTATTATCGTGATAGAATTTCTTTTCCCATTTATCCAGACGTTCACCTTTTGCTCTTTTTGACCGAATTCCAACAACCGTGTTGAACAGGCATTCGCCAGATTCCATGAAATATCCAAAGAATGTCCACCAGTGCATATACGGTACGGCTCTGATTTCTTTACCAGCAACCTTGTTTACCGCTGGTACAATCATATCTCCGTCCTGTTCCCAATCCATTAAGCGTGGCTTTGGGCGATTTGGATTATCGTCAGATTGTCCGCAGTCGATGAACTCATAAGCTTTTTGAAGAGCTTCACTTAAATTTTCTTCTGGTATCTCCCACCATTTTTCGTACATTATCTGAACAGCAATTATTGCTTTCGCTTCATTACTAAAATCCGGATTTCCAAGAGCGATTAATATGCCTATTATTTTTCGAAAATCCGTTCTGATAGAAAAATCCACCCCACTTATGTTCAGTGAGGTGGGCAGCTCATAGGCGGTCATTTTGTATATTTCTCCACGTACTTATTGACTGCCGTCTGCATTTTCTTTTTTCTCTTTTCAATTTCCGGTGCAATTGCTTCTGCGATCTTATCAAGAACAATGTAAGCGAATACCTGACCATTGCCGAATACAGTAGTCGCTGTGATCGGCTCCTTGAACAGGTCTTTTGATGCTTCATATCCAAGCAGATAGTTAATTTTGTCTTCGATCTGTTTATTCAGTTCTGCCATTTCTTTGCCGGAAGTGACTTTCTGAATAGAATCTTTAAGCTGTTCAAAGTATTCTGTCAGCTCCTCTGCGCGTGCTGCTACATTAATGTCTGTCGGGTTCAGCTTAAAAGAAGAAAAAACTTCGTTTTCGTTATTTGTGAATGTAAAAATGAGAATTCCATCATCAATTTTGGTATTAATTACTTTTGCCATTTAGTGTGCCCTCCTTGTATATGTGTTTATTCACTGTCGGCTGTGAATGTACCGGAACTGATATCAAATTTTCCTTTTACACGCTCGCCAACATAGTTGACGGTAAATGGAATCTGATAGCCGGATGTATCGCCGCCGTAGGAGGTTGGCACAACGTAGCAGTCCTGCTGGTATGCTTCATACTTGCCTGCTGTGGCTTCTGTCCAAAGGTGAACCTCAACTGCTTTTGTTTTGAGGTTGTCGTCTTTGTACCTGTTGTCTACGATCTTCTGTAACGCTGCAAACAAATCAGAAGTAGTGTCTGCATAAAACGGATCAGCGTCGGAAGAAACTTCGTAGCCGTTATGCTTGAATGTGGATTCTCCGATGATATTTTTAGATGTTTCAGTATCTGGATTGAGTTCTACGTTATACTCTTCCAGATCTTTTCCAAGACGCTCATACTTCGGCGTCAGTCCCCCACAGAGGGAACCTGCATCGATATAATGAGCCATATATTTACGGTCAATCTTGCCTGTAACTGCCATAGAAATGTCCTTTCTGCCTATAGTTTTTAAAAAGGCTGTGTAGGTTAGCGACCATCTTCAATTGATAGCCGGTTGTTACTTGTTATATTACTTCATAAGTATTTTCATAGCGCACCGATAATGGCAATAGCCAATCCTGTACGCCACTCTCCTGTGGCTCTAAACCATAAGAATTATCACGGGTGATGCGTTTTATCACTCGCCCCTGAGAAAGCTCTGGGAACGCATTTAAACGTGTCTCAGAGCCATTTATGACAACTGGTTCTCGGCATATCCATTTACCAAGATTATCAAGGAACTTCTGAACAGATAGTTTCTGTCGTTCCTTGTCGGATGCTGTTCGGTATACCACATAAAATGGGTACTGGCATATCTGATGCATTACGCCACAAACATCTTCTTTTTCTGAATAGACCAGCGCCCCGTTGTCTGCTGAAAACGCAATTCCCGATTCTTTGCCAAGTTCTTCAAATTTGATTGTTTCATTTTCGTACAATCCCGGATACTGGTTCAGGAGCGCTTTCATGGCATCTGTCAGAATCTCATATCCGGTTGCATCTTTACCGATAGGCTTATCCGCCATGTCTGCCACCTCCTGCCTGTGCTTTTACTTTGCGAATCCATGTACTGCCGTATTGTCGTTTAGCGGCATCAAACCACTTTGCTTGTGCCTGTGGGTGAGCCTGTCTGGTGTATTCGAGATTCTCCTTTGCGGCTGTCTGACCAGAAAACTGACTGACAAGAACTTTCTTTGCTCCACGTCTTGCGTAGGGACTTCCAGTTGCTTCATCAACCATTCCTTTCCCTTCGTACAGAAAACGTCCATAAGGAGCCGCCGCCGCACATACAAATCCAGTCCCCTGCATTGATGTACTTTTGACTCTTGTTCGGTCAATAAAATCTCCCGAAATCATTGGCATAAACGGAACCATACTGTCCATAACCATTCCATCAAGGAGATACTGAGCTTCTTGGTACTGTCTGGAAAATCTATCCATATTCAGCTTTATTTTCATATCTCCGTCAACTACAGAGAACCCTTTAAAATGATGAATCTTACTCATATTACTTGCCCAGAATTTCAAAATGTGGAATCAGTGTATACGGACCGCCTACACTGGTAATCTTAAACACGTTGTCTTTGTTCTCATTCATGTACTGGTAGAATCCATTCCGATAATCACTGTCAGTTACCGTTCCACCAGCCCACTCACCCTCCCAGAAAAACGACTCATCCGAGAATGTGATGGTGTCTTCCAAAGCGTTGTTAATCTGCTGTTTCCACTCTTTAGGCGGCACCCATGGAAGAATCTTGCCGTCTTTGTCAGTGATGGTTATATCGCCGTTCTGGACAGTGTAGCGAACATGTAACTGTGCGTTGTCTGTTGCGTCTGGTCCGTACTTTTTAAGGATTGCTCCTTTGTCGGTAATCAGGTCAGCACCGGATAAAACATGAGGATACCAGTACGCATCTCTAGTTGTTTTGCTTTCATAATAGTTGAAAACTGTTACTGTTTTGCTATACATGATACCCTCCTATCCCTCACATATTGCTTTTGAAAATCTATCAGAGAATGATTTTATTCGGACAACATTACCTTTACACTCTTCTGGCATTTTCCCGTAAAAGATAATACTTTCTGGGTGCAACCGTTCAATCATAGCATTGTAACCAGAAAGAAACAGTTCTTTCTTTTTCTTGCTGTTCATACAGCCAACAGAGCTGACTGCCACCGTGCCGCCCTCTGGTTCCCCATCGAAACACCAATCGTAAGAATCCGGTGTACTCCATGAAATTGTTGGAATCACACGGCAACCGTATTCTTGCAGATATGCACCAATCCAGTGTTTGCGGTAATGGTTATATATCTGGATAGCTTTTGGGAAATCGGTGTAAGTGCTGAAATCTGGTGTCAAGATATACCGAAATCTGCTCAGCTTGTCCACGTACCTGTCTGGATTTCTCCATAGTGCGTCAAACTGGTAGTCGTCTAAGAAGAAATGAACGGCTTTATCTTCTGGATTACTGCATTTTCCTCTTGCATAATTGAATCCGACAAATTCGCAATTGACCTCGAATAATTCCGAGTATATCTGTGGTATACCGTATTCGCCGACACCAGGGAAGATGCGGCGGTTCAGATTTTCATAGGCTATGCTGGTTGATTTATCTGCCATAGGTTATCTCTTCCTTTTCATGGCTCTGGTCATAAGTCTGTTTCTTCTCGCTGTCTTCCTGTATGCTGAATTATCTTTCAAGCCCATGCCAAGTTCATAATCAGGACGGTTTGCATGTTCTATCTCTCTGGCTTTCTCTGTTTTGTTCCAACTAGATACACTCATTTTCTTTACAGTTGCGCCGTTGGATTCCACTCTTTTGCGAAATTCAGATGCAGACATGTTTAGTGGTGTTTCTTCGATATGTCTGCCGATGCCACGCTGATAATAATTCTGTTTGCCTTTTCTGGTAAACTTATACTCCGTTGTTTCTCCATTTATGGTAACAGAAAATGCGGTTTCTTTTGTTCCACTCATTCCGCTACTTCCACCACGTCCGCCCATATTTCACTCTTTCTGCACTGTCTGTTTAATAACCTGATTCACACCAGTAGCTGACAATCCGTTAAACATACCGACCGCAACTGCTGTGATATAATCTGTTGCCGGAAAGTCTGGAATAACTCCCATTCCGACAGCTCCAAGAATCCCACCAATGACCGCCATGATTACCGGGATCCATTCATCGGAGATTCTTTTTGATGCTTTGCAGCCCATTCCTACGATGTAGCAAATCATAACGATTGCTATACATGAGCCTAATGTTGAAATGTCCATATAATCACACTCCTGCATTTAAAATTGGTATTCCATTGTCCGCCCTTACTCCCATCAGAAGCGGCAAAGCTGTCTTGTAAAGTAAGTCGTTCGTTTTCTGTACATCTCCGGCAGTGGCATACACCGCACTCCATTCCTTCGCGCTCGCTCCAATCTGCTGAGGTGTCGCATAAGAAATTGATTCACTGCCGGATGATACAGAGGTTACAATACCTGTCGTGCTACCACCGGTCCCACTTGTGGTCGAAGTTCCACTCGCGGCGGCATTGGCAGCATTCTTTTCAGCAAGTTCAATCTGATATAATATTTCAGCTAATGAACAGACCGCCTTTTTGATGCGTTTCTGCGAGCGTTCATTTGTCGGCAGTCCATCCACCAGTCTGTCAAACGTCATTGTGTCCACAAATTCACTGGCTCTTTCTGCCAGTCGTGAAAAGTCGGCTTCTGGCACGACATTGTCGAATGATTCTGTATAGAATTTATAATCTGCATAAGCCATGCCAGTTACCTCCTGATCAATCTACAGGTTTCACAGGAAAAGCCATTTCTCCTGAAACCATTTCCACTCCATCACCCGAAATGATGATTTTCTGGTGCGGATTGCAATTTTTCTGAAACCATTCAACCGCTGTTTTCATGGCTTCTTTAAAATCTTTTATATCGCTTTCCATAGTTGCTCCTTATCATTTTGCTGTTACGCTTGCACTTCCGGCATTCAGTGCCTTGTATGTTCCATCACACTCAACCACTGTAATCTTCTGTCCGGTTGTTGCCTTGATGTCAGCTTTTCCGTCCCAAGAAGTCCAGTTTCTGAGATTCTGTCCATATCCGACAGTTACTGCATCTGCTGCAACTTTGTATTTATACACATTGTTGGCATTTTCTTTAGCTGGATTCACAGTGATTTTTGTATCACCGCTTGCTGTTCCAGCCACGGAATTTACTGTCAGAGTGCCAAGTGTTGGTGTCTCATCAATGGTGATTACTGCGATTGCATCAATGTACTCTGCAAAAAGAGTAAGCCCCATAACCGCAAACGCTTCGGATACTGCTGTGTGATAGTTACCCTGAGTGTGGAATCCGATCAGGTTTGTTTCACCAGATACGGTGTATACAAGACCAGCTCTTGCGAAGTCAGATTCGTTCGGGTCTACATAGTAAAGTACGATGTTCTCGACAGGAGTAGCAATAACCTGTCCTCTTGGAATCTCACTGTCAGATAACAGGAAGATAGTATTGAATCCCATGAAATCTTTCATGTACTGGAATCCGAACTGATTCTGAATAGTGATCTCAGCCGCTCCGAGGTACTCATATACGTCCAGAATGTTCACAAATCCAACAACACCAGTCACATTTCTGTGCATCTGCTTAAATTTGTTCTCAACACGACCCTTAGCCATTGCCAGAGCCATCTGGAATGTAGTTTCTGTGGAAGTAAGTGTACCAGTTTTCAGATAGTCATAGAATCTGCCGGTAACATCAGTCTGAAGCTGGAAAAGGAACTCATCATCAGTCATCTGAACAGCGTTCTCATAACCGTGATCCTTGATCGCTTCGATAGATACAGCCTTTGCGTACTTTTCGATAGTCATTTCCGCATAGTCCTTTTCTTTTACAACGAATTTGCTGTAAGGGATTTCCTCACCCTCACCAACTTTTCCGCTCTGTAAAGTACCCTCTGCGTATTTGGACTTGAGTACAGCACCCGGCTGCTTTTTGATAGGTCTCATGATACCCAGAATATCACGTAAGTGCTGCCAGTTTCTTTCGAATCTGGTAACAAAGTCAATCTCACGTGCTGTGACATGAATATCATTAGTCATAATAAGATTTGTTTTTGCTGGCATAAAAAAATCCTTTCTACCCATAATTGTTAAGGTATTGGGTTAGCGACTATACTCTGGTGTATAGTCGGTGTAAAAAATCACTGGAATAACTGGATATTCTGAGCGATTGCAGCCTGTCTCTCGGACGGGTCTTTGATTGCTTCGATGTCCTTCTTTGTCATGCTTCCCGGTGTCTGCTGCTGTCCAACGTGAGTGGTAAATCTTGCCTGATTCTGCTGAGCCTGCTGCTGAGATTCATCTACAAAAGCGGATGCGTCAGACTGTTTCATCTGCTCAATCAGATCATTCAGCCCAAGGATTTTACCGTCTTTCAGTTTGAGACCTGCTTCTTTAATGTCTGCCATGACTGATTTCTTCGCTGCCTCACTGGAGAACTTAATATCATCGAGTGCTGCTTTGAGTGCATCGGAAAAATCACGGTCATAGATTTTCGCATTAAACTCTTTTTCTGCATCTGCCGCTTTCTGTTTCCAAGTCTCTAACTCAGTCTTGACATTTGCCGGGTCGATACCGTCAAACCCTTTTAAGGTCTCCTCTGCTGTCTCGGCACGTTCTTTCCAGTTGTCACGCTCTCCCTCAACTTTTGACAGGGTTTTCGCAACTTCCTTAGCATTCTTATAATGCTCAGAAAGTGCTTTCTTTACATCTGCCTGTTTGTCTTCCGGGATTTCAATTCCAAATGATTTTAATGTGTCGATAAGTTTCTGCATATTATCCTCCTGGTCGTGTTTATTGACCTGCCGCCGCAGGTAAATGGATTAAGCCAGTTAGACCACTGGCAAGGTAATGGGAAAGATAGGAATTGAACCTATAGCGTTTACCACAAGGGAACGGATTTACAGTCCGCCGCAACACCGCCAATCGTTGCCGCTTTCCCAAGAGCGTCTTTTCGGGCCGGTCACCAGCCAACAGGGTAAAACGCAACCTTTTTTCCCGGGGAGAATGGGATTTTTCCTGTCAGAGGAGTATCCGCCGGAGCTACCGACTTGCGGAATTGCACCGCCCGCACAAGCTATAAGTACTGGAATACCATGTTTCTCTTGACAAAAGCGGAATGCCCGGAATCGAACCGGAACCCAGGGAGCGACCCTGTCAGTCTACCATTAACGTACATTCCACATAACCCGGATTCCCGGGTTAGCAAGATATTTAACGTGCTATGCCTAAACACGAGACGTTTCGGGCTACGTCAACACCGCCTATACGGTCAGCGGTCTCTGCGCTGGGTTGAATTTCGCTATTCAGTTATATACTCACAAGGAGGTATGCCGCCATGCACTAACGGCAATGATACGTGTCGGAAATTGCATCCGCTTTTCAACCTCATGCTTCTTGTGTTAGCTAAACACTGCATTTTCTATTAAGGACACGTATCTGCTTAAAGAAAGGAGGAAATCAATAAAATGATGCCTATGTCAAGTATTTCTACTTACGAATCTTCCTTACGAATATATTGTACCACAGACCTTTCAAAAAGTTGTGGTACATGTTTTGGTCAATTAGAGCATATCACGGAGCTTTTCCACGTATCTCTTGACAAGATCACGTTCCTCCCGGCACTCTGCATCCTTGGACATATCGCTCATTTCTGTTGTGAGTTCGTCCAGATGTTCTTCCAGAGCGGCGAGCATCTTTCTTTTGCAGTCCTCAGACTTGCCGGAACGATAGCTCTGTTTCTGCGCCATATAGTCGTCATAAGCATCTCGTCCGTCAGAACGGCTGTAATGCCCTCTGACATAATGTTCGCCACGTCTGGCATAAGAACTGCTCCGGTCGTAATCTGGCATCATTCTGCCGTCATTTGAGCTGTATCTCCCCATACTGTCACGCTTTCTTCCACGTTCGCTGTAATCGTCACTGTATCCGCCACGCATCTCATCAAGGACAGTGTTGTAGTACTCTACTTTCTTATCCCAGTACTGCGTGTTCTTGATATCTTTGTACATATCAATCAGCTTATATGTCATTTCCAGATTTCCGGTGTTCAGCCCATTATCAGCAATTTTAGACAGCTCATCTTCGATTCTTGTGCATAAGTCTTTAATGTCTCTCATAATCACACCTCCTACGCTTCTCTGGTCACAACAATGTTTGCGTTCGCAACAGAAACAGCCTGATCGCTTGTGTTTTCTACTGCGATATTAACGCAACATCCGCGAGGTACATCAATATAGATACCAGAGGACACATTGTTATACTGATCTACCGCCGCCGGTGTGGAAATCATCTGTGAAGATAATACAGGTTCGCCAGAGATCGCAATAGCCAGAGAAATAGCTCCGGCAGTGCCACCTGTTGGAACCGCAATGTTGCCGGAGAAATCCACAAAGAATCTTGCTTTACACTGATTTGTCAGTCCTCTCAGCGTAATAATTCCGCTTCCCTCTCTGTGCTGAATACAGTTAGAGCCTTTAACTGCTGTGTTTGAAAATACTACGTTTCCATTTGCTGCTACAGTCTGAGCAGCTACATTTGTAAATTCTGCCATAATTTTTTTACCCCTTTCATATCACAAAAGGACAGGTCTCAGCCTGCCCCTCTGTGTAATACGGCATAAGCCGACATTCGAATCAACCGAAAGATACTCTCGATATGAAGTTATCAGCAATTACATCCAGTGTTGCATCCGCATCCGTAATATGTGTTCGGGTTAGGAACCTGATATGCCGGAATCGGTGCCGGATTAATCGCATTAATGAGCTGCTGTGTCTGAGAGGCCATTGCAGTTGTGAGAAGCGCACTCTGGCGATCCTGAGAAGCAGCACGTCTGAGGTCATTGTTTTCAGCCTGAAGAGAAGAAATCTTTTCATTGCAAAGGTAGTCAAGAATGGCTCTTGTTCCTGCGTTCTGGCTGTCAATAATGTCTCTTGTGTTGTTATTCATGGTGTTCTGCAATGCACAGGTGTTTGTAGCCATATCGTATCTGATCTGCGCCTGTCCCGCCCTGTTGTCGCAGCAGCACTGAGCTAACTGGGACTGTAATGCATTTGTATTCTGCATATTCGCTACAGTATCGGCATTGATTGCCTGCTGAATGCCAAAGCCGGTCTGCATGATGTTTGTGTTGATGCCATTGAATCCGGTAAGCATACCGTTGTTCACTGCGTAGAATCCATCACAGATGCCGTTGTTGATTCCGTCAAGCTTGCTGATCACTGCGGAGTTATCGAATCCTCTCTGAATATCTGCCTGAGTAGCTGCTGTGGCCGTATATCCGCCGCCGTTGCCGTTATTTCCCCAGCCGTTGTTTCCCCATCCGCAGAATACGAACAAGAAAAGCACGATAAGCCACCATGCGCCATCTCCGCCAAACATGCCGTCATTATTTCTACCGTTTCCAGTAGCAGCGGCAATATCTGTTAAGCTATAATTTCCATCCATAGTTATAATCTCCTTTTTGTGTATTTACATTAATCCGGCCGGATTGTAATGTACTATTTCATATTCTTCAACAGATTCTGAAATTGCCCTGCCATCTGCTGAACCTGATTAAGTTGCTGTTGGGAAATCCGTCCAGACTGCAACATCTTCTCAACTTCTGCTTTCGGGTCTCCCTTAAAATTCTGTTTAAACTGCATAAACTGCTGTATTATCTGCATTGGCCCGTTTCCCTGCGGCATTCCACCACCAAGTACGTTAAATAATGGATTACTCATCTGCGTTTCCTCCATTGACCGCTGATTCCTGTGCGGTATTAGCCCTAACAGGTTCAGAAAAAGAATTTAATCGGTTTATGATAGCTTCGTATTTACCCTTTAAATCGTCATATTCCTGTCTGGTGACGTATTTACTGTCCATGTTCTGGACAGGCTGCTTAGGCGGCATCTGAGTGCCTACCTCGTGATACTCAAACGTTCGTAATGGCTGTGGCATACCGGAAACGTCAGTGGATTTTATATAGAACTTTTCACTTTCTGAATCCATCAGCAAAACACTTGTCCCGGGTGCTACCAGATAGGATTTTGCGCCTACTTCTCCAGACACCCACAGGATACCATTGTTGTTCTGCTGCGGTTGCTGCACTGATTGAGCTGGCATCTGGACAGGCTGTTGCTGAAATTGATTTATCTGTCCCGGAACACCAAAACTATACTGATAAGGATTGTTATATAATGCCATCTTATACACCGCCTTTCTGATTATATTTTTGCATAAAAAAAGAACCGGAAACAGTTCGTTTCTGGTTCTGATTAGTGTCTGAAAAGTATCAGCACACTTTGATTATTTTATTGTTTACCCTCCGGCTTAACCGCTTCGCCGTGGATATACTCACGTTCATCTGTTCAGCGCAGTATTCAAGAGTACGTTCCTGGCATCTCAGCCGGAACAGTCTTTCCTCGTCCGGTGTAAAATTGCACTCTATCAAGAACCTGTCTATATCTTTCTTAGTGGACACATATAACTTCATGAGCATACCCCTTATTAATGCTAACGTTGATTCTGCGCAAGATAATTTGTAAGCTTCTGTTTTGTTTTTTTTAATTCCTCGACGTTATTCCCGCTGATCTGACTGTCCAACATGGTTGATAACACTTCCAGAATTAATGAATCTCGTTCTGCGATTCTCCGAAGACTTTCATAATCTCGTCTGTCATGTTCTTCCAGTGTCTCTACTCGCTTATTAAGTCGGAATGCCGGAGAAATCCATTTAAGGATTACAGCCACCGCCCCTCCGACAATAGACACCCCTCCACAGACAGAGAGGAAAATCTGTACATATTCTGATATGCTCATTTATTCTCCTTTTCCCAGTAATATACCGGGATCTCATTACCACTATCCCATGTATCGAAATATTTGCCGTCTTGTACTGTCACCACATGACCATCTATGCAGAGGATGTATGTGCCTGTCGGATGGTCTGTACAGAAGTCGTTGACTGTATAGATATATCGTTCTGACTGTTCAATTAGCTTGCGTCTATACCCATGCTTATAGAGATACGCTCCCCAAACGTAATTAGCCGATGGCATATCTGACAGAGCACATGCCTGTAACATTAATCCGGTGAATACCGTTTCCCAGTCGAACCCGGTTGCCTTGCATATTGCCCGGACGGCACAATCTCCGACTCGATTACCCGCAGGATTCGGATTGAAATATTCCCATTTGTCCATCAGTCAATCCCCTTTGCTGTTTTATATCTCTTCGCCGCTCCTCTGGCTTTAGCGGCGTTCTGGCGGTTCCACTTCGCTATCATGAGCCGGTCTTGCAGCTCCCTCAGGTCGTTCCGCTTGCAGTAATCTTTATATGCAGCATTTTGTTTCTGCAAAAGATAAGACTTCCGGTCAAGGTCTTGTTGGAGGGCGAATTTTGCCTTTTCATTCGGTGCATTGTCGACTCCTGCTTGCAGTCCAAGAACCTCACGCTTTGTTTTGCGTATTCTTCGCTCATAAGTACGTTGCCGCTGTTCTTTTTCGTACTGTTTACCCTTATTGGCTTTATCCTGCGCTGATAATTCCGCATAGGGATTAAATTCTCCATCACTGGCTCCAAAACTATGCCGGCAGTTGACCCCTGACAATCCACTTGCTGTCCCATATCCAGTCACTGAGAACGGTGGAAATTTCTTACTCTTGCCAGAACGAGAGTATATCTTGCCTTGCCACCATGAGTGATTGCCCGGATTTTCACCGCCGTCACCTGTTCTGGCTCCCATGTGAGCACTGACCAGAACTAAATCCCAATTCATTTCTTCCATGCGTTTGAGGGATATATCTCCGGTAGCCTGTGCCACGCCAGTTCTGACAGAACGTGCTACTGCCGTTTCAATTGTGTCTTTTCTGCCAGATGGATATGTGACAGTAACGCCATCTGATACAACATTATTAACCGCCTCTTTGATGGCTTGCGTATACCCAACTGCCCCAGTCATCACATGATTATATGCAAGATCGCATTGCTCGATATAGAGCCTCTGAGCGGCACTTGCGGTTGTCCGTGTGAAATTCTTCCAATCTTCTAAACAATGATTCATGTTCCGCTCCATGAGTCTTATCATAGCCGGGGATTGTTCGAACGGCACCGGGCTTAATCCTGCCGCCTTGTATACCTTATCATCGTAGTTCATTGCAGTGATTCCGGCATCTTCAAACGCTTCAAGAAGCTCCTGCTGTTCACGTTTGGTATATTTGGACAGTTCCGATAGAATGTCCTCTAGCAGTTTACCAGACTCCTGTAGCGTTCTGATTCTCCATGCATCAGCATTGGTCAGAATATAGTCCTCACCCCTGCCAATTCTCGCCATCATCCGTGACACGATCTCAGAGATGATATACTGATGCAGTTTTTCTGCAATTTGTTCACTGCCCTCTGTAATTCGCCTTAAATATTCTGGACTAAGCATAGTATATCACCTCTTTCGATAAATGTTGTGGTACATGTTTTGGTTTTTTACTGGTTCACTAAAGCTTTCTTTAGTTAATTAAAACACCCAACCTGTTTGGTTTTCATTTGTAAATTGTCCATAAATATGCCCTTGCGGTGAATTGCCAATGCTACCATTTTCTCTATTAAAATCATCGCAAAGGATATTTCTATCAATGTCCTTTGCATAAATCTTTGTAAACTTAGCAGAATGAAAAAGTCTTTTATTAAGCCCACCCATATAATGCTCCCACAAAGCGTATTTTCCACCACAAGACACTAACTTTTCACTAGTTTCAGTTAAAGTGTTTCCATTTGGCAGATAAACTGTAATAGTGTTTCCACTTATTTCAAAACCAATAGTTACTTCTTTACCTATATAGTCTCCATCCCAAGATATATTTCTTATGTTAGTTAATGCTTTATTATCAAAATAGCCAACCGAGCAACCATTTGCGCCAAACGTAACATGAATAGACCTATTTGTAACATCTGTAACATTTGTCATGCCGTTAGGTTCTGTAATAATGGCTATTGTTGTGTTTGTATCAAAAATACCTTTTAACATAATTTTATTTACAGTATTTTCCATTCTTGCAACAGTATACTGAGCCGAAACATCAGATTCTCCACTAGTATCATTAGCAACCAATTTTTTATCCCGAATATATGCGTTTTTAAAATTAGATAAATTGACATGCATATCAAAAACAGGATATATTTTCTGATTTCCATAATGCAAAATTGACTCCGGTAATCCATTTGCGTTACTTTTTATAATAGCAATGGTACCTACATCAAAGGAATATTCGGAATTTGGCTCAAAACCGCTATTTAAAATTAAAGTTGGGGAAACTTTTATATCATTGTCATTTGTAAATTCTATAGCAGAATAAACAAATAACTCTTTTTCGCCGTTATAATATTTAATATCACCGAGGTATTTTTTACTCCAACCATCTATAATGCATAGTGCAAAAGATGACTCCTTATTAGCCTGTCTTTTTAAACTGATATTTGTAAGTTTGAACGCAACTAAATAATTTCCACTTTCAAGTTTAATACCATTTGAGTAGGCATTCTGTATAAATATATGTTGAGCAGTTCCATATTCAGTTATATTACCGCTTTTATTAGTGATATTGGCAAAAAAATCATAAAAAAGATTATCATATAATTCTCTATACTTTAAATTTTCTAAATCACCTATATCTTCCTTTAGTGAATCAGTTGTCTCATTCACCTTTGCAAATTTATTACCTACAATTTTAGAATCCGCAAATCCGCCCTCTACAGATAATGTTTTGTCAGACACAGGCGTTTCCAGTACATTCCCATAAGGCAACTGTCTCTTCTTTCCATCCGCTGTGATAATCCCTTTAAATGTATCAGCCATTGTTGTCACTCTCCTTTGCTTTCAAACTCACATAGCCATCTGCGTCCATGCTAAGCCCAACGCCCTTATCGGACAGGTACGTCTGGACTGCTTCTGCTATAGCTTCTTTACTGGTTCCGATTCCGTCTGCGCAGAGTTTATACAGGTACTTTTCTTTCCTCGTGATCGGCTTCGGAATTTCGCCTGTATAATCACCTGTCAGATATGCGAGGTACTTTTCTTCTCGCGTTACTGGTTTATCTGCCATCTTTTTTTACTCCTCTCCGAATAATGTTGGTTCGTCTGGTTGAGCTTCTTTGACCATTGCTTTCGCTTCTTCCTCAGTCATTCCCTCAAATTTTACAAAATACAACCATGCCGGAACCTTGCCAGTAGTCACATACTGCCACCACCTTGCGCGGTCGTTTTCACGCACATATAGGATATCTCCGAAATCATAATTGACTTCATAAGCTCCGACAGGTGCAAGTCCGTACAGGTCAGCGTAAACGTTCAATGCGTAGATTACGTCGTCCAGGCAGGATTCCAACTTATCTCGAACGTCCTTAATAAACTGCACTGTCCTCTGCTGTTCCGCTTCTACTCCTGTAGCCGTCTGAATACCGCTAGATTCGTTGAAAACAAAATACCCGTTAGAGAATCCAATCTTATATCCCAACTGGCTTAAAAGGGCATTTATGCCGCTTATACGAGTATCTGTGTTGAGCTGCGGATTGATTTCTTGATAGAACTCCTTTTCGTCCTGTCCGAATACGTTCTTGACAAAATGCGGCAAGTTCATCTCGTTTCGCCTATTCTCCATGCCCTGTGGTGACATGGCTGACACAGGTGTACCACTCGGCATCAGTAGTCTATCATCTGCCAGAACAATCTTTTGAGAATCGAAAATCTCTCCGGCATTCCTGCTGTATGCAATGTCGAGGTCCTTCAGCTCTTCAATAGCTTCTGCAAATATCGGTAAGCCGAGTGGTGTACTGATATCTACATTGTTTGCCTGTGGCGTTCTCAGCACTCCATACAGCGGTCCGTCCAGTTTCTCCCCGTTCGCTTTGAGAATCGGTGGTGTATCTGCCATAAGGTCAGCCCACTTGGTTTGTTTGAGGTCGATCTTATCACCGATTGACTGAGGGGATTTTGATACATAGGCTCTGTTAGAAACATAATACGGATAGGTTGTCACGCCATCCACAGTGGTCTCAACAAACCTGTGATATTCAAGCCTTGTATAGTATTTCCGTCCGACCGTATAAGAGTCCTTAAATATAATCCCTTTGATTTCCTGATTGTCGTAATCCACAATCATCACATCTGCCGGAGTAAATACGTCAAGACTCTCACCGTTTGGTTTAATGAATACCGTTCCATAAGCACAACCATATTCTACCCAGTGGCGAATCTGGAAATACACTTTATCAATCTGTTCCTGTAGCCATGTCGCTCTTGCAGAACCATCTATTTGGATGCCGATTGCCAGTGTTGCGAGCCGCGCTGTCTCTGAGCAGACAGATTTCGCAAAATTAATCGTCTTGATGTTGTTCTTATCATCTAACCATTCCGGCACGCCCCTGTAAATATTCGCACATCGGTTAATTAGTGATTCCATCTCCGGGAATTCTGCTGCCTGGATATTAAAGTCCTCTTCGGCTTGTTTTTTGAAAATCATGTTAAACCACCTTTTTAGTGTTGTTATAAGTCCCATTTAATCTACCTTTTAAAATCCATCCATCTTACAGAAGTGTCTCGCACAATAATGTCTTCATATTCTACAACTTTTAAGATTTCGCTAATGTCAGATGACCCATATATTTTTAAACCGATGCTTAAGAATTTATTTATTTTATCTGAGAAGTACCTGTCTAACATTTTATGCACTGTGCCCCCTCCTGGTCCACATTGATTCTGTGGCGTATCTGGTTGCATCAATCAGATGATTGTCTTTATCCGGATAACCGCTGATGATATTTCCGTCTTTGTCTCGCTCGTATTCATACTTCTTAAACTCTTTCCTTGCATTCGGAGTTCTGGCAGGATCAAACACAAGTTTTCTTCTTTGCAGCCACTTCATGGAATATTCAATGCTTCCCGGTCCTTTGATTGCTGGTCTAGCAGGCAATCCGAAATCTCTATAGTCATTTACTGACTTAGGTTCTGCACTATCACTTGTGATCGTGTAATCATCGTAGCCACGCCGTTTAATTTCTTTTGCAGTCCATTCATTTGATTTCTTGTTTTCATATATTTCATCAATAAAATATATAGTTTCTCTGGCAGAATCATAATATAGTCTGATGAATCCATACGGGTCCGGGAACCATCCCCAGTCATTGCCCTGATAGATTCTATCAAAGTGACTGATTTCTTCGTCTGTGATGGTCCTTTCTTCGATGTATTCAAAGATATTTCCGCCATTTCCGTTAGCTTTTCCTAAATACTCATTTTCGTAAGCATCCGGGTTTACTTCTTTCAGATGTTCGGCATCAGCAAGGAATATATCTCCGAGCCATTCCTGTTCGATATCAAGATTAAGATAGGTACTATGTACAACCAGCGCACTATCATCTTTTTCTTCTGCTTCTGCCGTGTACTCATTCGCCCAGTTGTTTTTACTCCTAGGCGGGTTGAACGATTTGAATTTATATGCTTCATTTCCGCCTCGAATAGCAGACTGCTGAATATTACGGATTTCTTCCGGTCCAGCGAACTGGTCAAGTTCCTCGAACCAGACTATTCCGATATATCCAAATTCTGGTTTAATTGACTTAATTTTTAATGGATCGTCAGCACCACGAAAGTAAATCTTCTGTCCGGTGGGCTTATACGTAATCTCCATAGGAGATACCTTGCACACAAATTCCTCATTTAGATTTAATTTATCAATGGCCCACTTCATCTGAGCATAAACAGAATCCTTGATAGTGTTTCCGACTTTTCGCAGGATCAGAGCGTGCATATTCGGATTATTCTTCAACAGTTCCGGTATAATCAGAGATATAGTCGAGGATTTCATAGAGCCACGTCCGCCAGGAAGAATGTATTCGCTATGTTTCTTTTTCCGGATATCTCTAATCATTTTATGAAATACGTCCGGGACAATATCCAGATCAATATGATATTCACTTTTTAATCTGGCTTTTTCTTCTGCTTTCTTCTGTTCTTCTCTGGCTTCTTTTATAGCAAGCGTTTTCTCCAGATCATTCATAGATTTCAGCTGATCGGAGAAATCCGGAGCAAATCCAAATGAATCAGTCAGCTCTCCCCTTGCGATCATAGAACGGCGTTGCTGAATTTCTGCCAGAGACATTATGTCAGTGCCTTTTTGCTTTTCGATGAGAGACTGTTTTTCGGCTATATATGCAGAAATCGTAGGTTTTCGTAAGTTCTCACGCCCTATTACATCAGCGCTTTTAGGCGCGTATCCTGCTTTCCTCGCGGCATCAGATGCGTTTCCACCATTCTTTATATATTCATCTGCAAACGCTTTCTGCTTAGGCGTTAAGTCCATCTAATCACCTCTGTCTATCCTCATTTTCTGACCGCCTCCCATATTTCTTTTAGGCACATTACCACATCATACTGGGATGCAGTTCGTAATATTTCATAATCACAATCTTTCCATTCGCCTCTTTTTGTGAGGTGAAGTGTAGGTGTTGATATAATTGTTACTGTTATCAATCGTTCCTGCTCATGGCTGTAGAATTGTGATGTTCCAATTTTTATGATTAATCCGGTGGATAATATAGCTTTTTGTAGTTTGCGTGTAGCTGCTTTTAAGTTTGCCATATCATCACCTCACTTTTGACTATAAAATCCCATAGTAATACTTCTGAATATATTCTATCACAGGTCAGCAGAAAAGTTGTGGTACATGTTTGAGGAAAAATAATGGAAAATATTGCACAAAAGTATTGACTCACCACCAAATTGGTGGTATTATATAATCATCAAAGGAACGGAGGAAAACAAAATGAAAAAATACAACTTATCGAATATTATGAAAAGAGCATGGGAACTGGTTAAGAAAGCCGGAATGACAATTTCCTCCGGTCTTAAAAAAGCATGGAAGGAGGCAAAAACAATAGAAAAGAAGATCTTTGAAGGACGCATGGAAATGACAGTTCCAGAGGCAGACAATAATACTGTAAGTGTTAGATTATGGAAAAAGGGGACCTACAAAAGAATCTACTTCAACGACTACAAAAACAGAGCTGTTGGTTACATCGACTGTGTAGCTCGCACAGCGCATTACATGGATGGATACGCTAGAATGTATGCGCCAGCTATCGACAGATTTATGGAAGAATATGAGTTTTAATTTAAGGAGAAAATAAAAATGGGAAAATGGACAATTCGTATTGATGATTCTAAGATGTCAATGTTGAGAAACTATGGAAGTTGCTACAAGCACGGTGGAGGAACTGGAGGATATTTTGATTTCTTCGGGGATTCCTTGCAGGAAGCCGCTGATAGTCTTATACATGTATTAGTTGATGCATTCTCTGACGACAGCGTTACCATATTGGAGTACCCGGAACATGCAATTATCGAAGAGAGAATACATGAATACGCGAACTGCGCAGAAAAACATATTACTCTCATCTTTCCGTGCAGGTGTCAGAAATATAAAACTGGCATTGGAGATACTACTTTCAAAACGGAAATTCGTATTATTTTGCAGGAACAGAAGATGCAGATTGCCGAAATGCGTGCATTATTAGATGAATCACGCGCGGCGTTTTCTAAGCAGTATAATATCCCTGTAAGAACGCTTGAAAACTGGGAGTCCGGAAAGAGTCAATGTCCTGAATACGTGAGACAGCTCCTTGAAAGAGCAGTTAAGGAGGATGCGAAAGTAAAAAATGATGCAGCAAACACCAACGCAGAAGATACTGGAAGCTTGTAAAGAAAGTCAGACATTGAATGGAATTCACAAAATTACAGGATATAGCTGGCAAAGGATAGCAAAAACACTTTCTACGGAAGGAATAATAGTCAATGAAACGCAGGCGCTTATCATAGACCTGTATTATCACGGAAAAAGTGCCGGTGAAATTTCAGCCATTACAGGTTTTACCATGAGCACGGTTATGGCATATCTTCCACGAGTACGACCGCCATATTTGGAGAATCGGTCAAAAAATGCAATGAGAATCGAAAAAATATAGACGCAAAAAGGAGAGCCGGTAAATACCGACTCTCTAATTTTATTCATTACTTTGTAATTTTCTGATTACCTCGCCCTGATCTCCCGGACACCCTATGAAGCACTCCGGGCAATGCTCGTAAAATGTGCATCTAATGCAGTCATGTGGACTGATTGAGCTGCAATATTGATGCAGTACTGCGAATGCTGCCTTGCCAAGTACTTCCATCTTTACAATTTTCCCGTGTTTTGAATATTCTATTCGTGCATCTTCTCTCCCGTCAGAATATCCATGGCTGTATGCACTGTTCAACTGATATTCAATGGATTTGACAGCGTTATCTAAATACTTATAAGCCATTCTTCATCTCCTCCAACTTCTGCTCAGCTTCTTCACGGGTAAGAAATACGGTTTTACCTACTTCTCCTACGAATCTTACTATCTTAAACCCGTCTACGTATTTAAATTCAATATCAGTAATTTCAAAATCTGGTATTCCAAAAGAATGTACTTTTAATTTCTTGACTTTTCCATTAACAATGCAATATAAGTCATCACCGACCTTACACGGCAATCTCACAAGTAAGCCCTGTTCTTCTAAGTCTTCGTAATCACAAAGCTTTCGCGCCGCTGAAATGTAATCGTGCTGTTTAACCCAGACATCTGATTCTCCGTCTGGTGTAATATCATATCTTTCTGTTAATCTCTCCATCTACTTCACCTCACAAAAATATATCCTTTTCTTCGCGCTTTTTTCATGCATTCTTCGCAAACAAAAATTGCTTTCTGATGCCTAAAACAGCTATCATTAAGTATCGGATAATCCGGTTCATACGATGTGGTTTTCCATTTGTCGCAAACATTACACTTTTTCACAGTTTTGTTTATATTCATTGCTATGTATCATTCTCCTCCTGTAATCTCATTGATGCACTGGTTTCGACCATCGACCATACCACACTGATAATCCGTCATATCATTCTCGGTAGTGATTTTCTCCGGAAGTGGCTTCAATGGACATCCTTTCATTAACTCATCCCACGAATCACCAGCATTGAAATTTGCGTCATCATCTTGTACTGTACATTCATCTGCGCTATTTAATAATGGACAATGTATGCAATTCTCCGGTGTATCAATTACTAATGCTGATTTACTCATCTGATTCCTCCTGTAATAATTCTGGGTTGTCAAACCGGTTTCCGATAACCTCAACTCGATTTCCATTCTGAACGTATTTCCACAAATCATCATTTATAGATCTACTTCCATTTCTTCCCATGCCAATAGCAAAAGTCAATCTAAAACCTTGATAGAATACTTTCCCAAATCTTTTCTTCGTATCCTTATTCGGAAACGGGCAATCATCATTGTCTCTTTGGTATGAAATAATATCGCCCTCCCAAATTTTCTTCCCGTTCTTGTCGCAAAGTCCTGTGAACTGGCAGAGGGTTTCTGGATCAACTTCATATCTGGACATTCCACCATTTGACATCCAAGTAATAATGCAATCGGTTTCCTTTTCTGAATAGGTTATGATTCTTTCTCCTTTTAACCATTTACAATAGTATCCTTCAACCCATTCGCCGTTATCAATCCGCTTTGCCTTGAAAAGATTTTCTCTCATACAACTACGCCCTCCTTCACAATTTCGATTGCTTTATCTAATGCATTTCCTACATTTCCATAAGCAATATCGAGCTTTTTATCTCCTGTATTTGCAATTGTTAAGAAGTATTTCATTTTTAATTGTTTTAACTGCTCCATAACCTTGTCTACATCAAAAGCTGTCGGCTGATTATCAATCAACATTTGTGCCGCATTTCTTGTGTCTTGTGCAAATTCGCTTGCACCAACAAAAACTTCGTTAAAATCGATCTTATCTGCATCAATCAGTCTGCTCATTTGCTTCGCCCTCTTTCTCATCAAAAACCAAATCAACTCTGATCACATCCGTTTTTATTGCCGAAAGGCAGCTTATTTCTAAGTCATAAAATGGTTTCAGCAACTTTGAACCGGCATTAAATGTATCATAGTTTTCCCAGTCTCTGCCGGGTTGACATATCTGGATTTTCTCACAACTGTCATCACTTATGCCGATTGCTGTCAATAATTCAATTAATTTCATTTTTCGCTCCTCTTCTCAATCGCTTTTGCAAGGTCAGAAATGCAGTCGCCAATATAGAATATTGCTATCATTGCAACATTAATATCTGATATTTTTGCACCTAAAATCCAACAAATAAACATAATCGCCAACCATACAAGGCACATTTTTTATTCCTCCTCCCACACTCCCAACAACCGCATCCTCTCATACAGTACAGCGACGGTCTTACGTCTGTATCCGTAGAAGTCCTTCGGGTTCATCGGGATATATCTTTCTCTGCTGATTTTCCTGTAACTTTTCCGGTGTAGGATATTTTCAATAACCATATCCGCTATCACCGTGTTTTTCGGGCAAGCTGACAAGGCGGCACCGGAAAGCAAGTATCCGTACTCTGCCGGGAAGTCTTTCAGCATCGTATTCAGTTTTTCTATATCCTCTGCCGGAATACCGTAGTCTTTCAGCTTTTTATTCCTTGTCAACATACCGTTCTCCTTTCTAATCGTCTGGGTGGTGCTTATCGTACATAATCGCTACACATATAATGCCGGTCACTCCGAATATGATTCCAATGGCGAATCCTAATAAGAATGTAATCATGATCTGCCCTCCTTATATGGTTCTGGAAGCGATCTCCACGCTACAACGTCTGTCCAATCAATTTTATTTTTACAATCTGTGCATTCTGCAAAAACCCACTCTTTTTCGTGCGTCCAGTATGCCATCCAGCAAAATCTGCCATCTGTAACTAAATAGCATTCCTCATAATCCCTTCTGATCTCCGGCAATCTCTCACTGACCGAAATCCAGCTGTTTTCTTTCTCATCTTGTTCCAGATCCTCTTGAAGCCGTTCTATCATTTCCAGAGCATCGCTTGCCAAAATCATCTGGTGGTCATATACAAGTTTCTTCATGAAATCATGATAATCCGACAATCTGTCTTTGATATGGCTCATGCTTCCACCTCCTCATAAGTTTCTCTGAATATATCTGGTTTGCATGGATAAATCTTTCCATGAACATCACGGATGATATAATCTCCTGCTTTTGCAACCATGATTCCTTCAAGTGTTTTTATCTCGCACCACGCTGGTTCTGGGTGGTATTTTCCAAAATAATGAGTTATAATGTCATTTCTACTAACTGCATCCCAGAACCAATCTTCTCCAACTAAACCTCTTTCGTTAAGTTGAAATGCATCAATTACAACTGGTTTCTTTCTGTACTTCATACAACCACTCCGAATCCGCTGGCATCTGAAACAGGATTGATTTTCTTATCTCATTTCCATAGCCTTTTAATATATTAATTCCATGCGCCACACTTTCTTTTGTATCATAGTTTCCTGTGCATGCTGATCCCACCAGCCCATTGCTAATAATTTCACCGGATTTGTAATCCATGTATGCTTCCTGAATCATATCCAGTACTTTCATGGCTTTTGCTTTGGTGGAATATTCAGCGATAATGCAGCAACCGCCTTGACTTCCGACATATATTGATGCCGCTCCATTAATGTCTCGAATTGCAATACTGAAAGCATTATCAATATTTACTATTATTGTTTTATCCTGACTTCTGATTAACATTTTGCGTCCTCCTTATCGTTCACTCTTCGATTCCACTGCTCTACAGCTTCTTCCTCTGTTTCTCTCCAGCGTTCCACCATTCCATCGCATTCTGTACAAGCTACGAGATATTCTTTGCTTGAATCACTGTATTCGTTGATTAACACTTCTGCTTTCCCTCCGCAAAACGGACACGGTTTTAATTTATCCATTTTCCATCCTCACTTTCCCCATGTAAGCAACTGGCACGCTATTGTGCAGTCTTTTCTACGAATATATCTTTTATTTCCACTCGAAAAAAATCAGCGAGCTTTTGCGCGTTAACCACTGATGGAGTTCTCTTTTCTCTTTCCCAATAGCTCACCAAAGACTGTGGCACTCCTATTGCGCTCGCCAATTCTTTTTGAGACATACTGCTTGCTTCCCTCAGAGTACGAATTCTATTCATTTAATTCAGCTCCTTGTCAAACTCCCATTTTTTTAACCAGATTCTTATTCATCTCGTCAAATCTTACATCTGTGTTCTCTTCAATGTCCTGCATCATGCTCAGAACGCTCATTTCGCCCCTGTTTGCCATTTTAACGTACTCATTGGCAGTTTGTACGACTGTGAGTAAACGCTTCGTAGAAAAGCCATATAAACGTCTCAGAGCCATCATTGTAGTGACAGTGTTGATCGTGTTGCTCCAATCTTCACCAACAGTGAATCCATCCTCGTAGGCTTGCTGCTCTACGTCTTTTACCTGTCTATAACAGTTCTGCATAGCTCGCCCGAACGCTTGTGCTGCCTGATTAGAAGTCTGAACAGGAAATCTGGTCTTTTTCTTGACTTTTAACTTGCTACTCATTTTTCCTTCACCTTTCTGAACTTGTATCCTGTCACTCGGTACGCTCTTGACGCACCGGGGTTGTCTGTCGCAAGTAAGCCACCTTCCAGTAATTCACCGAAATGATTCTGCGCGGTATGGTTAGATATGCCCAGACCTGCTGCAATATCCGGAATACTTGGCGGATAATCATGTTCTTTCAGATATCTTATGATGTACAGATATACATCTTTCCTTGTCTGAATGCCCTCATAGTACTTTCTTGCTGTGTTATATGGCATTTCTCCCACGCTCCTTTCTGTGAGTATCATCAGCCCATTTGACAAAAGCCATTGTTAGATAATTAACTAGACTGTCTGGATACACTTCGCGAAGCTCGTTTGCTCTTTCTGTCAATGCGTGCCAGTATTCGTCATCGTCTTCGATTCCATAAAATTCTTTTATTGTATTCCAAAACTCTGGCATGAACTTATGCATGATCGGAATATCTTTAGCTTCTACTTTCATTATTCACCTTCTTTATAAGTAACCGATAGTAACCGAAACGTAACCGTTCAAAAATCCGCAAACCCTTGATTTTACTGCATGGTAACCGAGTAACCGAGTAACCCTGACTTTCTCATATAGGGAAACTTTTATACTCAATATGTGCATATAAATACTCATATATATATATGCAGAATCAAAGGTTACTTAGGTTACCCGGTTACCTTTTGAACGAATTGTTTATCAATCAAACACAATATCGTCCGTAATTTCAAAATCATCATTGCAATTCACGAATCCTTTCGGAATTTCATCTACAATTTTCAAAAACACACATTTGGTGACAATTCCGTCAAGTTTTTTTGCTTTGGTCGGATAACCTCTGCTGTCGGTTTCCACAAGTCCCTTCTTAACAGCCCATGATAGGAAAGCCTTTCTGGAGAATCTTCCAATTTTGCACAGATCATCAAACGCTGTACTATAGATTATTGCGGTTGACGTCTTCTCCACCAGATCATTGTCAATAACTCCCCATCTTTCTGTCTTGACATCCGGGTTATCATCGAATTTAATTCCGTTCATAGCGATCTTGTCAACCACGAACCAGTAAGCACGTTCATTTTCAGAAACCATCTCTTTCTCTGTCAGGAGGCTCTTTGCTGTCTCAATGTCAATGTACTGGTCATCATGGAATAGCTGATCTGTTACAATCTTATCTGCTGCCAGAATGATACTCATAGATATACTTTGTTTTTGCATCTTGTCATCGTCCTGTATAAGCCCCTGATAGTGCTTTTGCAGGGCTTTTATGTCATCAATGGACATTTCCTTGACTACATTCACAAAGTCGATTCCTGCGTATCCGTAGTTCTTTTTAAGGGTATCTGCGGTGAGCTGTGGATCATCAAATATCTTTTCAGAACACTCAACCTCAATAATTCGGTTAATTGCTCCACCTTGGCTGACATATCCTGCAAGCGGACGTTCACCATTGGTCAAAATGCAGTTCTGCCAGCGGTTCTCACGGTTCACACCCAATTCCTTATTAGAACGGCTCTTTCCTTTTCCTGAACATAAATCGTATACAATCCCTTCAAAGTTATCCCTGATCTTAGCAGATACCTTGGAAGTATCATCCAGAATTAGTGGAAGATTGTTAAGCATATCGGACTTTGCTTCCAGTGCCACATCTGTTGTCTTGAAGTCTCCTATATACCTAGATTCACCCGGGTTCGCCCAGACAGAAGCTCCTAACATAAGCGTTACGGTCTTACCGCCCTCAGTTTCTCCCCAGAGATCTACAAAAAATGGAAGGGCACCGACCAGTTTGATCAGAATACTTGCGAAGCTTGCAGCCAACATGATTTTTGGCTCTATTCTTCCAGTAGCACGAACCTTCTTCACGTGCTCATACCATTCTGTTCTGCTGCCACCTACACTGATACTTTCATACAGTTGTCGGAACCTCATATCTCCATCGAATACAATATCCTTGTCATAGGGAAGAAAAAAATCCCTAATCCATCCGATTTTGCTGGAGGAATACTGAATATTAATGTAATCGTCATTTGCGTTCTCAACGTCTGACAGATACCGGACAAGATATTTCGCATTCTCGGATGTTACTGAAATTCCAAGTGCAGACAAGCCAACAATTTTAGTAGATGATGCAACCATGGTTTTCGGTACAATAACCTCGGACCATTTATTATTCCTCTTATAGATTAGCTTTATCTGTTCTTCTCCAGTCTCCAGATTCTTCATTCGTTCAATCGGAAGAATAGGATGATAACAGGCTATAATATCCGGCGATCCTGGATTTGTGTTTGAAATTCTAATTCCATCATCGTCCGCAACCCAGTTAAGACACTTCATTCTGTCATATTCACAATCAGAGAAATTAGTCCACTGATCCAGCATAGACAACGTCCTATTGCTTTTCTCTTTCTCGATCATCTGCTTCTGTACTTTTGTGTAAGCTTTCAGCAGATCTTCGAATTTTTTCTTTACACCAAGCTCCTTGGCTCTATCCAGAAGAGTCAGTGTAAGACGCGCCTTGTATATCTCATCTTCCTGACTGAATATCTCGTCAAACACATCTTCTCCCAGAATAGAATCTTTTGTGAGCTTGTTTATCATTTCCACGTGTTAATCACCTTCTTCCAGTCCTACTATGAATCCATGGTGATATAGCGCAAGTTGCAACCTGTTCCATGCTTCACACCATCCGTCAGACAATGGTTTTGCCCTGCCAAGGATAGCCCGGCAGAAATCTATATCAGACAAGCATTCTTGCAACTCGGCCTTTTTCTTCTGTTCTTCCTTCTGCCGCATTTCCATCTGCTTTTGATGGTGATATATTGCCATTCTGGAAGAGAAATCTGGTTTCTGGTAAGTTCCACCAAGTATGGTAAAAGCTGTCTTAAAATCGCAATTATCCATGTTCTGAACGAATG
>ERZ1035027.155-NODE-155-length-42963-cov-10.957094_pt1 | contig 42963 bp, 38 predicted proteins | sample MGYA00520604_ERZ1035027 | MGnify/ENA primary metagenome ERZ1035027 (study PRJEB33766, sample SAMN09781743) | gut metagenome | biome: gut microbiome | host: Homo sapiens | place: Madagascar | study: EMG produced TPA metagenomics assembly of the PRJNA485056 data...
GGGTATGTATAGGAGGAGACCATATAAAAGATGGTATAACTGACGTTGACCCTTATACAGTCTGCCAGTTTACAGGCGCAAGGGATCGTTACGGAACTTCTATCTATGAACACGATTTGCTCAGAAGCGAGAAGACAGACAGCACATATGAAGTAGTTTGGAATCAAGGTATTAGTAGTTTTAGCTTGATAAATACAGAAGTCCCTGTTCTCTATCCAACAAATACTATGGGTAGAATGTTGCATAATAGGCGTTTAAAAGTTATTGGCAATAAATTCGATAAGGAGAAATGGTATGGAAAGACAAATAACAATTAGCATAGAAGAGTATAACAAGCTCATTGATATGCACACAAAAAGAGAGGTACTTCCTGAAAAGATAGAAGTAAAGAAGTTCACATCAAAGTGGTGGAAATGGCTCAAAAGAGCATCGTATTCACTCTTTCATTACAACAAGAATGTGAAGCAACAGAAGCTCATCAAACGTTGTATTGAAGAAACGGCAAGCACGATTCGGGAAAATCTAATAAATGGTTATTGGCGTGGTGATTTATCTGATTACTTCAAAGACGGCAATTTTGATGTAACATTAAGAACATACAAAGACGATACCTATCGTCACATAATGGAATGGTTAGGCAAAAAGAAGTAGTGTATGAAGAGAATGAAATAAAAACCATCCCCACCCGACACCTCGCCGAGTGGGGATTTCCACTTTAAACCAAAATAACAATGAAAAACGCAAATTTATACTAACCTGTCTATATATCTATCCAAATCCTTTTCATACCAAACTAATTCCGTAAAACCCTTTATCTTCTTCCCTTTCGGCATCTTGCCGCATGCCACAAGCCTATCAAACGTAGCCCTCGACACCCTCACGTACTCGCAAGCCTGTGTCTTGCTCTTCGGCTCGTCCTTGTTGGCTATCTGGTGCAGAAAACTCAGCATCATCCTGTTCTGCTCCCTGTTCGTCAAGCACCTGCCGCTCTGTATCCGCTCGTGAAACTCCATCAGTAGAGCATCTATCATCTTCAATTCTTCTGATATGACACCCATAGCCTCAACATCTTTTGTTTCTATACCACCATATCACACGGACCACAGCAACTACTATCGCCGCACACAACAGCACCATAGCCCATTTGCCAAGCCCTATAAACCATCGCTCTGCCTTCGTCAAAGTTCGCTCCACCGGATATGGCACCCTTATCGAATCCTGCCTTATCAATGTGTCCGTCCTTGTCTTATACACGTTGCGGTACCTGTCCCTGTACACCACCTTATTATAATATAAGGTGTCGCCTCGCTGCACCACATACACAGAATCTTTGAAGTACACGCTGTCCCTCTTCACGAAAGAGTCAGTCTTAGTCTTATACTCCGTATGATATTCCGGCACCTTCACATACTCCACACTCTTGCAGCCTGCCAGCGCACCGATAATGCCACATATCGCCACCGCCATGATAAATGCCAAAAATGCAGTCAACAGCTTCCGCAGCATATCGTCCATATCGAAATCTTCCATAGCCTATGCTTTTATATTCTTGTATTCCTCTACCGCATTGAAGCAGGGACAACTCTTCTTCCACCTGTCGGGCTTATCCTCTCCCCAGATGCTTCTGTGTCCCATTATTTTCGCATTCGGATATTTTTTTTTCAATATTGTCAGCAGCTTCCGCAACGACATCCTCTGCTCTGCAGTCCTGTTGTCCGTTGGCTTCCACACTACCTTGTTGAACGTGTTGTTAGCCTTGTATATGCCGCCAACATACGCCACGTTTATCGCCGTACTATTGTAACCCTGCACGCCGTTCGACACCTCTTCCACAGGCAACATCTGATGTATCGCTCCATCCTTCGTCACCACATAGTGATAACCCGGATTCTTCCATCCTTTCTTCTTGAACTCTGCCCACAGCTCTTTCACGCCCCACGACTGCGCACTTGCCGTACAATGTACAAATATCCTCTCTATCTTCCTCATCATTTATCTCCCTTCTGATTCTCCTTTATAAGGTCCGCTATCGTCTTCGCTATGTCGTCCTTGTTTTCAAGCAGTATGCTCAGCGTCCGTTCCTGCTTCCTAATCTCTGCCTTCTCCCACGACTTCTCTCTTACGCTCTTGAACTCGCAGAAGCACACATAACCTGCCCATATCATGCTGAACACTGGCAACGGGATGATGATACATGCTATAATGTCTACACACATCACAGCCAAGAACGGCGTGAAATACTTCCTCGCCTTGTCACACGTCTTCTTGAACCCGGTCGATGTCGTTGCCTCGCCGTTCTCTATAGCTTTCTTCACGCCCGACACAAGATCGGCAAACATGGCTATAATAATAGCACCCATACAGATGGCTATTATCAATGCCGCCCTGTATAGGTGCTCTTCCAGTAGTGTATGTACTATCTCTGTCATCATTTTTTATGTCATCATTTTTTTATTTCTGTTGACAAAGATATATCTCTTCATGCGTTCCTTTTGCGGTGTTCCAATTTAGCCGTTCATGTACCACCATATTTTATCCGAAGGGTGTCCCGTGTCCTCGTCATTGAGAAAGTTCACCGCCATCCTGCCTGTCGTCCTCAGCAACTCTTCTCCCCTCTTCGACACTCTTTTCAGCGTCTCATGATGATTACTGAACATCACGTTCAGCGTCACGGCAAAGTCCCAGTACGTATACCCGAACAACTCGTTTCGCAGCCTCCCGTATTCTTCCATCATATCCTCGTGGTCGAAATATGGTGCATACTCCTTGTGCGTATCGTCCTTGAAATAGTAGATGTTGGCTATGCAGGCTCTGCCGGTCTTCTCGTCATAGTGGTGCCTGTTATCCATCCAGTTCAGTAGGTTTCTTCTCACGGTCTCTTCTTCCTCTTCTGTAAAGCCGCATTCTCCATCTTGCAACATTCTGTAGGCTGAACCAGCCACGTGTAAGAGCGATTTTGATAAATCCATAGGCGTATAGTATTAAAGTGAATATAATAAACACATGGTGCATCTCCAACTGTTCAGGAGTTATCAGCCAGTGTCGGTAATAAAGCCGTATCGCATTGATGCCGAAAAAGTAGAAGAACGGTATCCTGTATATCCAGCAGTAACGGAAAAAGAAACTCACGGGTATCATAGTCAACGGCATATACACATATGCCAACACGTATATCCAGATGATGCTCTTGCCATTCACCTCCGTGTCCACTATCGTTGCCCTCGGATAATGTCCGTAGTCCCACACGCCATACCAATGACCGAGCATCATCAGTATGGGTGCCCACTTCGACAACACCTTATAATACCGCCATATCTTCCTGTTCATCATACCGTCTATTATCCGTTGTCGGTCTTCTTCTGACAACGGATTTTCATCCATCTTTTCCATAAGCATTTATATTATATATTTAAATTGATTCCTTTTGCGTTGTTGTAATTCACCGCAAATATAGTGCTTTTTCTGTCATGTTGTTATTTGTAGACCGCTTTATTTTAATTTTTTAAACTTATAAGTCTCTTTCTTGTTCATATCCAGATTATTTCGTATATTTGTCGCATCTTAATTATACCACACTGAATGACCAAAGCGAACTATGAATTGATTGTCAGACAAAGGGAAGACCTCTTGAAAGTCTACAGGATGGTGGCTCCTCATTGCCACTTACAAAAGGAAGCATGGGAGAAGGTTGTATCTTCTCCGGCTCCTCGTTATTATATCTCTGCACAACAGGCGTGGGAGAAACTGCGACACATGATCGTCGGAGACTTCTCTGTCGTTGACCGTATGAAACCGCCAAAACGAAGGCTTTATTATTCTCTCTACGAGAAATACATTGAGTTCTCGCAGCGCAAGCAGTTTATTGGTAAGTCCTTGCGTTTCGTCACGCAGTTCCTTGTCTGTGAACCGGCTCCCGAGTTCTTCATGCAGCCCAAGAATCTTAAGTTTATTTTCTGTTACTATAAGAAATATGGTAAAGACTACCGTGAAATGGATATACGGAGAAAGAAACTTGCCGCTAAAAATAACGCTTAGCGTCGTCTGTCTCCTTTGTGCTTTCTGGCATATAGGTTTCTGTCACGGCGGTCCTCTCGTCAACCATTTTATATACAGCTTCTTTCATGCCAACATCTTCCACCTCACCATCAATCTCATGGTGTTGTGGAACATCAAAAACAGGATTGCCGTCCTGCCTGCTTTCGTTATTTCTGTCCTCGCCAGCTTCCTCCCTACGTGGGTCAATGAACCCACCATGGGACTGTCTGGATTCCTCTTCGCCGCTTTCGGCATCATGTGGGGAAGGGTCGGCAGGTTGAAGGATGCCGCAAAAACGGTCATGCCCTTCATCCTCCTCACCATGTTCTTCCCCAACATCAACGCCCTTCTTCATCTCTACTGCTTTTGGCTCGGCTATCTGTGGGGGATGAAAGCTCCCATCACATCCCGATGAGCCGCCTTTTCTGCACCCTCACCACAGTTCCCGAAAATGAATCGTTAGCCTTGAAGCCTCTCAACGTGTATTTAAACACAAAGTAGCTCCAAGGCTTGCCTTTCAGACTATGCAGCTGACACCACTCTCTTGCGTTGTTGCTCGCCCATATCTCCAGCTCTACCGTTCCCTGCCGGGTGTCCATAAGGTGCTTTATCTTCCGCAGACTTTTCAGCGTCAGCGAACCGCCAAGTTTCAGCGGTCTTGTCACTATCTTCCCCTCATACTCCCTCTCGTCGTCATTGATGTCGGGCTTCCTCGTCAACGAATATATGTTGCCCTTGGTGTCCTGTATAAGGTTGTCTGGGTAGTTGTTCACCACTGCCTGAGCCTCCATGCCGCTGTCCGTCATTGCAAAGGTCTTGTCTCCTATATTATATATGTATTGGTAGGTCTTGCCCTTGCCGTATATCCTCAACAGTGAATCTCTGAAGTCATAGGCTATCAGACTGCCTTTCACGAAGTCCCTAAACCTCCCGTCTCCTAACGTCACGAAGTTCTCTGCAGCACGTCCGCTCAGCAGTCCGCTCAGACATGCCACCTGTCCGCCTGTCGTAGCCATCAGACCTTTCTTCGACACAAAGACTACCATGTTGTCTGTCGGCACCAAAGGAGAATCCTCATCGCATGCCTCTCTCGATACCGGGTATGAACTCTTGTATAGTCCGTCTGTACTTACCGACAATCCGTAGATACCCTCATTCGTGAACACTATCAGCGGATATTGTCCAAACTGCCCTTGGCTCACGGCTTCTGTATTGGCTATTATCCCTAACACTTTTCCTGTTCCTACTTGGTTGTCGCCCGATGCTGCAAAGACAAACGGGTTGTTCACTTCTGAGGTGTACACGTTGGAATCAAACACATCTCTTGCCGTTTCGTCTAATCTCGGCAGTATGAGCATCTGCCATGTGTATTCGGCTTGGCTCACTCTCGGAAACGGCAGACTGCCAAAGCTGTATGCTCCGTTCAGCATCGGGTGGGTCCTCAGCTTCAGCGATACGCCCATCGACGTTCCTTTTTTTACCACTCTCATCTCCGTGGCATGCGGATCGGGATAGTACATCCAGCCGTTCAGCATCTCCGGCAGTGCCGTATAGGTGCGTTCTGACTTCACCCACGCATCCATGCTCTCTGATACTATATGGGTATACACCTCGTATTCTGCCGCATCTGCCGAGGAGGATTCCACTTCCGGACTCGACAGTGCCGACGTTATAGGCATGAAATAACCGAAACCGCCGAATGGCTTCCTTTCTATGCCTATCAGGTTTATCCTCTTGTTGTAGGGGAATATCTTTTTCGCAAAGGTCTTTGTCCAGCCGTAGTAGTCGTCTCTCTCCAACTGCTCCTGCTCTGTCAGATTCTCTACCACGTGTTGCTTTATCGGAGCTTCCTTGTAGCTCACATCGCTTGCCTCGCCTTTTTCTATATTCAAACTGAACAGCTTATAGAATTGTGTCTTTTTCAGCAAATCGTCTATTATCTCATCATCCGACTTGTATTTCACAGGCATTATCACGTGTCTCGCTGGGTATGTATTGAGGTTGAAATTATAGTAATGGTTAAACTCTATTTCTTTGCCTTCTCCCGTCAAACTTGGCTGTACTTCTTTCCTCGATACTTGGTTTGCATAGCAACTGCCATCTACCTCCAATGCGCTTCTAAACTCGTAGTCACCGGTCAGGTCAAACGGCTCTACTTCGTCTGTAGCGAACACTACAAGGTCTTTTACTATATCTTTCCAATCTTCTACATTGCTCACGCTGGCGTAGTAGAATAGTGCGGAATGCCATGGAAACCACATGAACTTGGTCACGAAGTTCGTTCCGTCAATATAACAGTCTTCGTAGCTGTTCGTCTCTGAATTGTATCGCACTGGCGTGAAATGGAAGTTTCTGTTTATCGTAGGATAGATTAGTATCGGATTGCTTATCCTCACATAGCTGCCATCATACAGACGTAGGGCGTAACGTACAAAGAAAGGAAAGGCGAAATGGTTCTCTTCTTTTATCTTCTTTATGCCTTCTGCCACATTACCTCTCACGGCATCTTGAAAACTATTCTCCGCATCGGCATTGTTCTTCTTCACGTGATATTCGTAGTATGTTGACCATAGCGTAAGTTCGGTTTGGTCTTCTGAAATCTTCTTCAGATTTCCGTTGTTGTCATACTCCGCAACCATCTTCGTGTAGTCTATTATCTCTTTCAAGGCACATACGGTTCTCTTCTTGCTTATCAGCTCTGTCGCCAAGGTCTTGAACTTCATGGTCGGTATGGGCAGTTCTGTACCTAAGTCTTTGTATGTGCCGCCCTTGAACAGCAGGTAGTGTAGTCCTTTGCTTGTAGCAGCCACAAGGGTATTGCCCACGCTGCTTATGCTGTATGTCTCGCCTAAACTGTAGCTGCCTGTCTCTTGCTCGCCCGTTATGTTATCCACGCCTTGTATGCTATAGCAGTGTATCTTGTCTGTACCGTCATAGGCTATCAGCATCTCGTAGTCCGGCATCTTATGCACGTACATTATCTTATATGGCACATTGCCTATCTGTACAGCGTCCTGCACTGGCTTCATCTCTCCGTCCTTGTGAATGAAACCTATCGACTCTTGCAGCTCACTGTCGCTCGACAGCATGTCGCTCGGCACATTCGTCATGCCTTTGCTGTAACTCAGTGTCTGCGTCTCACTATTTCTCTCCATATTTTTTTTGTTTTAAATTTCCCTCGTCCCTCGTCAACTCGTCCCTTGTCTACTTGTCAACTTGTCTATATCTTAGCAACGGTATGTACACCGTCTCCTCCGCCGCTCGGCTTCTCTTTCTTCTTCCAATACGGCTTCTCCATGTCGCAAAGACTTACCCACAGACCTATCGCGGTACTCATCAGAACGTCGTCATGGTTGCCGCTGCCCACGATATTGCCAAGAACGCCGTTTTCCCTGCGCTCGTATATCCTCAGCTCGTGATACATCTCCTTGTCGGGCTCGTCCCACAGCATATCATCCACAAACTCTTCCAAGTTGTCTATTATCTGCTGCTTCGTCAGCTTGTTGGTCTGGAAACCGTATTTCATCAGCACGTTCTCGCCCACGTCTTCCGAACTGCTCGTCCTCTGATACAGATTGTCGTAGTAGTCCGCTATCTCTTCCAAGATGGTTAGGAAGTGGTCGCCCTCGGTGTTGTTGTTCTTCTCACGGTCTGCCGTGTTGCTCTCTATCACTAACAGCGCATCGTCATAGTAGTGCGCCAAGGCTGCCGCCATCCATGCTAACTTGTCGTGGCGCACATGCCCTCGGTATCTCGCCACCACTCTCGGCTTGCCTTTTATCGTTGGTATCAGACCGAAGCGGTCTATAACGGTCATCACCGTGTAGTCGGATGTCGTACTCTTGCCGCCTATATCCACACTTACGATATACCTGTTCTCTATCTTCAGGCAGTTCGGCACTGCCCATATCTTCAAGTCGCCCTCGCCGTCGGTCCTTATCTCTATCTTTGATTTCTTTAGCGTCTCCTCGTTCTTGTGGCTTGTATTCACCACTATGTCTGCCGTATACATCGGGGCTTTCTTGTATTTCTTCTGCAGGTCGTCTATGCTGTATGGGTTAAACACAAGGTTGCCGGAGTTACGGAAAGCGTCTTCTTCGTCCACTGGTGCCTCGGTTGCACAGAAGGCATGTGTAGTGAACTTGTTGCGGAAATTTCTGTACCACTCGATAGCTTGGAAGCACGCTCCCTTTTCCCACATCTTCCAGAAGAACTTGCCTGTCTCTCGATAACCTTTCGGGCAGGTCGTCCTGTCCCTGTTCTGCAACAGCCATCGGGCAAAGGCTTTCTCGTTCTTCACTTCTTCCATGTCGTGCTCTATGAAGAAGCACGGTATGAAGAGGAACTTGTATGCGTCGTTGTTCTTCTCGTCCATCGCCAGCTGGCACTTGTCATAGAAGAATCCCGAATTACCCTTACCGGTGCTCTCAAACACCTCCAAGTTGTCTTCTTGGTTTCTTATACCTCCCGATATTGACGAAATCACACCTTCCGGGTCGTGTTCGGGGGTTTTCTTCCAGTATGCCACCTCGGAGTAATGCGCACAATGGAAGTTGCTGCCTCGCACTGAATCGAAGTTCTCGAACGATGCCACGGTCAGCGTACTGCGCCTTATGGCTCTTATGCCATCTGTCACTTGGAAGTCGTCGGGAGAGTTCTCGTATGGCGAGAACTGCAGCTTGGCTCCGCTGCAGCCTACTGTCCAGCCGGGCTGATGCTCCAAGGCTTTCCTGTACATGGCTTTGATTTTCTTTGCCGTGTTCTTCTGCTGCGCAAGCACGATGGCGTTCCATCCGTCTCTTCGGAAGTCTTGTATCCATTTTATGTATAGCTGGGTCAGTGTCGAACCGCCCCACTGCCTTGCTTTCAATATCACCACTCGTATCGCAGCTCCGCTTGTGCGCAGGTCTTCAAAGATTTTCAGCAGCTTCCTCTGGGGATAGTTCAGCTTGAAGGGTATCATGTCTCCCGACACCTTGTCTTCTATCTTGTCGGTGGCATACAGTGCGAACTCTGGGTCTTCACGGAACCTTACCTTCATTATTTCGAAGGTCAACAGGGCTATGTACCGTTGTGTGTAGTACTCGCCTTCTTCGTATGGCTTCTTCCATACTTGTATGATGAATTCTCGCAGACTGCCTACGAGTTTCAACTGGCGGTACAGCAGGGTGCGCATACATTCTTTCGGCACCCACATCTTTTTTATAAGAAAGTCGGGAAGCTCCATCAGCTCCCTGTTCTCGAAGTCGTAGCAGTTCTCTCCGGTCCAAGGGTCATACGTTCCGTATATCTCGTCGTACCTTCGTCTGTTCTCTGCCACAAGATCTTCTATCTCTCTTTCAGTCACATGTGCCATTTGCCAAATCGTTTAGTTCTTCGTAATCAGCATCCTGTATCTGCTCTACTCTCGACACGTCAAGCTCGTTGCCTTCTTTTACCTTCGTCACGCTCAATGCCGCAAGCTGCTTGAAGTCTTCATCCAGTCCGTGCGTCACGCTCACCTCGCTCTGCTTTGGTATCATGTGCTTCATGAGGTCTTTGTATACCGTCACGTAGGTCTTCGGGTCGTATTCCGCAAGCTCGTTCATGCAGCTCTCAAACTTCTCCTGGTTTCTTGCCAAGAAATCTCTCAGGAACTCTTTCTGTGCGCTTTTCTTCACCGGGAGTATGGTCTTGGCTTTCGCTCTCTTCTCCTGCATTATCTCCCTCACGCTCTTCACACCGTCAAAATCTCCCATGGCTTATCCGAATGGCTTTAGTGTGTGTATCATGCCACCGGGCTTCATGGCGTTGGCATTGTCGGTTATCTCTAATTCGGCATCTTCAAGCTGGCTGTACTTGTCTACCGTCAGTGGGTCTCGGCTTGTCAGCTTCAGCAGGAGGTATTCATACAATGCTCCTGTAGATATGTAGTCGTGTATTGACTGCACTAATGCGTCATAACGGGTATCGTCCCAGCAGTCGGGCATCCTTAGCCATATCTCTTTCTCGTCCCATTCTTTCAAGGCGTTGTCTCTTACCTTGCCTTCGGGCTTCATCACGTATGATGACAGTATGCCTTCTGCCTTTGATATGTATTTGTCAAACCATCGGTAGAAGATTGGACGCTCGCTGTCGTTCTCGCTCGTCGGTATCTCTTCTTCTTGGTTGGTCTGGTTGCCTCGTCTCGCCCTGCCTACCATCATGGTTGTTCCGTCTATGTCATACCATAGCTGTGTGGCGTAGATGAAGATCCTCTTGTCGGTATATGTGTGTCCTGCCACTTTCTTGCGCACGTCAAACGGGTTGGGGCTGTCTTTCCAGCCTCGTTCTCTGTCGTAGTGTTCGGGATGTAGTGCGTTGAATTCCATGTCATACCTCCTTTGCTATCGTTATCTCTACTTCTGTTTCTATCTTGTCGCTATGCCGTGAGAACAGCGTTATTGTCACTACTCCCGTGTTCTTTGCTTTCAGACGGAAACAGTGGGGCTCCCGGTCTCGGTGCACTTCCATTATCTCTGGGTCACTGCTTCTTGCCTCTATATCGTCTATGGCTCCGGCATCTATGGTGTATGATAGCGTCACGTCTTCATCGTCCAAGGCTATCGTCACGCCGCCGTCGCTGCCGCTACCGTCTACTTTGGCTGTCAAGCTCTGCGTGTAGGGCACGGTGGGCACTCTCGGACCACTCAGCACGAAGCAGCGTCTTATGTTCTGCTCGTCAAGCACAAGGAAGGCTTGGTATGGCTCGGCTTGCTTCTGGTTGCTGGTCTTCAACCACCACTGGTACATCATGTAGTCTTCTACGTATTTGGCTGTCATCCTCGCCAAGGTGTCGGTGAGCGTTCCGTTGTAACGTCTCGATACGTCAAGGGTGAAGTCTACCACATCGTCGTCTGTCTCGTTGTAGAAGATCACGTTGTCGCCTATCGTCTGCGCCGTTGGCACTATGTAGTCTACAAGGATGGTCTTCACCACTTCAAGGGCTGTCCTGAAGTCATGGGTCAGCGTCCTGTCATGTACGTCTTCAGTACCTGCCGTTTCTTGCAGACTCATCTTTGTCGCTTTCTCGTCGGCTGCGCTGTCTATTCTCGCCTTCATATAGGTGGCGTTCTTCACGGCTTCTATCACTGCCGACTTCACTATCTGGAATCTTATTATCATATCTTCTTCTCCTCTCTTTTTCGTTTCACTCTTCTAATGTCACTTCGCCCTTCATGTCCAATAGCGTCTTGCCGCTCGCTTCTGGCGCATCTGCCGTACATAGTAGTTGTAGGGCTGCATTTACGTGGTTCGCCATGTCCTCGGCATATTTCTTGGCTATGTCGAGCCGGTTGATGGTCAGTATGTCGTATGCCACGTATGCCGCCACGTAGCTTCTGAAATTCTCTTCAAACAGCTGTGCCTTGAAGTCGTTGATTCTTGTATCTTTGATAAGGAAGGCTACGTTGATTTCGGTGTCGGTCACGGCATCCACATGGGGGGATAACTGTCCAGAAAATACGTATACGGCATCTTTCGTGTATTGCTTCAATACGCTTTCTTCGGCTGAGGATAGGGTCACTCCTGTAAACAGTATGTGTCCTTGGCTGTCGGTGAGCCTCTTGCCGATTATGGACATCTGCGTCTTCACCCTCTTCTTTATGTCGTCATACTTGACGGTTATCTGTCTTGTCTCTGCCATACCTTATGCTGCTTGATTGTTATTGAAGAACTGCTGCACGGCTCCTTGGTCGGCTCCCTGCACAATGCCATTCTCGTCTACCTGTCCTCCGCCTTGCTGCTGTGCCATCTGTTGCTGCTGTGCATACATCTGTTCGAGCTGCGCCTGCTGCTCCTGTACGCTTGCCAACAGCTTGTCGGCAAATGGCGCATTGAGGTTCTGCAGATACTGCACGATGTTTATGCCACCCATCTCCAACAGCTTGTCAAGGGTGTCGTTCTGCATGGTGTTGTAGGTGGCGGTGGCGGCGGCGTTCTTGATGCTTATCTTGAAGTGTATGTCTCTCGCCGACAACCTGTCGTATTTGTACACCTTGTTGAAATTCCTGTCGTATACCTTCCTGCCATCTTCATAGAACTGCTGGATCGTCATGCACTTCTTGGTGGCAAGCTTCTCGGTAAACACATCCATATCTGAAAGGATGGTGTACAGCGAGGTGGTGGCGTTCTGACTTTCCTGCGCATAGCGTGCGGCTGACGTTCCTGCCGAAGGGGTCTTGCCTTGCAGGGCTCCGCTCACATTGCTCACTTCTCTTATCAGATTCAGCTCTATCTGCAGTAGTTCGTTGGTGCCGATATTCACCGCATTCGAGGTTATTATCTCTGGTCTTATGTTCGGCATGGTCTTCTTCGGCGTATAGAATATCCATCCGTCGTATTCTATGGCATTTTCCATAAACTGTTCCGGGGTCATGTTGCCCAACACGGTGGTCGGTATCATCTTGAAACCCTTGAAACTGCTTCTTATCGCCATGTCGTTCATTACTATCAGTCTGTTGATATATCGCTGTTGGTCTATCACGTTCGCCATAAACGGGTGTATCTCGCCGTTGATATATGGATACAGCTTCATCGTAAACGGATGGCTCTTGTAGTCATAGGGGGTCTCACCTTGGCATAGCACCGTGCCGTCGGGTGCCATATAGGTGTAATACCAGTATTTGTCGGCTATCTCCCAACTCTTGATGTATGCTCGCTCGTCTTCGGGCACTCCTGCCTCGTCATACTGCTGCTTGCGCTTCTCGTTGTCGCTACGGAGCTTGGCTATCATCGCCGTATCGTCCATGTCTATGCGGAAGTAGGCTTTCGTGCCGCTCGTCGCTATCGGGTCGAAACATTGTAGCCTTGCCTTGGTCTCAGTGGTCCACACTTCGATTACTCTCGCATAGTGTCTGCCTTTGTTGGAGTAGTCGAAGCTGAGGTTTTCAAGTCGCTTCTCTTCGTTGAACTCGTAACCTTCGCTGCTGTCGTCTGTCTGGTTTATGTCGAAGATGCTGTCAAGGTCGGCTATCGTCAGATTGTATTCTGCTCTTGCGAATTTCTTGTATAGGTCTTCCCGGCTTACGTCATGCAGAACGCCTATCAGACTTATATCGTTGTGTCGTGGGTCGCTGCCACACTCGAAGAACATGTGGTCGGGCTCCATTAGCTCGGTCCACGAATCGGGCATCTCTAACTCTTTGTCTTCCCAACTTTCTCTTACGAACATCTGCCCTCCTTGCAGATAGTCTTTTATCGCATGGTTCAGCATGTCTTGCATCTCGGTGGTCTGCCAGTTGCATTGCATCGTCGCACTCATCATGTCGCTGAGCTGCCGGGAGTCGTTGTCTCTCGCAAAGCATACGGGTTCGGTGCCTTGCTTGGCATATAGTCCTGTTATGCTTTCCAAGATGCTTACCATTATGTTGTTGCTCATCGGGGTCTGGTTCCGCTTCTCCATATACTCCCGTTCGCTCATCTCTTGCCAATAGCCGTGGCGGTACACTCTCACCGTATCGCTCCATTGGTCGCCTGTGCAGTAGCGCATCGTCCTCGCCCTCGTCTCTCGCACTCCGCTGAGATTGCTCCATGCATTATAGCAACGGCAACGTAACTCCCAGTCTCTGCCGTGCTCCTGACGGCTCTTGCGGGCTTTCACGGAGTCGTAGCTGTTATGACGGGGCATCACACGGCTTAGTGTCAGTAATCTCGACTTTACCATATTTTTTCTTACACATTGTTATATTATATGCGCAAAAATAGGGAGAAACAAACCCTTCTTTGTCGTATTCCAACCGCCGCTTTGTTCGTGATTGGAATACGGCAATTCGCCTTTTGGTTATTTGCATCTTTGCCGAAAAGTTTTAATGCATTTGAATATGGCAAAAACAGATTTGAATCAAAAGGATATTGATGCGGCTGCACAGCAGGCTAATCCTGCCGAGACCGTCGATGAACGCCCTAACAGAACGGCTTTTTCCAAGCGGTTCGCTAAGCGTCATTCTGATGTTGACTTCGAGGATAAGGAGGCTCGCTATGCTGCGATGAATGATGATGCCGACGCTCTTGGAAAATACGAGGAGAGCGGTGCGGCGCTCAGCAAGATGCTTGACAACAACAAGTGGCTCGCCGCTATGGTGCTTGACTCTACTCGTAAGGGGATGCATCCGTTTGAGTGGATGGCTTCGCAGGGCATCGACATCAAGGCGGCTCTCGAAGATGAAGAGCTGGGCAAGAAGGTGGCGGAACAGATTACCGCATATCAGGAGAAGGTTGCGGAACAGGAGAAGCATAGTGAGGAACTGATGAATAATCTCCAGAAGTCTCGTGAGGCTCTTGATAAGCTTGGATTGTCTGACGAGGAGGCTAACGACCTCTACGCTAAGGTGTGGAGAGTTATCGGTGATGCCGAGGATGGAAATATATCCACCGACACTTGGAAACTTTTCATGAATGCCTACAACTATGATTCTGACATCTCTTCGGCTCGTGAGGAAGCGGCAATGAAGGCTCGCAACGAGAAGATCCAGAATAATATCCGCTCTTCTGCCTCTGAGGGTATTCCGCCTTCGCTTTCTACGAGTGGTGCTGGTAATGCTCCGGCTGCACCGAAACGCAAGAGGGAGAGTTTCTTTGACGGCATTCGCAGTAACTAATTTTTTTAATATATATACAAAACAAGATGAAGAAGAATATTAATTTTTCCCATTATGCTCAGTTCGTCTGCAAGATGATTCTGATGCTTCTCGCTGTCGTGACTGGCGGCGGTGTTATGGCTATGGCTGATACTTTCGAACCGCAGATTGGTGACGAGGGTCCCGAACCGGCTTCCAAGGAGACGGTTGACGCTAAGGAGCCTGTTGATGCTAACACAAGCGACCGTCTTAGCCCTGGTGGTAGAAAGGATGGTCAGGACCTTACTGGCTCGCAGGCTTCAAGTACTCAGCTTCGTGAAGGTGGACTGCTCGAAAAGGAGTGGGATAGCGAGATTGTGAAGTTCTATCCGTTCAAGACTCCTATCCTTTCTATCGTCCGTCAGATGGCGAAGACGGTGAACATCAAGAACTGGGAGGTCTCGCATCAGCGTGTCGGTGGCGAGACGCTCGACGGACAGGTGACTACCGAGATTCCTACTGGCGATACTGTGGAGATTAACTCTACCAACTTCTCTGGCTCTATCCGTCCTTTCTATAAGGGTACTACGGTGATTGCTTCGGGTATTGCCGGTTATGCGGAGGGCTCCAAAACCAAGAAAGAGGGTACTCTTATGCTCTACGTCATTGAGGCGAACGGCAAGAAGGCTGTCATGCAGGCTATCAATGGTCAGCCGAAGAACGAGGGTGACACAAGGGAGAATCTTGACAACATGACGTGTCCTGCTATCCCTGTCGGTACTACACTGCTCGCTGCGGCTTCGGCGGCTTCGGAGTCTCAGCTTACTATCACTCCTGAGAACTTCCAGCCAAGAGAGAAAAAGGTGTATGTACAGAAGAAACTTCTGAACATCGTGTTTACTGACGACTACGAGAAGGTGAAGAAGGAACAGCCTATCACGGTGGCTGACCTCAAAACTGATGCTGTTATCAAGTATAACCTTCGTGCGGAACGTACTTACCTCTTGGGTTGCAAGTCTCGATTCAAAGCGGAGACGGGCGACGGACAGATTGAGGATGTCTTCACTTCGGAGGGTATCATCAATCAGCTCACAAATACGTATGCTATCGGAGATACCTACACGCTCGGAGACCTTATCGCTATCTCTAAGCTCCAGTTTACCGAATTCTCGGAAAACGACCGATGCTTCGCATTCTGCGGAAAGAACGCTATCGAGCGTCTTGAGAATATCAAACTTGAGGGTAGCCATCAGAATGACTTTATCAACCATAATGAGTTTGACCTTACCTTCAAGCGTTTCAAGGACACTTTCGGTTCTATCGATTTCGTATGGGCTCAGACGCTCGACCTCTTGGGCATGTCGGACTTCATGATTATCTTCGACCCGAAGGCTTCTCGACGTTATGTCAAGATTGGAAAGAAGGAACAGACCAACGATATGTCGAAGGGTGGTGGAGAAGTGCGTGACGCTAAGCGTTGGATCCATCAGGAGGCAGACTCCGTGGCTCTCCGTGGCTACAACTCTATCCTCGTCGGACCGGCTTCTAAGATTGCACAGATTGCTACCGAATCACTCGGCACCATCATCTCTGCACCGAAACTGCCGGACACTCCGTCTAAGGGTATGAAGGTGGCTCTCACACAGGACTATAAGGTTGGTGAGACTACTTACGAGAAGGGTTCTGTCTACTACTACACTGGCACCGCTTGGACTGTATACACCGGACAGGATACGGCTGCGTAACTGACGTTTCATAAATAAGCTATCAACGGGCAGGATATTTCAGTCCTGCCCATTTAAAAAGAAAGTATAAGAATATGATTAAAACATATAAAGCAAGGGTTCATCGTAACAATGTCAGCTATCTGCTGTATGGAAAGCAGGGTAACGAGGTACGCTTTAACTTCACTGACGGTAATATAAATATTAACAAATACCCTACTCTCACGCTGAGAGGACGCTATTTTCAGGAGCTACTGGAGGATAGCTTGCTCTTTAAGGGGGAAACGGTGGTTATAGAACACGAACAGGAGGAGTTCCCGGGCGAGAAAGCGGAACGTGAGAATGAAACAAACTCTGTTTCCGTTCCTACTCCTGCCGCTCCTAAACAGCCGAAGACGGAGGAGGTGAGGGATATTTACACTTCTGATGAGGTCATTGCGTACATCAACGACCGCTTCGATAAGGAGTGCAAGACTCTCGCCACAGCTATGAAGCATGCTTCTAAGGCTGGGCTTATATTCCCGGATTTTAACGAGTAACCTTTTTTATCTGTGGTATCATGAGCGTAGAGGAAATAATTAAGGCTGTTAGGTGGTGCGTTGACGAAGAGTCGAACAACTCTTCTGCTATCATCGACGACAAGGAGGATGCCTATATGGATAATATCATAAAGGCAAAAATCCCTGACGCTCTCCACTGGATTGCTATCACTGCCACGGCTTCGTCTGTCTTGTCGGGGTCTTCTGATACCAAGGCGGCAAGCTCGGTGTCGGTGTCTACTGATATTTCGGTGGAGCTGTACGAGAATTATCCCGACATAGGCATTATCTCTATGCCTTCTAATCTCGCTGTCTTTAACATCAATCGTGTTAGGGCTAAGGGATGGCACAAGGGGGTTGTTCCGATGGAAGATACTGATGATGAGGAACTGCTTATGTTTGACGAGTCGTCTAAGGGGACCGCCGACAGACCGCTTGCGGCTATCATGCGTGTGTCGCCTCTGAAACTTCTCGTACAGCCGGTTCCCGAAGACAGAATTGTCACGGTGTCTTACGTCGGTGTGCCTACGCAGACCTCTCAGGACGAAAACAAGAATGAGGTGGTCAACATTCCTGACACTTTCAGAAATGCCCTCATCTATTATATCGCATTCCTGCTCCTGTCTGCCTATGATGATACCAAGGCTACACAAATGTATTCTATTGCCCTGCAGCAACTGGGCGTTAACCAAACAGCGAAGTGATATGAAGAATATTTCTGCAACATACAGCAATACGGAAAAGGCGTGGGTCTCTCCCGATATTACGGAACAACGCAACTTCTATCTCATGATTGAACTGAAGACACCGGGCAAGGTGGTTATCAGACAGAAGAACCGAAACGGCGAGTTCCCTATGGTTCCCATGAAGAAGCACAGGAACGCTACGGTTTTCCATCTGCGCATGCAGCTAAACGCACCAGCTTCTACTATTCGCATTTTTACTTCCTCTGAACCTAAACTTATCAGATATGCCTACATATAAACAAGATGTTAAACTCGGTACTATGGTGCCGCTGATTAAGACGGACGATATTGATAAGTCCGCTATCACTACGGATAGGTTGGCTGACGCTTCGGTGACTACTGGCAAGATAGCTAAGGGGTCGGTAACGGCTGAAAAGCTTAGCCCATCTTTACTAAAGCTTATTGAGGCAGCCACGGGGATTCCTTCAGATACGATATTAGAAATAGAACAAGCGTTCAAGGACATCCAAGCTTTAAAAGGCAAGACTCAGGAACTTGAGAAGATGATACAAGACATTATCTCCCAAGGAAGCAGTGTGTCAAAGATAGAGAACAGTGATATAGCCGATATATGGGAAAGAAACTAAGTAAACGAAAAAAGATATGGAAAATTCAAGATTTTTAGATGAGATTGGACTTGACTATCTTGTAAAGAAGATCAAGGCAGCTTTAGGAAATAAGGTAGAGCTTGATGAGAATGGCATGATACCTTCAGAACTCATTCCTGGTAATAGTATGGAGATGGTTGAGTTTGATGGCTTTGTGGATGATGCTGAGATACAACAGGTGGGTACCACAGCCTCCAACTATACAGTAGTATATGTGAAGGCAAAGAAGTATTTTGCAGCTCAGGTGCCGCAGGCAAGTGGAGGAGTATCTGTTTCAAAACCTCCATTGTATTACAATGTATGGGAGACATATGCAAAGTATCAGAATGATGATGCTCAGCAGCCAGTTCCCCACTCCAACAAGATCTTTGTAGACAAGACAACACAGAAGAGCTACAGGTGGAGTGGCAGTGATTTGGTAGAAGTATCTTCTACAGGAGGCAATGTAGGCAGTATTGCTGACAGCAAAATAGATGAGATATGGAATATAAATGAGTAAACATTATATAAATTATTATCAATATGGAGAAAAAGTTTTTAGATGAGACAGGTTTGAGGCATCTCATAGCCAATAAGATCAAGCCAGAGCTTGACAAGAAGGTAAGTTTGGATGAGAATGGTATGATACCAGCAGACAAGCTACCAAGTTATGTTGATGATGTAGTGGAGTTTTATGGTCTTGTAGACGATGCTACTATTCTGACAGAAAGCTTGGGTGGCAGTACAGTATATACTGTAGTATATGTAAGAGCCAAGAAGTGTTTTGCAGCTCAGACGGGTCTTACCCAAGCAAAGACCTACTACAATAACTGGGGAACGAGGGAGAACTATCAGGAGCTGAACGGTAATCCTTATGGAGGTAAGATATTTGTAGATATAAATACCAACAAGACCTACCGTTGGGGTGGTACAGAGCTGGTGGAAATAAGCTCAGGCGGTGTATCATTGGGAGAGACCTCTTCTACAGCCTATGCAGGAGACAAGGGAGCACAGAATGCCAAGGACATCCAAGCCATCAAGGATGGAGATTTGCCATTGGTAGGTTTGAGCATTGCCAATTTCAACACCAGTACCCAGGCAGTTGTAACCCCTTGGAAAGTGAAGACAGCAGACGGAACTTCAGTCGCATGTACAGCTCTGGGCAGTCTTGATACCCTTTATGGTTATACTGTGACATTTACAGGAAGCTATAAATGGCAGGAGACCGCAGGCTATAAGAGTCCTACAGCAGTGAATGGTGGCAACTGGAAGAATAAGATGCTTCCAAAGTCAGGTCTTTATTCTGAAGAGATTACCGTAGACAACATTACTTCAGATACCACCATTACCGCAAGTGTGAAGGCTCCAAAGCAGGGACTGATAGTAGAGAACGGCTATGTCAAGGCAGCAAGTGCAGCGGACTTTGACACCAAGTCTGCCTCAATCAGTGTGCATTTCCAGTATAAGGTATTTGCAGGAGCAGTTACCTCAGCCCTTGACAAGAGTGGTTTGGAGGAGAAACTTCAATCATCAATCAAGGGAGGCAGCTATGTTGCCCAGAATGGCAGGGGAAAGGTTCTGACGGGAGTTACTACAACCAGCCAGCAGTATTATGTATATGCTTATCCATCCAAGTTGGGCAAACTGACAAAGATAACAATGAATGATGCAGTTCCATTGCTTGATGGAGGTTTCACATTCAAGACTCTGACAGTGAAAGACCCTGAGACAGGCATGCAGCTGGAGTATAATGTATATACCAGTGAGCAGATGGGAGCATTCAGCAATGCTAAATTGGATATTGCATAGTTTTATAACAGTTAAAAAGAAAGGACAATAGATATGGCAAGAAAAGGTTTGGCGCAGGCAAATACCCTGAGGAGCAACAATACCACAGAAACAGGTTATGGCGTTGTATATGCAGATGAGATAAGTGGTCATAGGACAGTAGCAAATCTCACAGCCTTGTATGCTTTGAATGACTGGCAGTTGAGTGTTTCCAAGAACAATACAGACAATGATGCAATAGGCCAGTTGTGGTATGTAGTAGATGCTGATGACAAGGGCAATGGAGATTTGTATCAGTTGAAGAATTGGGAAAACAGAAAGAAAGCAGAAGGCTGGCAGAGGTTCAGTGCAGGCACCGTGGACATGAGTTCCTATCAGACCACAGCAGAGGCAGACAAGAAATATGTCAAGGAAGCAGAGCTTACAGCCCTTGCAGATACCGATATAGACAATCTGTGGAGTGAGGCTATTACGAAGTAAAAATAATATAGATACAATTAAAACAAGGATTAATTTTTTTAGATTATGGAAAGAGAATATATTTCAAAAGACAATTTGAGCAAATTTGCTTCACTTGTAAAGGGCTCAATTAATACAGCCCAGAGTACAGCTAATACAGCAAAGACCAATGCAGCCAATGCCCAGAAGACAGCAGATAATGCTGTTACTGCTGCAGCAGGAGCTTTGGCAGAGGCTAAGAAGAAAGTTGCAGCTGTGAAGACTATCAATAATGTAAGTCTTGTAGGTAGCGGTAATCTTACTCTTGGAGATCTTGGTATTGATACAACGTTGTGTGAGGTTGTGACTGCACTTCCTGATGCCGCTTCTGCTAAAGGTGGCAGGATTTATCTTGTAAAGAGTGCTGCAAGTGGAACAGACAATGTTTACAAGGAGTATGTCAGACTGTCGAAAAATGAAGCCCTTCCTTCTGGTCAGGCAGGTCTTGTCTTCTATTGGGAGCAGCTTGGTGAGTGGAAGGCAAATGTAGACTTGTCACCTTATGCCAAGAAGACAGATCTGACGAAGAGTGCAGTAGGTCTTGGCAATGTAGATAATACCAGTGACACTAACAAGCCTATATCTACAGCTACACAGGCAGCCTTGAACAACAAGGTGGATAAGGTGAGTGGTAAGGGTTTGAGTACAAATGACTTTACGGCAGCATATAAAACCAAGTTGGATGGCATAACTGCGGGAGCCAACAAATATTCTTTGCCAACAGCTACAGAAGGTGCTCTTGGAGGTGTTAGGGCAAAAAGTATTGGTACTCCTATATCATTTGATGCAAAAATTCAAGATACTGTTATAAGTGGTTTTCATTCTACTACTGCAAAAAGTGATAGATTATACCCTGTAGAACTATTCTATAACGGTCGTGCATTTGTGAACGTTCCTTGGACAGATAGCAACACTACTTATGGTGTAGCTACTACAAGTAATAATGGTTTGATGTCAAGTACTGATAAAACAAAACTTGATGGTATAGCTGCAGGTGCTAATAAAACTGTTGTAGATACTGTATTAAATCCTACTTCTACAAATCCTTTGCAGAATAAGGTACTCTGTGAATCCCTTAATGCTATGCAGGACACTATAGATGGTAAGGTTGATTCCAGTGAGTTTACAGATCTTACAGATACTGATATCACAACATTGTGGAATAACGCTAAGTAAGTTATGGGCTAAGAGAGTGGTAATATAAGATTGCTGGGTCGGGAGTGGGTATGTTTGTCCTGTCCTGACCCATTTAAATAAAAAGTAAAAGATATGAGCATGTTTAGTATGACGAGTGATGCCTTGACAAAGATTTTCAAGAAGATAAAGGACAATTTAAATGAAAAGGATTATTATATCATCAGGGCAGCTTTGCAGGGTAGGAGTATTATAACAATATCAAATGACAGTCAGGTATTATCCAGAAAATATACTTATGGTGTTATTTTGGATTATGCTCTAAAAAAGAAGTTCTATTATTCAGACGGTTCAACAAATACAGAGATAACCCTCAGTAATCTAAGAACATTGCTGAATGGCATTTTGGCTCCCTGCTTAAAGATACCATCCAGTTATTGGAGCAGTACTCCATTTATGGATGTTACAGGCTCTAATATGCTATTAAATATTGTAAGATGTGAGACAGTGAATGGAAGTACTAAATGGATACTATATATGGACACAGATAGTGAAGACCAGATTTATACAGCCAGTACTTCCTCAAAAGTAGGTTATTATGGCAGTCATACTGTCAAGTATGGTTTCTATTCCCAGCCTTGGGAGATTTGGATACCTTCAGGTGCATCATCAGGAACAGTAAAAATAGATTGGTAATGATTATGCGAAAGATAGAAAGGATTTTCGTGCATTGCACGGCAAATGCGCAGTCATTAAGTTAACAAAGAAGTATAAGGTGGTACATGAGGGAACCAAGATGGTGTTCCCTCTCACAGAGGAAGGTGATAATGCTGAGGTATTCCCATCAGTGAATGCCACCGCAGTAGAGTTTGATACATACTCAGAAGCCAAGGCTTACGTAGATGAGCATAACTTGGTGTATGAGGACCCATCATCTGAACAGCCTCATGACTAAAAGAAACCGAAACAATATCCTCGGCATGGCGGTATACTTTCTTATCGCCATGCTCTTCGGAAGTGGCTACGCCATACTTGCCCTCATAATACATGAAGACAACGACCGCTGCCACTACTATCAAGGAAGATGGAACAGAGGAAATCTCATTAGAGGCATCCTCTCCATTCCCATCGGCGCATTAGCAAGATGTTGTATATTATAATAAGGTGAGGCAGAACTAAGAACCTGCCTCATTTTTTATTCCTCCTAATAGCACATACGGCAAGGAGTCCTACCAATACTCTTTGCCTCTTCTTTACTTACTTCTTTAATCTCTCCTCCGCAATTACTTAGCCCATCACAAGACCTTGATTTGTGGTATCTATATGAATATCCTCCCGTACAAACATACACCATGTTAGAGCACGAAGATAAACACACAATAATGCTGAATAACAAGATAATCTTCCTCATATTATAGTCCTAAACTTTTTGTATTAGAAAAGCAACTATCGCTTTCTTCTTCCTCCCCATAGCTGTTATTTTCTGTGATTTCCCTTATCTTTTTGAAAGTTTCATTTGATACACAAAGACTGCAAACCGACTTGTAGTCTTTGTGAGAAAGACTTTTTGTTTCAACGAAACTCACCTGATAATTTCCCTTTGAATTATCTTCATCACCCAAATAAATCAGACTCATGCAGTTTTTGTCAACATGAAGACACTTTGACCTGTCAACATAAACAAACTCCGTAAGTTCTCCTCTCTTTGGCTCCTCTTTCTCTTTATTTTCAGAACAACCAAGTAGACAGAACGGCATAACAAATAACACTATCTTCTTCATATCTTATATCATTTTAAGCGTAATCACCACACAAAAGTAATAAAATATTCCTCTTTACACAACTTTTATCGTAAAATATTATACAATAATTCTACAATCTGTCGTTGTTTTTTATAACTTTATCCAAAAAGTAATAATACACCAAAAGGAAAGGCGAACCCCACCGCTCGCCTTTCCCTCTTTCTCACCCTAATCACCAATCATTGCCCTCATGTACCACCAAATCTTACTCCCCTCCAATACATAATCATCATCCTTGAAGTAAAACTCGTAGGCAGCCTTGAAAGCCTCACCATCCGACAACACCCTACACGTGTCTGCATAGAAGGAGTTGTATGCCACATATTTGTCCCATACTGTTGTACCTTCGGGAAACTCCAAGTCTTTCGTCGCTTCCTCTATCATCCTCTCCGTCCACTTCGGTTCCGTATGCTCCACACCTTCCTTGTCTACATATCGCAGTCCTTTCATTGCCCTTTTTGCGGTTTTTTCACAAAAATGCGGCTCATGCGTCACTCTTACGTCATTTAACAATATATACATTACCATAACCAATCCTCCTAACCTAACTTTTCACTTAAAGCCCTCATCATAGCTTTCAGCTCGTTCATACCATTCTCCAAAGAGCCTATCCGCTCCTCCTGCTTCTTCTTCTCCGCAAGAACAGGATTCCACTCTGTCAGAATCTTATCGCAGCTTTCTACCCTCGCTCTGTGCTTCTCCATCGAAGCAAGTGCATCCTCACTCTCGGCTTTCATCGCCTCCACATCACGGAGGATACCCTCTCTGTCTACCGACAATACCGTCATCCCGGCACTCACCACCGTTGAATCGGCAGGCATGGTATAGGTCTTGTTCGTGCCGTCCTCCTCTATCGTCACGTCTACTACCATGGCAAGAGCCTGTCCGCTATACTGTTGCGGAAATCTCGGTGCGGTTGCCGTCACCACCTTGCCGGTTCCCACTCTCATCTCGTCACCCTTGTGCAACATATACACAGGGTATCCCTGTTTCATATCCTTGAATGTCATATCTTCTTCCCTTTCCTCTTACGTGAAACAAAAGGGAAGAGCCTTTGCTCGGATTTCTTTTCCGTAGGCAAAGACCCTTCCTCCATTCATGCCGTAGCGGTGGTCTTGGCACCCAATGCCGCTATCAGCGTAGCGTTCTGCTTTTGCTGTGACAGCTCTAACCTCGCATCATTGTACTTCTGCTGCAAGTCTTGATTCCAGTGACAGTTCAGAGTGTCGATGATCCTCTGAGTGTTGCCGTTGGCGTTCGTCTTCAAGTCACACGCTATCTGGTTCATCTGGAACCCGATGTTTGCTGCAGCTCTCTCTATACCGGTATTGGTGTAGGAGAAGCCTTGCTGCATCTGATTCACGATGTCCTTCTGTCCCAGCTGGTTCTCATAACCCATGCGGATAATGTTCTGCTGAGTCTGGCAGCAACAGTCCTTCAACTGCTGAATGAGGTTCATGTCGCCCAAGTTCACGGCATTAATCACTCGCTCTGCCGAATAACCCACCTGACCGCCTACTTGCTGAATGGCTGACTGCACGGCGCAGATACCGCTCTGCAACTGGTTGAAATCGCAGTTCAAGTTACTTGCAAGCTGGCCCAAAGCGGTGTTGTTGCCCTTGATGGCATCCATCAAAAGATTGGTGTTGTTGCCATCCTGTAGTTGGGTGCTCAACTGGTTCAGCTTTGATTGGATTTCGGCATCCTGAACTTGGTTGCCGCGGTTGCCCCAACCAAAACCGCCATTGCCGAACATCGCCATAAACATGATATAAGCGAAAGGATTATTCATCCAACCGTTCATGTCATTGTCCCTGTTTGCCATTGCCGCCCATGCGAGAGCATCATTGTTTCGCGCTCCATCGCAACAGATTATTTTCTCTGCTTCCATAATAATAAATAGTTTTTGTGTTGGTTTCGTCCACTATTGAACTTGGTACAAAGTTACTAACCAATAACCATCATGCCTAACTATCCTCAACATCTATTTTACCGCACCTAACTACCACACTTTCAACCACTTACCATGAGGATTCTTTGCATCAAAAAAAAAAACACTTTTAAAGGATACAACCTGTTGATTTTTTTTATACTTTTGCAAAAGAATTACGCTTTAACAATTATTTCTATGAAGAAATCAGTCTTATTATTTTATGTACTCTTAGGGATTATAACTCTGTCGTCTTGTGCAGATAATGTGTATATATGTACTGGAGGATATTCAAGAAGATTCCACAGGACAGAGTATTGCAAGGGATTAAGGAATTGCAGTGGCATTGTTAAGAAGCTTACAAAAAAAGAAGCTATAAACATGTATAAAACACCGTGCCATATATGTTATAGTGAAAAATATAGAGAATATTACAACAAATGAAACAAAGAACAAACAAAACAGGTATTAAGAGATTCCTTCTCTGTCATCATGTAAGAATTTCCACTTGGGTATTACTTTATATGCCTGTCTTAGATTTATGGGCTAAAAGATGTGGAGACAATATGACCTACCAAAACATGATACCTATTGTTGCTTCTGCCGCCCCTTTTCTTATTGGCATGTGTTCTTCCAAAACGCACAGATCAAGATACAGATATTTACTTTGGATCTTGTCAAACATGTTATGCTGTATTATTATGAGCCTTTTGGATTACTATTATTTCGGGAAAGACTATTTGAACGAAATAATGACAGTCGCTTTGTTCTATCCGTTAGTCTGCTCTCCTGTAATAATCGCACGAACATATTATTCTAAAGAATTAGATTTGCTGGATTATTTCTACAGAAAAGAAGAACCCCATATAATAGGATATGTCGTTGGTATAATTGCAGGGTTTTATATTATCCTTTTCTCCCTTCTTTTTTTGTTGGACCATTTTGACACAAAAAGAATAGTCATTTCTTCTATAAGGGAAGATTATTTCTTTATTATTATAACAATGATAGAATTGGTGTTATATCTAATTGGATATTTTATTTATATAGCCTACAAAGAAAAAAAAGGGGAATACATTTATTTTGAATAAAGAGAAGAGTGAGCTTAATGCTCACTCTTCCCCTACTGGTTATTTCCATTATGGAAACTACTCGCTCAGCTTATCCAAATCCCTCACGGCTTCCTGCATCTTTAGATTGATGTCGTTATTTATCGACTTTATTACCTCTGGGTCTGAGGTCTTCTTCAGAAGATTCTTCTTCTTGCCGATATAACTATTTGCAGCATTCCATATTTCAAGCCTCTGGCCCTCCTTGCTTTGACTGAACTTATACTTCTTAGCCTCGTTCTCCAAGTTTAACTTCAAGTCGGGAGTATTGGTCTTCAACTGGTCTAAGTTATACTTCGTCTGCCTTAGCTCATCTGTATAGTTGTACCACTTCGACTTCGTTCTCTGCATGTCATGCCCCTCAGTGGAAGTATAGATGAAGTTTCGGTATAATGGTATCTGATTCTTGTCAAACTTCTCCCATTCGGCATAAGCATCCTTGATAGCATTCTCGCCATTATATCCAGCCTTAAGGCTTTTGCCTACGGCATATCCTGTCTTAGCCACTCTGCCTATGGTAGCTCCCATACCGCCAACATAACCTTCCATCATGTGCTGCCAACCGTAAGGGGCTGTCCAAAAGTCTGCCCTATCATCACCCTTCATATCTTCCGTCGCATCCGGCATATCCGCAGTCCATTTGTTTGCCAACTTATTGACTTTTACAAACGCTTCATTCGTACTGTCATAAGCTCGCTTCCATCTTGGAGCTTTGTCAAGATAGGTCTGGTCTCGGTATATCGGTCGCCCCGTCCAGTCTCTGTTAGCTACAAGTTCACCACCAGCCTTCAGTGCTGTTGGTGTTACAGCAAGTGCTACATCATTCAATGCGTCTGTTGTATTGTCGCCCGGAGCATGATGCCCCAAAAAGTCAGAACTTGGTACCAGCTGCGCCAACTGTCCGAGTATGTCATATCCTATCGGAGTGTCACTCTTCAAACCATCATAGAAGCTATGTGCCAAGGCTACATCGCCAAGCCCGTAAAAGGCTCTCAACTCTATACCTAACGGCAACGTGAAGAAATGACCTCTAAATATATAGATGTTGATATTGTTCCTTCGTTTCCACTCTGGCAACTCGGCATAAGGGTCTTTCACGCCACCTCGCTTCTTCTCGTCTTCTATGCCCATCAAAAACTGGTTTATCGCAGCGATTGCCATATTCAAGGCAAACGGCATCACACCTAACGACATTGCCGTTGCCACAGGAGCAAACTTATAGTTCTTAAACAACATGTTCGCACCCTGCACACCAGCATTGTAGAACATCGTGTGATTCTTCATGTAGCTGTTGAAGAAGCCGACTACATTTCTGAACGCCACGTCCGACTTACTGTCATTCGCTGTCTTCAAAGTACTGATGGCATCTCCGCTTCCGTGCCTATTGAAGTTGCCCGAAACTTCCTTTGCATCATATACACTTCGTCCTATACTTCGCCCAGACTCTCTTGATGTCACGTAGCATGAATATCTCGCTATGTTCTCAAACGTCTCATTAGCGGTCTCGATGAATCCAGCCTTCTTCAAAGCTCTCGCAAACCATCCGTCAGCGTCTCTCTTGCCTGTCTTTACAAGGTTGTTATACTCCTTAATGACTCTTTCAAGCTTTTCAAGCTGCACGAAACCTGTCTGACCACCATTGTCCATGAACTCCTTGAAGTACTTCTGACGTGTGTTGCTTTCGTCTATCTTGTCATTGTTATACTTGCCGAGCATCTTCCAATAGCTGTCCTCACCATTGAGGAACTTCAAGTTGTTGTAATACTCCCTACAGAACCTCTTTGCGTATTTCGGTCCTTCCTTGACAAGAATTGCGGATGACACAGTAAAGTCTCGTACCATGTTGGAGGAGAAGAAGTCCGGGTTGTATGACGTGTTCAGCTGCGCACATGTCCTGTTGATGGATGATGACCACTTTGAAATCCGTGCCTCCAGCTTGCCTTTTGACGTTCCAGAATCGTGCAACAGACCGTTTATCGCTTGGGCTGCCCGTGGGTTGCCTTGACAGAAATACATACGCTTCTTACCGGCAATATACACCTCTACTATATGCTCATTCTTGTTTTTCTCACGCTGAAACTTGTAGCCGACACTGCCTCTACGTGTCAATAGCCTTGCCTCGCCCAAAGCCTCCTTCGCCCGCATCTTGTCTTCAAAAGTCTGTAATATATCGCTTATCTCATGCTGGGTGGCATCCTCTGGCACTTGTGGATATACCTCTTCCCACACTTCTTTGCCGTCAACGACATGCCTTTCAGCCCAAGGATGTATCTCAACAAAAACCTTTTCCTGTGCTTCGCCTGTCTCGTAAACATCCACGAATCTTGCGAAGTATTGTTTCACAATATTCTTCTCTCCGCTTATTATGGAACTTTTCGCCATCGCAAATATCTGAGCCATCACATTGGTATCGCTAAGGCTCTTTCGTCCGTTCGCCTTGGCTATGACAGAACCTATATACTGACTGGGGTCGCCGCTCTCTGTGATATAACCGTATACATCCTCGGCGGTAGTCTCATTGAACTTTCTCAATGGCACATACCAGTTGAACATACTCTTGAAGTGCGCCGCCGAATCTTTGTCTATCTTACCCGAATCGTATTCCGAATCTATGATAGCATCGGTAGCGGCTCTCTTCTTCTCCCAGAACTCCTTTACCAATCCGCTCTTCCCGTCATTGATTTTCTTCTCTACATCCTTCACCTTTTCTATAATGTCGGCATCACTTTTCCATCCTTCCGTATTCTTGATGATGTCGGTAAGACCGGAGTAGTCATATTTATTGGAGTCATATTCCTTGTATATCTTACTGCGAATCCACTCGTCCATCTGTCCGTAGTATTCGTCAAGCTGTAGCTTGCCATCTTCCAAGTCTTTGCTCAGCTCACCAAACTTCTGTTCCCACTCTTTTGACAGAGCATCTGCTTTCATCTTCGCCTTCTCTGTCTCTGTGCGTTCCCATTTCTTCGGTTCTGGCTGTTGCTCAGCAGCTTCCCTTATGCTCTTTATTTCCTCTCTCAGATTTTCTCCGATACGGTCGCGCACAAAGAACACTCGGTTTCTCTCCAGTCCATGCTTCATAATCATATAAAGCTCCGTATTCTGCTTCTGGAAATCGCTGTTCTTTCCATCCACATACGAAATAACTTTCTTGAAAACATCATCAAGAGGAGTCATATACTTCCTGTCGTATCTATCGCATTTCTTCTGACTTATACTACTGCTTCTGTTTTCTGCCTGCAACGGGTTACATGAAGAAGGAATGTCTCTTGCCACGTTCTTCTTTCCAGATACGGTTTCCATATACTCCTGCACAGACTGCATATAGTCCACCGTACTCTCCTTGGCTGAGTAGATTTTTCCTTCAAGTCGTCTGTTATACTCTTCTATCTTGGATGCCGTGGCTGGTGATGTCCTGAAATGAATCTTACCGTCTGTAGCCTGCTCAAAGTCCTTGTGACTCAAGTCAAGCACGTATTCTCGATTCTTCCCGTCATTGTCAAAGAACATGCCGTTCGCCTCTATCACATCGGGTACTGCCTCGTGGTCCAGTCGCCATCTCACGGCTTCTGCCCTCATCTTATAGAACACGTCGTTCGGATTCTTCTGTAGGTTCTTGCTTAGCCACAGCAGATACTTCACGTCCTTCGTGTTCGGTGCTATCCTGTAGCCTATCTCACGGAAGAAGTCTGTCACCTTGTTTCTGATATTACGCCAGAAGCCCGGCTCACCCCTGCCTTCCTCGGCAAGTCGTGCTATGCCTTCCTCTATGGCATCATAGATATTCAGAGGATTGCGTCTCCTCTCTTCGTCCACGAGCTTCTTCAACTCCGCATTCTCGGGCTTGTCAAGGTCATACCACACGTCACGAAGGAATCTGTCAAACTGCTCACCCATCAGTCCACGCATGCCCTTGTGTCCTACCGTCTCATGCCAGATGGTCTTCTCAGCAGTATACCTGTCATGGATATTCGGCATATACAGATGCACCTCGCCTGTCTTCTCGTCATACCAGCCTGTCACCTGCTTGCCCTCTTCAAGGGCTTTCTTCACTCTCGGACTGCTCACTTCCTCTGCGCTCTGCACCATGTTCACCTTCACGCCTGTCTCCTTCGACACTCTGTCCACATGCTTCACCACTACCGGAGCATCTTCTGATATTGTCGCAACAGAATTGTTCTGTTTTTCGGTTTTATTGTCCCCTATGCGAAAATTCAGCGACTTGCGCTTTTCTATATCAAAATCTTTCACTACATTTGAGGCAGAAGAAAGCTCTTGCTCGGTTAGCCAGGTTCCGCGATGGGTGCGGAGGGCCCCTAACCAAGTGAGGGCTTTTTCTTTGTCTACATTACAGGTCTTACCCGTGTTAAACCAATTTACGATTCCACGTGCTTCTTTCGGGAACAAAGTTTTTATCTCGTTTACTTCCAAAACTATTCCACCCTTTTGACGGCGTTCTGCTGCACGTATAGCAACAATAAAATTCTTTCCGTCCTTTTGCAGCTCTGTAAGAATTGTCTTTCCTGCCTCTTTCCCGTTTGTATTATCAAATACGGCAATAGGGGCATTTATGGCTTTCGGCAAATCCTTTATATCTTCAACATCAAAAGGATGGTCATTCTTGTATTCCTCCGATGACTTTCTTTCTATCTTGGCATATTCCAAAACAATTTCGCTGTCACCAAATCCTGCATCTTTTAAGAATGTACCCGGATATCCAAGTTTCAGTTCTCCACCCTTTTGTTTAGGGTCAGCTTTCAGACTTTCAAGACGCTCATTGAACCTCTTGTTAACATCCTCTATATCTTCCTCTGTTCTGAAATGAACACCATCCTGTTCGCCACTGTTCCTGCGACCTGCTATATATCTCTGCATCTCGTCCTCGGTCATTCCGGCAAGCTTGCAGCTAAGCTCTTTCATCTCGCTGAATACAGCTTTCTTGTCTTCGTCGAAGGCTGATTTCTCCAACTCCTCATACTTCTCGTAGAAGTTTGACATCTTCTCTCTCCAATACTGAGGCTTGTCGCTGCCCGAGAAACTGATGCCGTAGTCCATCCAGTCACCTCGCATGCTTACCAAGATGCCGTTCTTGTCAAGCTTCACGTCTCTTACACCCTTTATCTCCTTGATACTGGTCTTTGCCGCCTTCGCCTTCTTCTGCATCTTGGCTTGCGAGTCTATGATTCGCTCAGGCATCTCTATGTCTCTCAGCTCCTCAAAGAAATCCTCTATCTTGTCATAGCGTCCGCTAAGGTCTATACGCTCCGTTGCGCCTGCCTTTCTCCGCAATGCTGCATCCGTTATCTTGTCGAGCACCACAACACGGCTCACTACCGATGTTCCTGCCTGCTGGAATACTATGTCGGGTAGGTCTACCTCTGCACGCATGGCAACGTTCTTCTGTCCGTCCAGCCATTTGTCAAACTTCTTGTCTGTGCTGCCTCTCGGTATTATGGCTACAACTCTACCGCCTTCCTCCAAGTGCTTGAAAGCCTTATCAAGATGGGCTATCGCTGTCGCTCCTGCCGTACCGAACGGCGGATTCATTACAACTACGTCGTGCTTGTTGCTTATGTCGTAGTTCTCAAACACGGTGTTCATGAACTTCCTGCCCAAACCTCCTGCCTTCAACTGCAACTTGGCGAACAGGCTCTGACTTGGCTCTATTCCCGTCAACTGGTTTTCCTTGGGTGCATACCTTGCTATCGCTCCGTGTCCGGCACTCGGCTCCAATATGGTGTCACCCTCTCCGGCTCTCGCCCACTCCATCATCTTGTAGCCAAGTGGCTCCGGCGTTGGGAAATAGTCCACACCCTCTCGGTTCTTCCTGTTGAGCTTCTGGTTGCTGTAGTAGTCAAGCACGGCATCATCAAACGGATCACTGTCACCTTGCTTTGGTGCGTCAAATTCCTTGCCGCCGACTCCCTGCTGGTCTATAGGTACTACTCCGCTATGCTCCAGTATGCCTTTGGCAAAACTCTCTCGCAAGTTTCTCGCCTGACTGCCAAGTGCAAGATTCTCTGTCGTTGACACCTGATTGTTGAACTTCTCGCCAAACAGCATCATCTCAGAGTTCAAACCCAATACCGGATATTCAAAGATGGCATTGCTCTTGTTGCCGATTCGGTACGTGCGTCCCTCTATCTGCAATGCCGTGATTGGACTCTGAGGCAGACCAAGCGTTATACATACTCGCTGATGCTTGCCTGTCGTGTCGTGCAGAGAGATTCCTTCCTTGCCGCTCGCCTCCTGTATCACAATGATGTTCTTGCCGCTATTGTCGTCGTTGAACGTATCTACGGCTTTATCCTTCACCGTCTTGCTTTCTTTGCCACTGAAGAACAGCACGTTGTTCTTGCCGAACACCTTGGCAAGCTGCTCTCTCGGCATACTGTAGTCCAAGGTCTTCTCCCATTGCAACAGCCCGGCATGTTCCTTGCGGAAAGCATTCACCTCCCGGATATACTCTTCCCTCTCCTTGCCCGGTCGCATCAAAGAGATTTCCTTGTTGGCAACTTCAAGCATATAGGCGAACGGCGGCTTTATCGGGGTCTTCGTCTCTGTCCTGCGGTGGAATATCACCACCTTGCGCCCTGCGTCAAGATGCTGCTTTATGCGGTCTATGATATTCGCCACCTTCATCGTCTCAAATAATGCGCTGCCATAGTTGTATTCGCCTATAGTCTTTCTGTATGCAGAACCGAGATAACGTCCTCTCACGGCATCCTGCACGGCTATGTTGAATTCCTCTGCATGGTCGGGAGATACGGTAGGAAAGTCTCGTGAATAGTCATAAGGGCTGTCTATGATTCTTCCGCTCATCGTTCCGAGCGTATTCTGCAGATAGTCCGAGAATGCTACTTCCTGCTTTGCCACGGCATCTGGATTGCTCACGGTCTGCTCCAGTCGGTGATAGCGGTATTTGTATGCTGCACCGAAATGGTCAAGATAGAATCGCGTCCTGCCGTTCATGCCATCATCGCTCATTTCTGGATATTTGAAGATGTAGCCCTCCACATAATCAAGGTTCTCTCTCGTATTGAACGGCGTTGCTGACAGGAAGATGGTCTTCGTTCTCTTCCAAGTATTCTTGGCTTGCTCTCTCAGCTTCGGCTCTACATCTTTATAATAGTGCTCTTTCGCCGACGTAAACTCTTGGTAAGCCTTGCCCAACTTGGGGAACTTCGCTGCGTCTGCAGGAGCAAAGCTGTTCAGCTCTTTCGGCTGTAGTTTATACGTAGCGTTGATTACATCCTTTGTCCTTGCCTCCGGATGGCTCTCTTTATACTCCCTCATTATGCGTCCTATCTCATTGCTTCTCTCTTCGTCAAACTTCTCCGAAGCAAGGCGCATCTTCTGATAGTCCTTGTTTGTTTCTTGCAGCCTGAGGAAACAATGGTTCTCGTCACGGTTCGTCATCATGTAGTGCTGCATGCTTCTTGCCGTTTCGGCTCCCTTCTTGTTTTCCATAATGCGGTGGCACTCGTCATAGATAACGGCATCCCATTCGGTTTCAAGAAGCTTCTTGTTTAGTCCGAAGTTGGCAAAAGTCGTGATTACCATTCCCTCGCCGCTCTCGGTGGTAGCTGTCGTGCCTCGCTCCTTAGCCCACGAATCAAGGTCACGGATGTCCAAGCCGAGGTTCTTTCCGTCTTTCATCCAGTCATTCACCTTCTTCTGACTTGGAGTAACGAACAGTATTCGTCCCTTGCCTTGCTTGGCAAGTCGTTTGGCTATACCCAATCCGGTATAGGTCTTTCCTGTTCCCGTGCCGTTGGTGAACAGATAACCCTTGCCGTATGCGTGCTCTCGGTCTGCATGCTCATTGCCGAAAAACTGTGTCTCGGCTTTCAGCACGTCTTCCTGCTGCTGAGGCAACAAGAACGGCAACGTCTCCTCAATGTTCTTCCTGTCGCCTACCTTCACCGCTATTGGCTCGGCTGCCATCTGACGCTCGTACTTCTCGCCAAGCTTCTCGCTGAGTTTCTTCCTCAGCTGGGCGTTGCCATAGATTGTACTCCATTCAGCTATGGTATGGGTCTCGCCATCCATCGGCATCTTGGAGTTCCACATCTCTTCGATGAAGTCGTCAATATCCTTATCCGTGAAACCTATGGCTTTCATGTCGTCATAGATACCCTCACGGATATTGTTCATCCAGTCTTTTACCTTGTATATGCCTTGGTCTATCAGCGACATGCCGTAACGCTTCACGGCTTTCATCAACTCTGGCACATACTCTATCTGTCGGGAGTTAAGACCTGTAAGACTTATGCTTGCTTCGCCTCGTCCTCGTTTCAGCATCTCTTTCAACGCTGCTTTCAGTCCCTCCTTGGCTTCTTTGGCTTCCTGCTTTATTTCTGCGCCTGTGCGATTTCGCCAAGTAGTTCCTTGCTTGGCTGCAGGCTTCCGTCTTGCATCCGGCTTAGAAGATCTATCGACGCCTCCACGTCCGCTTCCGTCAGATACATGTCCATCTCCGCTAACTGCACCGCCTCCTGTGGCGTCAGCACCTCCGGCAGACAGTCCGCCCATTCCGGATGGACTTCCTTCACCTTGCTTATCGCCTTGTTTTCCAACAGATAAAGTAGGGTTGTCCTTACCACTCTCTCCGCCTGTTCGCTCTCCGGATGCAGCTTCGTTGCCTGCTCCTCTATCCACTGGTCCATCAGGTCCTCCGCTTTCTCGTCCTCGTCCCAGTCCCAATCCTTCGCCGCCTGTAGTATTGGCAGCATCCAACTGTGTTCTGTCTCCCGTTCCGCTATCGCCGGAAACATTCTCATGTCTATTTCTAACATCGTCGTAAATTTTTAAATAAGCTATTTGTTGTGCGAAGCCATGATTGCCGTTTAGGTAGTCTATGGCATCTTCTATTAAATCTTGATTCTCTTCTGAGGTCTTGCTTCTGATTTCTTCCTCGGTAAGCGGATTCTGCTCGGCTACTGCCATACGCTCTTCTCCGTCCATGTCTTTCCATGGCTTGTCTGTCTTCTCTGCTTCTTCCTTGCCGAGTTCCTTTGCTATCTCCTTTCTTCTCTGTACCAAGCCCATGCCTTGCGCTTTCAGCTTGTCGTCAAGAGTTTTCTTGAACTCGTCTCTTGTGCGCTTCGTTTCAGACTCGTCACCCGAAGCCTTCGCTTCTTCGTATGCCTTACGTGCAGCACCCACTTTTTCTTCGTGGTATTCAAGTGCTGTACGCTCAATAGGATTCAGTGGCTGCTTTGGCTCCTCTGCCTTTACTGCTTCTTTCTTCTGCTCCGCCTCTACTCTTCCTGCTCCTGTGGGTGCTTCTTCTGGTAGAGTCGCATTTTCAGTATCGCTTCTGCGCTCAGCTTCCGTTCTTCCTGCATGTTCTTCGGGGCTTTCACCTCCTCCTCGCTCATCAGTCCGTGTGCCAGGCAGAACTTTATCGCCTTCACCATATACTGGCTCTTCTCCTGCGGACTCATCTCTTCCAATTGCTTTTCCATGTTCTTTATCTATTTGGTTCGTAATCTCCTCTGCCTTGTCTTGCAGATACTTTTCCTCGTCAAAGTTATTTATTTTTTCCAATATATGAGGCATTTCCTGCTCAGAATATGCCAAATATTCTTCATAATCCATACCGTAAGCCTCATGATAAGCATTGTCTCGCTCCTGTGCTCGCTCACTCTCAAACTTCGCAAGGTCGGGCTGGGCAAGCTCTCGGAGTCCCTTACGGGTTCTCGCTGCACCCAAGGCTGAGATGATGGCGTTTCTCGCTTCGTTGGTGTCGCCGTGGAAGTACGTACCGTTATGTTCCGTGTTGTCATAGTACACCAAGTCCTCGGCAAGACGCTCTATAGACTTGCCGCCGTTCTCTTCCTTGGCTATCATGCCCACGAAACCTGCCTGCTCTGCTGTACCGAAACCTGTCTCTTTCTTGAAACTCTCTGGCGTTATCTTGGCATCAGCTATAAACTTCGCTGCAAGAGCGGTGCCGTCTGCTGGCTGACCCTCGCCATACAACGCCTTGTGCTCTGCCGTAGCTGCAGTACCTTCAAGCTCTGCCTGTTGCTCCTTCAGCTCTTCAGGGGTGGTGTGTGTCAGCTTCTCTATCTCACCTTTCACGTCATTCCAGTAGGCAACCTTTGCCTCTGCTGCCTTGACAGCTTCATCATGCTCACGCTTCTTCTTCAGATACTCGTTTATCTTGGTTCCCATCTTAGGCTCTTTCTTCAACAAAGCCTTCCGCTCCTTCTCTGCTTCCGCTACCTTGGCTTCCGCAAAGCTATGTGCAAGATTACCGTCACCGCCAAGCTTGCCGAACAAATCCTCTACTGTCCTTTCCTTCGGCACCTGCTCGTAAGCCGGCTCTCCGTCCTTGTCTACAGGTATGTCATTCTTCTCGTAAGAAGCAGCAGAATGTGTTAAAGTTCCTTCATTCCCATTGCCGTTTGAAGAATTGTTCGTATCTTTGCCATGTAAATCAGGTGAATTGATACCGTGCAAGGCTCCTTGACTGCCTGTAGTAGTAGAGGAGTTCGAATCACCAAGAGAAACAGGCTTCTCGTTCTGCGCAACGGATGCAGACTGATTTCCTTTTAAATATAGAATCTTTCCACTCTCCATTACCGTAACAATTCGTTTTGCTCTTCTTTCTTGGTTGGAAACTACAACCTCTTTTCCATCACGGCTAACCGTAACAGAAGTAAAGTAATATACACGATTTCCATCCTTGCCAGTGAATGCTTTTACAAACAAGTATGAACTATGACGTTCTGTTACTTGACCTTCTTTAGCTTGACTTGCATCCTCGATGATTACATCTGGGTCTTCCAATGTAGGCTTAATCAAACCAAGTTTTCCGTTTCTTCCCTCCTTGGCAAGTTTAAAGTATTGGTTCTCTCCCATCTTTACCTCGCCGAGTGGGGTTGCAACCTTACCGTCTTCACCAAATTCGGCAGTCCAGTTCTCTGGTGTTAACTCCAATTCTCTTGCAGGTTCGGCACGATTTTCCATTTCAGACACAAGACTATCCGCTTCATCCTTAGACAAAGACTGCCCGATTTTTCCTTGCAGTGAATCTGCCACCTTATATAATTCAGGATTATCTTCCTTCGGCATCGGTGTCTCGGGTGCCGCCACTTCCGTCTTCGTTTCTCCTTCATTCGTTTCCTGCTGATTCTTCGCCGCATCACGCTCTGCCTGTCGCTGCATTGCCTCATTATAAGGCTGAGAGTTTATCTCCTGCAACTTTTGGCGATATTCGTTGGCAAATTCATCAGGATTCTGAACACCGACAAACTTGGCATCCTCTGCCTTTATATACACCAGTTCCTTGGTCTCCGGGTCAAGACATACAAGCATATCGCCCACATCTTCCTTTGCCCTACCGGTCATGGAATCAAAGGCAACATCACCCGAACCTACCATCAGTCTGCGTCCATCCCTGTCCTCGACAAACAGCACCTGTTCGCCATCGGTCTTCACACCATTCATCGTGCCTCGATAGCTCCAGTCCTGGACCACCTTGCCCACAATCTCTTCTATCTTCTGCTGCGTCCTCTGCTGCATGCCCTGCACCCTCGCATTGGCATTGATGTAGTCGGCAAAAGGCTTCAACTGCTCCTGAGTCATGCCGCCATTCTGTATCATCCAGTCGTATATCTGAGGATTGGTCATACCCTCCTCCTGCATCTTCTTGAAGTTGTCTCCGAACACGTCATTATCTCTCATCAGAGCCTCAACACCCTCTTCCGCCTTGGAGAGATTGTCAAGATTCTCTACCACGGCTTCCGTAGTCGGATTCTCACTGCCAAGATTATTGTCGTCTGCCACGTCCTTGCCCTCAAGATTACTCTGCTCCTCATGAACCTTGTCGGCAGGGAATGCCTGTTTCTCCAGCTCCCTGCGGAGCTTCACGCACAGCAGCTGCTCTTCCTCTGTCCTGTGCAAAGGGTCTTTGTTCATCAGCTTCACAACATCTTCTTTCTTCATGCCGCTCTCTTGGGCAAACGCATCAATTGCCTTCATTACCGAACCGTTGTTCAAGACCCAGTTGGTGAACTCCTGTTCCACCGCCGAACCCTTCGTGCCCATTCCGTCAGCAAACGCCTGTATCTCCGCACCGTCCTTCGCATCCTTCACACGTTCCATAAAGAAAGCGTTTTGGTAGTCATAGTTGTTCTTGTCTATGCCCACAAGCGTACCCATCACGTTCCAAAGCCTCTGACCTTCCTTTGTCATCGCCATCTTGTACAACGCCTGTTCTCTCTTGTCTACATTGTCGTAACTTGTCTTCGACAACAGCGTACCGTCGGCAGAATACTCGTTGATATACTTCTTCACTCCTGCCTCGTCACCGCCTACCTTCTCTGTCGTAAACGTGCAATAGTCCATCATAGGACGCGAATCGGGCATCACACCCATAACCATTGCAGAGAACTTCGCCTTTGCGTCCCAAGATACTTTCGGGTCTGCCATTATCTGGTCGTAGGTGTTCTTCATCATCTCCACGTCTGACTCTATGCTTTCCTTTCCTGACGGGTCGTCATAAGTCCGTGGATCATCATAGCGAAGTTTGTTCTTCTTTGTCCTCTTCGCATAGCTCACTATGTTCTCTCCGTCTCGCATCACGCCGTTCTGCGCACCCGAATTGAATATCTGCTGTCTCTCGTCTTCGCTCATGAGCATGTTCGAGGTCTTCGCCTTGTCGGAAGTAAGGAATTCCTTCACGTTCGCTACAGTAGAACCCAACCATCCTATATCTTCACCCTTGGCATTCTTCCTGCCGCCTTTCAAACCGCCAAGTGCATGCTGAACACGGAAACCGATTGCCGTAGGAAGACTCTCCAACGTTCCGTCAAACAAGTCAAACTCTATAGGCTTGCCGTTGGCATCCTTAGCTCCTTCAAGCTTGCCCACAGCATAACTGCCGAGATACATTCCCATACCTTCCATATAGGTCTTGCCTGCTTCAAGGCTCACCTTTCCTGTCGCCCGTCCTACATTGCCCCAGAACGAACCGCCTGCCTTTATGCCGACACCTCTTCCAAGCTGACTGAGCGGAAGACCTGTCAGTCCCATGATACCGAAATTCAACGCTCCCTTAGCACCGCCAACTAATGCTGTCTTCAACGTGTTGCCCAAAGACGTGTCTTCACCGGTAGAATAGTTCTGGACAACCGAACTTGCCGAATCGAACAGAAAACCTGTTGTGCCGCTGCCTACTACCGTCTGCACTGCCTGCATGCCAAGACGCTGAGCCAACGTGCCGTTTGCCATTACTGCTGCCGTTTTCGCTCCACTGCCTACCAGCTTGCCTGCTACCATCGCACCACCCTTGGCTGCACCACCGAAAACAGGATCAAGCACCATACCGCCAACATCTGCCGCAACATTTTCTATTGCTCCGCTCTTGTAATACGGATTCTCGCCTGCTGCCGTTGCCGCCATAGCCTGTTCGTTCATGACTCTCTGGCTCCTTGTTTGTGTGGCAAGCCTAATCATCTTGCCCAACGTGTTTGAATTGATGAATCTATTTGCTACATTGTCAAGCATATTCTTAGGCAAAGCTCTTTGATATTCCGATTCATTAAGAGCGTTGGCAAGACTATTCCGCAAGCTTGGCACTATACGTTGGATATATGTATCTACTGAAACACCAAGATTTCTTGCATCAGCTTCTATCTTCTGTGCAACCTGCGGATTAGAAAAGATATTCTGCAAGTTATTATCCAAGTTCCCTTCAAGATTCTTTATCATCAAATCCGGGTCTACCTGTTCGTTGAAAGTCTTGCCTTTCACCATCAGACCCATTCCTCCCAATCCTGCCATTGAAGGAACATTGTCTGTAGCATTGAGTGCTCGCTGCAAGGCTGCATCCTGTTCTCCAGAGACTGCATTTGCAATGTAGCTACTCATATTGTTCTTCACAAATTGGTCTGCAGCATCACTCATCTGCTTCTCCAACTGTCTCTCTGTCTTGCCTACATACTCATCTGCCGGAGTACCAGTATTCATCACAGGCTGCGACTGCATATACTGCTTGTCTATCTCCTTTGCAGCCGACTTAGCCGCATTCCTGCCTGCCATCTGACTCCTCCTGCTCATGTTCTGAACAGTCTTCGGAGAAGTGTAGTCCTCTCTCTTGCTTACATAGTCCGTTGGTTGCTGCTCACCTCGCTCCGCCATATCCTTCGCATACAGCGACTGCACGAATGGAGAAGCGTTACTCGGAGCACGCTTAGGCTTCGGCAACTGCCTACCACCAAACTGCATCGCTCTCTGAGAAGTAGTCTGAGGCTTCGATGGATGCTGCTTAGGCTTAGGTGTAGGCTTAGACTTCGATTGAATCCTTTTCATGAAATCCTCATACGAACCGCCTATGTCACCGCCATTCTCAGTGATAAGGTCATAAACCTTCTTGCGGTTGCCATAGTTCTCGTTACCTGCAAACTTCTTCTCAAACGTATCATAGTCCTGCGCAAAACCGTTCTGCGCCAACAGATTGTGTATCTGCTTTAGTTTCGTTCTATCTATTGCCATTGCTTTTCTCTCTTTTAATTATAATTTAAAACCGGATGCCCAGCCTTTCTTACCACCACTCTTGCCTTTCGGCTTTGGCTTAGCTGCTCTCCTCGCTTCATCACGCTTCCTTCTCTGTGCTCCTGCCTGTTGAGCAACAGATGGACCGGACGTTCGGTTTGTAACTCTCTCCAAGCCCTTGCTTGTTACATTCTCCTTGCTTACCGAACGTGAGGTCTTGCCTCCAGTATTTCCGTTGTAATAGGCTTCATTGGCTTCATACATCGTCTTGTTTTCTGCATAATGAGGATTACCGTCTGCATCCCAAGTAACGTATTTATGCGAAGAGGAACCGCCTTTCTTTCCTCCACCACCGCTGCCACGCTTGTTGATGGACTGCTGTCTTAGACTGTTGGAAATCTTATCCTGCTCCTTCCTGTGCTCAAACACTCTCTCCTTATAGTCCTTATTCTCCGCATCTCGTTCTGCCCTGCGCTTTCGCTCTGCCTCATCCTTTGCCTGCTGATAGCCGAACTTAGCTACATTCATCTGTCTGGCGAAGTCCTTATACGAACGGTTAGCCTCTGCCGCCTTCTCCTTCAAACTCAAATCCGCAAGCTTGTAAGCCGCATCCGCATCCAACGCCGCCTGCTTCTGACGCTCTGCCTTACGCTGCTGATAACCCTGCTCCAACATCTCAACAGGGCTATTGAACTTCTGCTGTGTAGCTCCCTTCGAAGTATTCACGATATTGCCGATATGGCGTATCGCATCTGCAAGAGTAGCGACCATCTGCATGTTACGTGTCCTGCGTCTGTCATACTCGTCCTCTGTCTCGCCTTCTCGCATGCCCGGACGGTTCTTCGGCAACAGACCCTTTATCCACTTGAAGAAACCACCATCCTTCTTCTCTGGCTCTGCAACAAACTGTGACTTCTCGTCACGGCTTGCATTACCACTACCGCCCTTCAACACATCCGAAAGAGAAAGACTACCACCATTATCATTGCTATTGTTGACATTGTTCTGAGCCATGTTATCCATCTCCTCCCGACTCGGAGCATGAGAAGGCTCATCAGTCACAGGAGCAGGATTCTTCGGCTGCTCAGGAACACTCTCACCGGCATTCACCAAAGGAGGATTCACAACATTGGGATTCTCAAACCTGCCAACAGCCTTATTGCCACCATTGAAAAAATTTTTCATGGCAAAGCTCTGTTGTGCCGCTTGCTGAACCATAGGAGCTGGCTCACTTATCGCAACCTTCGGAGGCTGCTGAGGCTGTTGAACTGGCTGTTGAACAACACCATTATTGCCATTATTTTTATTCACACCCTGATATATCATAGCTCTACACGCTTAATATTAATATCAAAACCAACAGCATAACGAACTGCCGACAACTGCCTTTCCTTGTCTGCCAACTCCTCAATCACATCATCAAGAACCTCATCCTTCTCCAACAAAGAACCCTCAAGCTCTTTAATGCGACCACGCAAACGGTTCAGCTCGCCAAGCAAATTCTCAACAACACGATCATAAACCATCGCCTGTCTTTTCAACCTGTCCTGCAACTCATCCAACATGGCATCATTGAACTCCTTTGCCGCTTCTTCAAGCGCAGGGTTCCCTTCCTTTGGCTTCTCACCACGCTTATTCTTCTCTTCATACTCCTTCTTTAATCTGGCTTTGCGCTCATCAAAACTATCGGGCCCCATCATGAGCATACAACCGGAAGAACAAACAATCTCCATGGCTTCACAAATTTCAGAATCCTCGTATTCGGTAAACCATTCACTAACACCACAAGGTTTACCATTCCCTTCCTTAACGATGAAACCTTCTTTCTCCAATAAATCCTTTGCTTCTTTAAATGTCATATCTATCTTTTTTAATTTTAATTTCTTTAACACTTCTCGAAAAAATTAGGGTGGGGCGGAAACGGAAAACCGATTTCGGAAGATAGGGGGGATGGCGGGTTTTTATTTATGTATTTATCTACTATAATTC
>ERZ1035027.156-NODE-156-length-42851-cov-176.723829_pt1 | contig 42851 bp, 70 predicted proteins | sample MGYA00520604_ERZ1035027 | MGnify/ENA primary metagenome ERZ1035027 (study PRJEB33766, sample SAMN09781743) | gut metagenome | biome: gut microbiome | host: Homo sapiens | place: Madagascar | study: EMG produced TPA metagenomics assembly of the PRJNA485056 data...
CCAGCGGCGATTACAGCACGGCGGGTTCCAGCGGCGATTCCAGCACGGCAGGCGCCAGCGGCGATTCCAGCAGGGCAGGCACCAGCGGCGATTCCAGCACGGCAGGCGCCAGCGGCGATTCCAGCACGGCAGGCGCCAGCGGCGATTACAGCACGGCGGGTTCCAGCGGCGATTCCAGCACGGCAGCGGCTACCGGCTCCTACTGCAGAGCAAAAGTCGATGGCAAAGACAGCATTGCCGTTGCCAACGGGTACGGGAGCAAGGCACGCGGCGCTCTGGGCTGCTATCTTGGGCTGACCGAGTACGACGAGAACGGTAACATGATCTGCGCAAAAATGGCCCGCGTAGACGGCTCCGCTGTTAAGGAAAACACATGGTACACCCTCAAAAACGGAGAGTTTGTGGAGAGTGAGCCGTGAAGAAGCATTACAACAAGCGCTGGCTTGAACAGCGCTGGGACGCAAGGCAGCCAGAGAGGCTGGAGCACATCCAGCTGAAACGGAAGATGAAAGCCGAAAAGGAGGTGTGCGTAGATGAAGCCAAGCATGGGAATTGCAGAGTGCTGCCAGATCATGCGGGATAACAACATCTCAGTGAGCGAGTCGATTTTTGCCGGCATGATTCAGGCGGGCAGCTTCCCAGAGTGGGCAGTTCCGTCTATCGACACCAAAAGTGCCGCACCGCTGATATCCCGTGCCGGGTTTATGGCGTGGGTGAAGGATTTTTACAAGCTCGAAAAGGTATACACAAAGGAGGATCCGAAAGATGAAAATTAAATCCACCGTTTTTCACATTCTGGCCGCTGGCTGTGGCTGCCTGGGCCTGCTGTATGGCATGGGGCTGGAAGGTAATGCCCAAGTGGGCGGCACCATCTCGGACGGCCAGTTTATTACCGCAATGGTGCTGATCCTGGCGGCTCTGGCCCTGATGCGGCTGGGCTTTGCAGCCCAGGACGCCGAGACGAAAGCCGCCAAGCGGCCCTACGGCAAGATTGACCGGACCCACGCTCGCAACCCGGATTATCCGGAGAATCAGGAGCGTGGGGCATGATGACAGCGAAGGAGTACGTTGAGGGCAAAGTCAAGTCCTACACGCTTCTCGCCAACCGCTGCAGGCGAGAAGCCGAAGCCTCAGACGACATTGTTGCCCGGGCCGAATGCTTCGCCCGGGCAAGAGTCTGGGAGATGTGCGCCGAAGAGATGGACAATGTGCGGGAGATTCTGGAAGAAGAATCGGGAGAGATCACATATGCCTGACACAGTCCACCACGTCATGTGGTACACGGTGTACGACGCAAAGTCCGGAGACTTGATTGCCAGCGGTACGTCTGAGATGTGTGCCCGGCGGCTGGGTTACAAAAGCGCAAACAGCTTTGCATCGGCGTGCAGCCACAGCCGCAGCGGCAGGCATCCGGCACGCAAGTACACCTTTGCGCGGGAACGCATCGAGCGCGGCGAGGTAGACAGCCTGCCGCCGGTACGCTACAAACGCAAAAAGCCCGCCGGTGCGCCAACACCGACGAGCTGCAAGGGATGATGGATTTTACAGGTCACATCACCCCGAAGAATAACACAATTCGGAGGATTTGTAAATGGCAGTTATGCAGATTTATGACGGGCTTGAAAACCCGCCGAAACTTTTAGAGAGGCGTTCTGCGCAGACAGTGGGAGAGCTGATCCGACAGGCGGATGCACTGTCCGAAAAAGAACATGCGCAAGGCTATCCCCGCAATACTTACATCGTATATAACAACGATGGCGAGAGAGTTTATCAGAGGTGGTGAATATTTATGCAAGAAGAATTGACCGTCCGGGTCGAGCACCCGGAACTGCCCGCGATCCGGTGGAATGAAGCTGAGGTGCAGCAGAACCTGACCGAGATGCTGGCCGCCTACACCGGCCGCGTCTACACCCCGGAGACCATCAAGGATGCCAAGGCCGACCGCGCCGCAGTGAACAAACTGGACAAGCAGCTCAGTGATGCCGCCCGCAGCGCAAAGGCCTTTTACATGAAGCCGCTGGAAGAGTTCTTGCAGAGCACCAAGCAGATGCAGACCCAGTGTAAGGCCGTCTCCGGTGCCATTGACCAGCAGGTCAAGGCGGTGGAAGAAGCTGAGCGGCAGGATAAACAGGACGCGCTGCGGGCTGTCTATGCCGACTGCATAGGCGAGCTGCGGGAGATGATCCCATTTGACCGCCTGCTTGTGCCCCAGTGGCTCAACAAAACCTATGATCTGGCAAAGGCCGGCCGGGAGATGCGCAAGAGAGTGGAGACCCGGCGGGAAGAGCTGCGTCTGATCCGGGAGACCTGCGGCGGGGACGCAGAGGCTTGCACCACAGAGTATCTGCGTGAACTGAATCTGAACGCCGCCCTCGTGGAGCACAGCCGCCGCCAGAATGCCCGGGACGCCCAGCGCCGCGCAGAAGCCGAGAGAATGGCCGCAGAGCGGGCGCAGGCCAATGCTCCGGTCGTTATCTCTCCGACCGATGAAGAACGCCAGATCGCCGCAGAAGCGGTCCAAACGGCGCAGGCCAATGCAGCCATCACGCCGGATGGCAGGTTGGATTTCAGCATGCTTCAGAGATTCGCAGAGCCTGAGCAGCAGGAGGCTCCGGTCCGCAAGAAATACAGCTTCTGGGTGGAGTTCACCCCGGAGGACATCGCATGGTTCAAGCAGGGAGCCGCAGAGCGCGGCTTCCGGTATGGTTCTGTTAAGTAATGCAGGAGGTAATTTATATGGCATTCACCCGCAACGGCGCATCTGCGCCCACCAAGTCCGCACCCGCTTCTGCCCCGGTCCAGGGCACCGAATCCCGCATGGCTGCCATGCAGCATCGCGCGGCCCAGAGCACGGCCCTGCAGGCCGCTTCCCAGTCCGTGCCGGTGGAGATCACCGCCGCAGATGGCCAGCATTTCACGGTCAGCTTTGCCGAAGTGCGCAGCTTCATCTGCGCCAAGGCCACCGACGCCGAGTGCAAGATCTTTCTGGAGACCTGCAAGCAGTACCGGCTGAACCCCTTCACCAAGGAGGCCTATCTGATCCACTACGACAACAACAGCGAGGACACCCCCAGCACCATCGTCCTGGGCAAGAACTGTTACATGCAGATGGCCGAACGGCACCCGGCCTTTGACGGCTTTGAGGCCGGCATCATCGTGCTGGACACGGAAGCCGGGCAGCTGGACCACCGGGAGGGTTCCATCGTCTATGAGGGCGAGGAGCTTCTGGGCGGCTGGGCCAAGGTCTACCGGAAAGACCGCACCCGCCCCAGCTACGAGGAGGTGAAGCTGGCCGAGTACGACACCGGCAAGTCCCTCTGGAAGGGCAAGAAGGCCACCATGATCCGTAAGGTGGCCTTGGTGCACGCCCTGCGTGAAGCGTTCCCGTCCACCTTTGGAGCTTTGTACGATGAGAGCGAGGTGCGTGTGGATGCCGAAAGCACCGCCCGCGAAGTAGCTGAGGAGCTGCCGGTGCTGGATCCTTACGCAGGCTCCCACCGTCACCGCAAGACGGCAGGCACCCTGATCCCTGCCCCGGATGCGCCCTCTACAGAGGAAAACGCCGATGATCCGTTTGGCGGTGATGATGCATGATCGTCCAGACCAAGAACGGCATCATGCTGCACGGCGAGATCGCAAAAGACCCGGTGATCCGGGATGCCGGGCAGAAGCGGGTGCTGAAATTCGACCTGAAAGCCAGCCGCACACAGGATGAATCCGGCAAATGGCAGAGCTTTTTTGTTGGCGTGAACATCTGGCACGGCATCGACCAGTGGGATGGAATGCTGCAAAAAGGCGATCAGGTCACAGTTTTTGCTCAAAAGCTGAAAGAGCGGGAGTATAACGGCAAAATCTATTACGACGTGGACGCGGATGATGTTCAGCCCGGCGGGCTTGTAACGTTCCGCTGGCTGCAGCAGATGATCGACCTGATAGCACAGCCTGTACCGCCGCCGGAACCTGCAGAGCCTGAAGCAGGCCCGGCAGACCTTCAGGGTGCGCAGATGTACCCCGGTGAAGCTCTTGCGGATTACGCGCCGCGCAGCACTGCTGCACCCGAAGCAGCGCCATCTGCCGAATATGACCCCATCAACGATGATGCCGACGACCTGCCGTTCTGATTTTGCAAGCTGCGCTATCTGGCTATACGGGCATGCAAAAACGAGAAAGGAGGTGGAGTATGCCGGAGAAAAGACGAACCAGCTTTATTTTGCTTTTGGAGCACGTTCACACGATGGAAGAACTGACAGATGAAGAGTTTGGACAGTTTATTCGTGCGTATGCAGCTTACGTCGAAAACGGAACAGAACCGGATTTTACAGACCGCTCCATGCGGATGATGTGGAAAACTGTAAAAGCATTTGATGAAATGAACGTACAAAAGTATTCCAGCACATCCGAAGCGCGGCAGCAAGCTGGAAGAAAAGGAGCGGAAAAACGTTGGAAATCTGATAGCAAAGCTATTGATGCCAATAGCAAAAATAGCAAATGCCATTTTGCCAATAGCAAAAATAGCTTATCTGTATCTGAGTCTGAGTCTGAATCTGTTTATAAAGAAATATCCCCTAACGGGGATATAAAGAAAGGCGCTAACGCGCCGATCCCCACGCCGGAGACCAAAACAGCCAGATTCCACCCACCGGACATGGCAGAAGTCAAGGCGTACTTTGCCGAAAAGGGCGGAACGACAGAGCAGGCCCAGAGGTTCCTGGATTTTTACGAGTCCAACGGGTGGAAGGTGGGTAAGAACCCCATGAAGAGCTGGAAGGCAGCTGCATCCGGCTGGATCTCGCGGGACAAGGAGCGGCAAAAAGCCCCTGCGTTCCAGCGCAACCCGGTGCGGTTCGTTTCACGCCCGCCGGAGGAAGCCGAGAAGGCCGGGGATTTCATGAGGGACGCACCGGACCGCACCATGAAGTGGCTGGAGAAGCGGAAAAAGGAGGAAGAGAATGCCCCAATACAAAGTGATCCTTGAGTGCAGCGGCCCGGTTGGAGATGCAGCACTCACCTACCGCATGACGGCTTCCAGTCCGCAGGCGGCAGAATTCAGGGCCTGCCAGATGGCGGGCGACCACTACCCGGAGTATACGGATATTCAGGCCAAAAGAATGGAGGTCGAATCCCCATGACGAACCCGACATGTAAGGACTGCCCGGAACGTCACCCGATCTGCCACGACAGCTGCCCGAAGTACGCAGAGTATAAGCGTCAGCTGAAAGCACAGCGAATCTACACCAATGGGAACCACGCGGCGGAGCGGATCGGCCGCAACGATTTCAACAAAGAAGGATGGATGGGAGGAAGAAAACGGTGAAGGTACTGATTGCCTGCGAGGAATCGCAGGAGGTGTGCAAAGCGTTTCGGGCAAAAGCCAGAAGCAAAACTGCGCCGGGCGTTGCAAAAGCTATGGCCGAGCAATGGGGGTGAGCGCATGAAGTATAAGCCAGGCGCATATATCGTTTCGCTTGATGACTTGATGAAGCAGGAGTTTGTTTACTGCGCCGGAAAACTCCTTCACAAAGGATGGTTTGGCAGCTGGCAATTGCGATATGCAAATAGCGAGATCGCCAGTCTGCGTGTTCGGAAAGCTGTCAGAACGGAGGAAAAACATGAAACCGAAAACGAAATCCGAGCTGATGGCTGAATGGGCAAACCAGCCGGACCAGCTCAAGAAAGAGCGAGAAGTCAAGGCCGTCCGCAAGGCGATGGGCGATGCCAGAGCCGTGATTCAAGACGGGCTTGCCCGGTACGTCAAGAAAAAGACCAAAGCCCGCAGCTTGGCAAAAGCTGAAGCTGACCCCTTTGCTGAGCTGGAAGGCTGGGAAAGCATGGAGCAGATCCAGGATGCCTACGGTTACGGCGAGATCACCGCCGACAAGCGGGACAAGCTGGCAGACCTGTGGGAAGCCCGGGAAGCTGCCCGGGCTAGCCGCAAGGGGGAGAGCAAGTACCACGACCTTGTGACGGAGATGCTGGAAACGGCCATCCGCCGGGTGGGCAATGAGTACGCAGATATGCTGTTTGAGTATGACCAGCAGCGCAGGGAAGCTGAAAAGCAGTGCGAGCAGCTGGCAATGGAGGAGATGAGCCAATGCACCTGACCCTCTACGGCGACCCGCGCACCAAGAAAAATTCCGCCCGCATCCTCAAAAGCCACTCAGGCGGGCGCTTTGTGGCCCCTAGCAAAGCCTATGTGGATTATGAGACAGGATGCCTGCGGCAGATAAAAAGGCCGCGCAGCCCCATTTCTGCCCGCGTGAACGTGCGGTGCGTTTACCACATGAAAACCGCCCGCCGGGTGGATCTGGCAAACCTCATCGAGGCCACAACCGACATTCTGGTGAAAGCCCGCGTGCTGGAGGACGACAACAGCAAAATTGTTGCCGCCCACGATGGCAGCCGGGTGGAGATTGACCGAAAAAATCCGAGGGTGGAAATCGAAATTGAAGAAATGGAGGAGTAAAATGACAGTTCAAAATGCTATGTACGTTGGCTTTCAGGTGGCGCTTGTGTTTGTGCTATTGTGTGCAGGTTTGGCAGGAATGGTACAGCTTGCATTGGACCACCCTAAAATTTTTTTCGTCGCGGTTGTTACCGAAATATTCGCGCTTGCGACAGCGGGAGCCTATTTTGGAGGGAAATAACATGATTCACATGCGGACACCTGACACCGACACGCCGAAGCCGGACGGCGGCGTAGACTACCACACTGTCAAGTCGTGGTTCCAGCAGTGCCGCGACCTTGCGGCGGCTATCGAAGTCCAGAAGCAAAAAATACAGCGCATCCGGGACGTGGCAGAAAAATGTACCCAGAGCCTGAGCTGGATGCCTGCGGGTGGAGGCAACGGGGACAAGGTTGGTTTTGCGGTGGAGCAGCTGGACACCGAACGCCGACAGCTTCAGCGGATGGAAACCGACCTGTGCAATCTGCGCATCGAAGCCACCCGGCGGGCATACTTCCTGATAGTCGAGCCGGAATGCGCCGAAGCGATCTGCGAGCACTATGTCATGGGCAAGTCTCACAAAGAAATCGCAAAAGAAGTCGGCGTGTGCGGCGCAGATGTGATTTACAGGCGAATTAAACGCGGGTGCATGGCTTTGGCTGAGATATGGGACGAGTTTTCTGACGTGCAAAGTGTACAACATGCACAAGAAAACACGGCGTGATTTTGGCAGGGGTCAGCTCTTTTCAAGTCTGTAAGATTAGATGTAAAATTCTAATAAGCGGTTCAGCGCTAAGCGGTGGCCGCTTGCCACGCAGCCTCCGAAACGTGTCCCTTCTTGACATTTTCCTTTTCCTCCTTTCAAGCTTGCAGGTTTTTGTTCTCTTTCTCACGTTTCGCGGGCTGCTTCTATGCGAAGCATCATAGCGGTTCAGGGGTAATCCTGTGCGGTGTAAGTCCGCAGTTTCGCACCGTATGGCGCATGGACTAGACGACCCGCAAGGCCGCACGTGTAACCTCCCGTGCCGAGAAAAGGCCTTAGAATCCATGTCAAGGTGTAGCTTTCCTGGCAGGATGTGCGCCAACCAACAGCCCCGGCGGCGAACCGGAGCTGTTTTTATATGACCGCCTGAGCGCAGTGTGGAGCGCGGCGCGTGCGTGTAGACACGGCTGGTTCGATTCCAAGGGCGGCCACATACAGCAGTAGCTCAATGGCAGAGCAGCGGTCTCCAAAACCGCAGGTTGATGGTCCGAGCCCATCCTGCTGCGCCATTTTGCGTGCCCTATGAGGGGGCCGCGCAATAGCGGGGCATCTGGCCGCGAAAGTTCCGGATGCAGCAGCACCCACCCGTTGACGTTGTCCAAACTGAATGCACGGGTGCTGCTTATTTTAATATTTTGACCGTTCGGATTTCCGGGCGGTTTTTCTTTTGCATGAGTTTAGAGAGGTGGTGGCGGTGGGCGCACGGCGGCTGACAGATAAGCAGAAAAAGAAGATCGTTGCGGACTATGTGCAACTCCAAAGCTACCGCGCCGCTGCAAAGTTGAACGATGTTTCGGACGCAACGGTCAAGAAAGTCGTGAAGGAAGACCCGGAGAGTGCGCGTTTGTGTGCACAAAAAAAGCGGAAAAATTCGCAGGACATGCTTTCCTACTTAGACAGCAAGCGCGGGGAAGCACAGGATCTTCTTGGGCTGTACCTGCAGGCGATGGCAGACCCTGACAAAATCGCAGAAGCGACGCTGCCGCAGCTGTCCACCGCCTTTGGCACCATCGTGGACAAGTTTGCTGTGCTGGGAGACCAGAGCGGCATAGAAGCCCCGGACGATGGCCTGCTTGAGGCCCTGAGCGCTGCCGCAGACCTCAGCCCGCCGGATGATGTGGACATGCTGCCCGAGGAAGAGGACGACCATGCGGAAAAGTAACGGATTCCGATGGAAAGCCCTCAGCCAGCGGCAAAAGCAGGTCTTGAGCTGGTGGGCACCGCAGAGCGCATACAGCGGCTACAACGGCATCATTGCCGACGGCGCTATTCGCTCGGGCAAGACGTTCGCCATGAGTTTTTCTTTTGTCCAGTGGGGCATGACCTGCTACAACGGGCAGCAGTTCGCCATGTGCGGTAAGACCATTGCCAGCTTCCGGCGCAACGTGCTGGGCACACTCAAGCAGCAGCTTGCAGCCCGGGGTTACAGCGTCAAGGAACACCGGGCAGAAAACTGCATGACCGTCAGTAAAGGCGGTAAGACCAACGAGTTTTACTTTTTCGGCGGCAAGGACGAGAGCAGCCAAGACCTGATTCAGGGCATTACCCTTGCCGGAGTATTCTTTGACGAGGTGGCCCTGATGCCGCAGAGTTTCGTCAATCAGGCCACGGCCCGTTGTTCTGTCACCGGGTCAAAGTTCTGGTTCAACTGCAACCCGGGCAGCCCACAGCACTGGTTCTATCTGGAGTGGGTGCGGAAATGCCGCTCCCGCAGGATGATGTATCTCCATTTCACGATGGACGACAACCTGTCGCTTTCCGAGGACATCAAAGAGCGCTACCGAAACCAATACAGCGGCGTTTTCTACCAGCGTTACATTCTGGGCCTCTGGACGGTGGCCGAGGGCCTTGTATATGACATGTTCGACCGCAAGAAGCACGTTGTTGATGTGCTGCCGGAGCTGTCACCAAAGAGCGCCTATGTGGCGTGCGACTTTGGCACCCAAAACGCAACGGTTTTTTTGCTGATCCAGAAGCAGGCAGACGCAGATTGCTGGATCGTCACCCGAGAGTATTACTACAGCGGCCGCGATCAGAAGCGGCAAAAGACCGTGGGCGAGTATGTTACAGACCTCAAGACGTGGCTGAAGGGGCTCAAGCCGGAAAGGGTCATTGTTGACCCCTCTGCACTGCCCCTGATCACAGAGCTGCGCAAGAACGGATTCACCCAGACCCCCGCAAACAATGACGTTCTGAGCGGCATTCTGGACGTGCAGACCATGCTGCAGACCGGACGGCTGAAGATCTACAAAGACTGCAAGCACACGCTTGAAGAGTTCGGCGTGTACGCTTGGGACCCGGACAAAGACGACACCGTGCTGAAGGTCAACGACCACTGCATGGACGCTATCCGCTATTTCGTGCGCACAAAGCGCCTTGTAAAACTGAGGAATTGATTTTGAGCACTGTATACACATTCCAGACCTTTCAGCAGGCGCAAGCCGCCGGGGAACAGCCTGATTTTATCCGGCGGTTCGTGCAGCAACACTGCACTTCCGAACCGTACAAGATGGCGCTGGACGCCGACATGTACGATGCCCAGAAAAACCCGGGAGCTGAGCGCTTTGCGCAGGCTTACGCTTTGATGCTGAAACGCCTATCCAAAAACACCAGGCAGGATGTTCCACGGCCCGATATGGTCAAGAGCAATCTGTTCCGGCGGCTCAACAAGCAGCGTGCCACCTACTCCCTGGGAAACGGCGTCACCTTTGCGGATAAGGACGTGGACAAAGGAAAACTGGGGGCTGAATTTGACGAGCAGATCCAGAAAGCCGGATACTTTGCCCTAATCCACGGTGAGAGCTTTGGCTTCTGGAACAACGACCATCTGGTGGTGTTCAAGCTGACCGAGTTTGCGCCCCTGTACGATGAGACCTCCGGCTCCATGCGGGCCGGGGTGCGGTTCTGGCGGCTGAATCCTGACACGGATATGCACTATGTCCTGTACGAAGAGGACGGTTACACCGAGTACACGGAAAGCAGGATCGGCAGCACTATGCAGGAGACGGCCCCGAAGCAGGCATACAAGAGCGTGACCGTCTCCACCCCCGGCGGCGGGCTGGAAAGCGTGGAGGGGGAAAACTACAGCACTCTGCCTGTGGTACCGCTGTGGGGATCCGACCTGCATCAAAGCACCCTCGTAGGCCTGAAAGCCTACATCGACAACACCGATTTGGTGACGTCCGGCTTCTGCAGCGACTTGCAGGATTGCGCACAGATTTACTGGCTGTGCGAAAACTTCAACGGCATGACCGATGATGAACTGCAGGAGTTCCTTGCGAAGCTGAACCTCTACCACATCGCCGGTGCGGACACCAGCGAGGGCGGCAAGATCACCCCATACACCAGCGAAGTGCCGGTGACTGCCCGGCAGACCCTGCTAGAGCTGCTGCACACCCGGGTCTATGAGGATTTCGGCGGTCTGGACGTGCATTGTGTCAGCGCAAACAGCACCAACGACCATCTGGATGCAGCCTATGAACCCATGAACCAGAACGCAGACGACTTCGAGGCTCAGATCAAACCTTTTGTTCGTCAGATCTGTGCGCTGGCTGGCTTTGGCAGCGCAACGCCGACATTCAACCGGAGCCGGATCGTAAACACCGCAGAGCAGGTCAGCACAGTAATCTCCGAGGCGGCGATCATTGGGCAGGACATGGCCATTGACCTACTGCCAAACCTGACCCCGGAGCAAAAGGAAAAGGCTCGGGCGTCCCTGATGGCTGAGAGTGCAGAGCGGGAGACCGTGGACGATGAGGGAGACACCGATGAAAAAAAACAGAAAAATTTATGATCCTCTGGGAAGATTGATCGATGTGATGCTTTTCGTCGCTGATTTTGCCATTGTGGCTGGGTGCTTTCTGGCCGTTGCGCAGGCGATTGGCTTATGACCGACCGTGACCGCATTTCCACCCGCCAGCTGAACCGCCTGCGCCGCCGCATCCTCCGGGTATACGGCACCGCCCGCCGGGAGATGCAGGAGCAGCTGACCGAGTTTCTTACAAAATATAAGCAACTGGACGAGCGCAAGCGGGCGCAGCTGGATGCGGGCGAGATCTCCGAGGACGATTACCGCATCTGGCTGCAAAATCAGGTCTTTCAGTCCGATTTGATGCACGCCAAGCTGGACGGCATCACGCAGACCTGCACCACAGCCCAGCAGACGGCCTACAAGCTGGCCCGGGATGAGCAATACAATATCTTTTCCTTTGGCGCAAACTGGGCTTTCTACGAGCTGGAACAGGCCGCAGGCGTGACGTTCGGGCTGACCCTGTACAATACCGAAGCAGTCAAGCTGCTGCTGAAGGAAAACCCCAAGCTGGTGCCAAACAAGCGCATCAAGAGCGAGAGCAACCGCACCTATGACGCCCGGGTGTTCAACCGCTACGTCCTGCAGGGCATCGTGCAGGGCAAGAGCGTCCACGACATCGCTGTGCAGGCCGTCAACGGCATGGCTGATACAGAGATCCACTGGGCCATGAACAACGCCATCACGGCGCTCACAGGCGCTCAGAACGCCGGGGCATTGCAGCAGATGCGCAACGCCAAGGCTCTGGGCATCGAGGTCAAAAAGCGGTGGAACTCCACCCACGACTACCGTACCCGTGAGACCCACCGCCTGCTGGATCAGCAGACCGCCGACCTTGACGAGCCGTTTAAGGTCATGGGCTACGAGATACAGCACCCCGGTGACCCCAACGCGGCGCCGGAGATGGTCTACCACTGCCGCTGCGTGCTGTCCTCTGCGCTGGGCAAGTACCCCCGGCAGAACGCCATGCAGCGGGACAATGTGACCAAAGAGACCACCCCCGTTATGGATTACACCAAGTGGTACAAATCCAAGGGCGGCAAGGAAGCCGAACAGATGTGGTGGGCGGAAGAGCGAAAGCGCAGAAAGGAGAGTTCCAAAAATGAGTAAACGAGGCTCTGGTAGTTCTACAAGGGCGAGCAGTGAGAAGACTACGCTTGATGAATTTCTCGCAAAACGTGGCTTAAGTTCGCCCATCAGCGATTACATGGACGATAAGATGCGTATTCCTCACGGCCTGACACGCCGCCAAACGGAAAAAATGCAAAGGGAAGCCCACGAGGCCGCTGCACAGTATTCCGCAAAGCGAGAGTCTGCTATTGCAGAATACAAAGCGGGCGTTGCGTCTGGCACAATCAGAGAAAAGAGCCGTGTTGAAGTTTTGATGGGCAAAGCGAAAGGGCATCCTGACAATCCTTCCACACAGGCAGCACGCCGTGCGCTGGAAAAACGTGGTTACAACTGGAAAACAGGAAAAAAGCTCAAGAAAAAGTAAGGTTTGGAGGGATGAGCCGTGATTCTGCCGATGGAAAACACCGAGAAAATGATTTTTCCGGGCGTTGGCAAGTATGGCATCCCTGAAATCAAGCCGGAAACGGACATCCGCATTGACAAGCTGGAATGGATCCCGGTCAATTATGCGCTGACAGCCAAAGACAAGGCCACAAAAGGCGTGCATTTTTACAAGGACGATTACCAGTTTGAACGGTTTTGGAACAACCCAGACAAGTACATCCCACTTTTGCAGCAGTTCGGCGCAGTGTGTTCGCCGGATTTTTCTTTATACAGCGATATGCCGCTTGCGGTGCAGCTTTTCATGCACTACAAAAAGCACTGGCTTGCGGCGTACTGGCAGGCGCACGGCATCCACGTCATTCCAACGCTCTGCTGGTGCGGCGAGCAAAGTTATGATTGGTGCTTTGACGGAGAACCTAGAAACGCCATCGTGAGCATTTCGAGCCACGGAACACAATCCGACCCATACGAAGCAGAATGCTTTGCCAAACATTGCCGCAAGGCGCTGGAAGTGCTGCAACCAAGCGGTATTTTGTGGTACGGCAAGTGCCCGGCGGAATTTGACTGGAACGTGACCAAAATTAAGCCATTTCAATACGAGAGGAGGCACTACCGTGAGTAAAAGAGGTTCTGGCAGCTCCGCGAGAGCGGGCAGCGGCTTTGTAGACCATTCAAGATATGCAAAGCAGCACAACGATATTGTTTCTTTTGTAAAAAAGCAAGTCGGCGTTGACTTGAATAAATACCGTGATGGTGACGGCTCTTCGCCGTCAACAAGTTCTTTTTGGGAAAAAGACGGCGCAAAAGTTGCGTTTGACCTGAAAGGTATGTCTTCAAGTGACCGAACAAAGCTTATGCAGCTTGCACAAAAGCCTTTTGGCGTTGTCGTTGAACCAGCTGGCGGGTGGGTTGGATTCGTTTCACGAAAGAAGAAAAAGTAAACTATGAAATTCAACTACGACATCAAATTTACCGACAACACCCCGCAGCTGCATGAGGCGCTGGACTCGTGGGCAGAGCGGGTTCTGACTCTATGGGGCATGAAGGTGCAGGACTACGCCCAGCTGCTTGTGCCTACTGGAACGGCAGACAGCACGGGCATTGAGGGCTATGTGGGCGGTGGGCTTAAGCAGAGCCTGACCTATGCCCTCGACCTTGCAAAAAAGACTGTGACCGTCGGCAGCAATCTGTTTTACAGCGTTTATGTGGAGCTGGGCACGGGCATCTTTGCCGAGAAGGGCAACGGACGGCCCACGCCGTGGGTCTGGAAAGACTTCAACGGCAAGTGGCATTTTACCCGTGGCATGAAAGCCCGCCCGTTTCTCCGCCCGGCGGTGGAAGATCACATTGACGAGCTGCGAGAAATCGCAGTGGAAGAAGGAAACAGGGAGGCATAGGCATGACCGAGCTTGAAATTTTGAACGCGGCGCTTGAAGCTGCCGTAAGCGAACAAATCAAGGCCGATGAAATCAGCCGCCATTACGCTAATGAGGTTGAGAAACTCAAGCGGATGATGGTTGAGGTGAAAAAGAGAAACGAGCCAAAGCCAAAACAGGTCAAAGACGTGTTTGAAGCTGGAAGAGAAGCTCACAGAGCGCTTCAAAAGATGTGCGACAACACATACGGCAAGGACAAAGCAAAGATTTCTGTGACTTTGTACGTTCCGGCCGAATCGTTTGCAATCCCGGAAGAAAACGATTGTGTGTTTGAACTCTAAAACTTAATACTCAGCGGTTGGCGCACGGCGTCAGCCGCTTTTTTATGCCGCTTTAGCTCAATGGAAGAGCTGCTGATTTGTAACCAGAGGACGCGGGTTCGAGCCCTGCAAGCGGCACCATCCGGCAGCATGTCCGGCTTTTTTTATTTCATGCCAAGCATGGCAGGCCCGAGCATGGGCAGAAAGGATTACACATGGCACTCAAAAGAGCAGATATCCGCACGATTCTGGAAAACGCCGAAACCTCCAACGATGACAAGGCGAAAGCCGTTCTGGACGCCCTGCACAAAGAGACAGACGACCTCCGGGACCAGCTGGACACTGCAAAAAATGCCCTCACCAAAGCAGAAAAAGAACGGGATGACGCCAACAACGGCAAGCAGGCCGCAGAAAAGGCGCTGACCGACTACAAGGCCCAGCAGACCCAGAAAGATACCCACGCAGCCAAGGAAGCCAAGTTCCGGGAGCTGCTGAAGTCCGCCGGGGTGCTGGACAAGTACGCTGACCGCGTTGTGCGGCTGTCCGGAGAGGACATCGACAAACTGGAACTGGATGAAAAGGGCAACGTCAAGGACGCCAAGAAGCACACCGACAGCCTGAAAGCTGATTGGAGCGACTTCGTGGGCACTACGACCACCACCGGCGCAAAGGTGGACACCCCGCCCACCAACACCGGCTCCAAAATGACCAAAGACCAAATTTTTGCAATCAAGGACGCCGGCGAGCGCCAGGCGGCGATTGCTGCAAATGCTGACCTGTTTACAGGCGGCGGAAAGGACTAACACATGGCAGCAAAGACCAATCTGATCACCACTACCGAGATCACCGTCAATCCCCGGGAAATCGACTTTGTGACACGCTTCCAGCGCAACTGGGAGCACCTGCGGGAAATCATGGGCATCATGCGCCCCATCCGGATGCAGCCCGGCACTGTGCTGAAGAGCAAGTATGCACAGGGCACCCTGCAGAGCGGCACCGTGGCAGAGGGCGAGGAGATCCCCTACAGCCAGTACACCGTCAAGGAGAAGGACTACGGAAAGATCACCATCGAAAAGTATGCCAAGGCCGTCTCCCTGGAGGCAATCCAGAACTATGGCTATGATGTGGCCGTGCAGAAGACCGATGACGAGTTCCTGTTCGACCTGACCGCAAAGGTCACGGACAAGTTCTACAAGTACCTGAACACCGGCAGCCTGAAGGGCACCCCCAAGACCTTCCAGATGGCTCTGGCCATGGCAAAGGGCAGCGTGGAGAACAAGTTCAAGAATATGCATCGCACCGTCACCGGCGTTGTGGGCTTTGCCAACGTCCTGGACGTGGCGGAGTACCTGGGCACCGCCCCGATCACCATCCAGAACCAGTACGGCTTCCAGTACATCAAGGATTTCATGGGCTACAACACCATCTTCCTGCTGTCTGACGGCGAGATCGCAAAGGGCAAGGTCATTGCCACCCCCGTGGACAACATCGTGATGTACTACGTTGACCCCTCCGACAGCGACTACGCCAAGGCTGGGCTGGTGTACACCACCGCAGGCGAGGCCAGCAACCTGATCGGCTTCCATACCCAGGGCAACTACACCACCGCCGTCTCTGAGAGCTTCGCTATCACCGGCGTTACCCTGTTTGCCGAGTACCTGGACGGCATCTCTGTCCAGACTATCACTCCGGGCGAGTAATCGCCCTTTTTGAGCAGGAGGCATCCAATGACCGTCCCTGAGCTGTGCGCACTGACGCACAATTTCTTTGACCGGGCAGACGACCCCATTGCCGGGGCGTTCGTTTTTGAGCCGGACACCGTGCCCGCCGGGGTAGTGCCGGGACAGTATTTCCTCGTGTGCGGATCCATCTTCAATGACGGCGTGCACAAGGCCGGGGACGGCGATCTGACCGCCGAGACCTTCAACGGCACGGTGCAGCCCATGCGCGTGCCGCCTGACTTCGCGGCGTTGGCTGAAAAAATCGACGCATACGACAAAGCACTGCCCTCCGGAGGCATGTATGTATCTCAGTCCTTTGCCGGGTGGTCCGGCACGATGGCTACAGGCGCAGACGGGCTGCCGACAGACGGCAAAACGAAGTTCCGGGCCGAGATCAACCAGTGGAGGAAGATGTGACATGGTCAATCCGTTCACTGCATCCACCGTGATGCAGAGCTTCACCAAAAAATTCTGCTTTCAGACCCGCAGCTATGAGCCGGACGGCGTGGGCGGCTTTGTCTCAAGCTGGGCAGATGGCCCGGAGTTCGAGGCTGTAGAGCGGCACGACACCACTGTGGAAGCACAGGTGGCAGAGCAGGCCGACACGGCAGCTACCTATACCCTGCTCGTGGGCACCGGTGTGCCGCTGGCCTTTCCGGACTACATCCGCCGGGTAAGCGATGGCCAGACTTTTCAAGTCACCAGCACAGCGGACGAAACCAAGGCCCCGCCGGAATCCGGCATGGGACTGCGGGCCGTCAAGTGCAAAAAGGCGGTGCTGCCGTAATGGGACCGTCTGAGAGCATCAACCGGGCACTGAACACGTTTTTCAACGGCTTTGGCATCCCGGGCTATCTGGAAGATAACATACCTCCTGCCACTTCACTGCCTTATCTGACCTACAAGCCCACTATCCCCGGAAGGTGGAACGAAATGGCATCCTTCCACGCCCGGCTGTGGTACCCCAGCAAGGGCGGCAGGGCCCCCATCCTGCAAACCGAAGATATGATCAGCGCGGCCCTCGAGGACAGCACAACGCTTTCCTGTGAGGGCGGCGCTATTCTTTTGCGCAAAGGCACCCCATGGGCACAGCCCCTCGACAACCCGCCTGAAGGGTACCTGTGCGAATACCTTATTTTTGAACTTACACGGCTTATACCGTGAGTAAAGGAGCAATATGGCTGAAACTTTAGCAAAGAAGTTTAACGTCAACGTTTTGACATCGGACGCTTTCAAGAGCATCCCCAAGGGATCGGGCAACATTTTGTCCGATTTCTCGCTCGAGACCCCGAAAATCGATGAGACAAATGTTATCCACGCCACACAGGGCGGCGTGACTATCACCTATCAGAACTCCACCGAGGATACTCTTTCTGAAATCGACAACGCCCCCACCAATACAAAGCAGGGCGTGGAAGTCACCGGAACCACCGCAACCATCTCTTACACGACTCCCAACGCAGACCCTAAGAGCATTCAACTCGCTATTGGCACTGCGGACATCGACCCGGAAGACCCCACCCACGTGGTTGCACGCCTGAAAACCGCTTTGACGGATTTCAAGCCCATTTGGTGGGTCGGCCCCATGATCGGCGGCGGCTTTATCGCGGTCAAGCTCTATAATGCCATGTCCACCGGCGGCCTGAGCCTGAAGTCTGAGCACCGCGGCGGCGGCTCGATGCAGATTACGCTGACCGCTTTTGCAGACCTCGAGAACCCCGAACAGGCCCCGATGGAGTTCTACTCTATCACAAAGGCCGCGTCCTGATGTAAGGAGGAAAGACATGAAGGAAATCATTGATCTGGAAGGCAAGGAGTACCTTGCAAAAACTTATAAGCTGGCAAAGGCATACAAGCAGTGCATCGTTGACACGGGCGCAGTGGCGGCGGCAACTCGGCCTGCGCCGCTGACTGGCAACGAAACCCCGGAGGAGAAGGCCAAGAAGATCGCAGAACAGGGTGCGAAAAATGCGGAAGAAATGATGCGAATGATCTACGAAGAGCACGCAGACATGACCGAAAAGGTCTTGCCGCTCTTTGTGGCGCTGGATAAGGGCGAAGAGCTTCCGCCCACCAGAAAGCTGGCCGCAGCAATGTCCCGCGCGCTGTCTGATGACGATTTCATGGCTTTTTTGAGATCCTTGATGTGATCGGCGTGGAAGGATATAAACGGATGGTCTCGACCATTCGTCTGGATTTGCTGGAACTTTTCGGCAAGTCCTATATCCTCGACCACATCAAAAAAGAAATCAGAAACCACGATGAAGTTCAATTCTACCGCGATTACATAGCAGATGCTGTTGGCGGTCTTGCGGGAGCTAACGCTCTTTATTCCTACGTTGCTTCGTATACATTCCCGCTTTATGTAAAGCAGATTGACAAGCGGTCTGCGGCGGAGATCACGGAAGAAAACAGCAAGGCTCTTAAAGAGCTGTGCGGAGGGGGTGATGGAACCTGAAACTTTTTGAATTGAGCGCCACCCTCGGGCTGGACGACAGCGCCTACCGGCATGGCGTGGAAGAGGCGAAGTCTCAGACTAAGGCCGCTGTCTCCACCATGATGAATGATTATAACCGGCTGTACAGTGAGGTTATTCACCTTACGGCAGCCTATCAGAAATCACGGAAAGAGACCGGAGAAACCTCCAAAGAAACTAAGGAATTTGCCCAGAAGCTGAAAGAAGCTCAGGCCCAACTCAATACCACGGCACAGGGGCTAAGGACTGCGGAAGGGTACATGAACAGCTTTGGTGGTGCCACATCGGGGTCCAGCAAGTCTCTGGCCGGTGCCATTGCGCAGGGCACGGTCATGGCAAGCGTTTTCTCGAAGCTCGGCTCCGCTGCGCTCAGCGCCGCAGAGGGGTTCATCTCTTCCGGCATCGAGTACAACGCCCAGATCGAGAAATACACCACCGGCTTTACCAATATGTTGGGCAGCGCGGAAGCTGCCCAGCAGGTCATGAGCCAGATTCAGGAAGACGCGGCAAAAACCCCGTTTGATGTCGAGTCCCTGACAAAGGCGAACCAGTACCTGATCTCTGCAGGCGAGAACGCTTCCTATGCCCGCAGTACCATCATGGCACTGGGTGACGCGGTATCTGCGACCGGTGGCGGCAACGACGAGCTGAACCGCATGTCCCAGAACCTGCAGCAGATCGCCAACACCGGCAAGGCTACAACGGCCGATATCAAGCAGTTTGCTTATGCCGGCATCGACGTGTACGGCATTCTGGCCGACTACACAGGCAAATCCACCACCGAAGTGCAGAACATGGCCATCAGTTATGATCTGCTGACGCAGGCTTTGCAGGCCGCATCCGAAGAGGGCGGGCGTTACTACAACAGCATGGACACCCAGAGCCAGACCATGAATGGCCGCGTGTCTACTCTGAAGGACAATGTAAAGCAGCTGGCGGGATTGCTGACCGGCGATTTATCCAGCGGCGTCGGCGTTGTAATCGGCAATCTGAACGACATGCTCGTCGCAGCACAGGAAGCCTACAAAACCGACGGGTGGCTTGGCCTGGCTGGGGCGATTACTGGTCTGAGCGGCCCGATTACAAGCATCAAGAACAAATTTGTTGAGCTTGGCAATGCTGCGGTGACTGCTTTAGACAAGGCTAGCTATTGGCTGAACAAGGCGCTTGGAAAAGACGCTTATGCAGACTACACAAGCTATGACGATTACCGGACAGATACCCAAAAGCAGAATAACCGAAACCGCCTTCGGCAAAACGCCCTGAACGGCACAAGCGTCAGTAATAAGAGCTGGTCTGAACGTCAGGCAGAGCTTGCTGCAGCAATCGGTGACGGTGGAAGCAGCATCACCACAAGCCCGTCCGGCACAACCAAGAAAAAATCCACAGGTAAAAAATCCACCACCGAAACGGTCATTTCGTCCATCTCCAGCACGGCCACGACCACCGCGCAAAATGCGCTGGGCACTGTGACCACCAGCATCCAGACGCTGAACGAGAAGGTCAAGGACAGCGCGGGCAAAATCAAAGACCGCGTAACCACGACCACCACCGAGACCGGCAAGGAAATGGTAAATGGCGTGGAGACAACCTACAAAAAGGTGGAGACCCGCGTCAACGGCACGGTCACAAAGGTCACAAAGACCTATGATGACATGTCGGAAACGCTGCTGGGCACCTTTACCAACGTTTCCGAGACCACCTTTAACGGCATCACCACAAAGGTGCAGCAGGCGGTGGAAAAGTACGCGGACGGCAGCGAGCATATCAAGAAGACCGTCACAGAGACCGGCCAGCGCATCGGCGAGAACGGCGCGGAGACCTACGAGAAGATCATCACCTACATTGACGGCATCGAAGATAAGGTGAACGAGACCTCTACTCTCATCGACAAGAGCGTGAAGGGCACTCAGAGCCGCATTGACCAGCAGCTGAGCGAGGCTTCCGGCCAGCTGGACAAGGGCATTTTTGGCCTTAGTAAGAGCCTCATAAGCGACATCAAAAATCAGGATTGGAGCGGCGTTGCGCTGGACGTGACAAAGCTCATCTGGGGTGAGGTGTCACAGGATCAGCGCGACGTGATCTCTAAGTGGCTCGCGGACGCGCTGGGCGCAGTCAATGAGGGCTATTCGGGCGGTGGAATCAGCAAGGCGCTGGGTTCTATCCAAAGCATTTTCACAAACGGCATTACGCCCGGGATCAATGGAGCTACTACCGAAGTAAAGGCGTTCTCTGAGATCGTGCAGGGCCTTGCAGGTTCCGGCGGCGTGGGCGGAGCACTGGGCAGCATCGTGCAGAGCTTTTCCGGCATGGCGGGAGGCGTCACCTCCGCACTTGGCACGGTGGTGTCCTTCATTTCCGCAAACCCGGTTCTTGGCATCATCCTCGGCGTTGGCGCTGCGGGCGCTGTCGCTGGCGGCATCGGGCTTGCGCTGTGGGCTAAAAGCAGGAAGAATAAGAGCCCTGTTAGCAGCTACAAGAGCCCGTTCGATGACGCTGATGTGTACGACAGTCTGGGCACCTTCTCCACCCGTGCGGCCCTGCAGTACCGCGTCACCGGCCAGCAGTCCATCGTTGACCGGCAGACCAGCATTCTGGAACGCATTGAAGGGATGCTGGACGAAAACCTGCCCAACATCGGGAAAGGAACAGTCGTTCTGGACGGCGATAAGGTGGGCGACATGCTGGCTCCTCGCATGGCTACGAACATCGACGCACGCATTGGTGTTACCGTGCAAAGAAACGGAAGGGGTGTGTAAATGGCTCTGAAAGGCGCAAAAATCGGGGGCTATCACACGCTCAATGACTGGGGCCTATACATGAAAGTGGGCAGCCCCAAAATCAGTGAAGCAGAAGTTGACGAGTACCTGGTACAAATTCCTGGATCTGACACCATGCTGAACCTCACGAACTCGTTGGACGGGAAACCGCATTACAAAAAGCGCACCATTACCATGGAGCTCAAATGCACAGCCGACAAAAAAACATGGAAGAACCTTTACAGCACCATTGCAAACGCCATTCATGGCAAATGGCTGCAGTGCATCTTTGATGACGACGCTGCATGGTACTGGGAAGGGCTTTGGAAAGTCTCCTGTGTTCCGTCGAAATTATACTGTGTGTTTACGATCACGGGCACCTGCAACCCGCTCAAGCGCAGCGTTTACGACGGAACGGACAACTGGCTGTGGGACACCTTCAACTTTGAACAGGACATCGTTCGTAATTACACCGACATCCAGCTTACTGCAAACACGGACGTTTCCGTTACCATTTCCGGATCCCCGCGTGCAGAGGGCATCTACTTCAAGAGGAAAGAAGCGGACGCTGACATTTTGGTGTCCTTCAACGGCTTCGAGGTGGGGCGGCTGGCAAAATCCACGGACTGGCAGTATATCGAGGGGCTGAAACTCCCGGATGGTGCTGTGTCTACGCTGATTTTTGCGGCGTCTGCTGACTGTAAGATCTCGCTCAAGTATCTGGGGGCAAGCCTATGAGTTACAAGATCTATGCCGGTGTGCAAAGCGCCGTGGATGTCTGGACGACAAAGGCCTGCATCTACGACCCGGGCGACCAGTCGGACACCAAAAAGCTAGTGTCTCCGACGCTTACACGCAGCGTCGGGAAAGCTGGAAGACTGGAGTTTACAATTCCTCTTGGCAATGTGGCACATTCTGCGCTGCAAAAGCTCCGCATGACGGTCTCTGTCGAGCAGGACGGCGCAGAGATTTGGGAGGGCCGCCCCATGAGCCACGAGCAGGATTTCATGCTGCGGCAAAAAGTCTATTGCGAGGGAGAGCTGGCGTATCTCAACGACAGCTCCATTGCCCCGTACACTGCAACCAACATCACGCTTGCGCAATTTTTAGATTTCATCTGTCAGAACCATTCCGGCATGGTTGACTCGTACAAGTCTTTTCGGGTCGGAGAGGTCCAGGAGGAAACAGAACGCTATGCAGTCCGGGCAGATGGGTGTTACATCAAGCAGGATTACAAGTCCAGTTCCCCGGATTCGGACGGAGATTATAAGTACGAATTTGGCCTGTACCTCCCTTCCGGCACGCGGCTGACCGAAAAGTTTGAGGAACTATACAGCGCATACGAAAACTACACGCCTGCTGCGTGCGGATGGGCCATTGGAAGCGTTCAAGACAAGCCCGATTACAGCATCTGGAGGACCGGAGAGAACCTTTTTTCTGTCCGGATGAACGTTGTGTATGAAGGCGGCGACACCTACACGGCGACGCAAAAAAGTGTGGAATCCTCCGTGTCTTGTGCGACACGTAGCATTTCGTTTGGCACCAATGCTTCGTTGACCGCAACCACAACGCCGTCAACGGACTACCAAGTGAGGAAATCTGGGGACACATACAAGGTTTTTGTGTCCGGGAAAGAGTCTGCCGACTTTTACCCGGAAAAGGCCCCTGCCTTCCACAGCTTTGGCGACGGAAAAGCCTACGGCGTCACAATGGACATTTTGCAGGACGAGTTGCTTGACAAATACGGCGGCTATCTGATGGTGCGACATGCCAAAGACGCCAACGGAATCTCCAGGCGGTATTTGGACTATGCGACCGACATTACGGAAAAGTCAGAGCAGACTATCGCTTTTGGCACAAATCTGCTTGACCTGACAAGCTATGTCAAGGCAGAAGACATTGTGACCCGTGTGATTGCGGTGGGCAAAAAAAAATCCGGGTGGTTTTTGTGGAAGCACGAAAGTACGATCACCGCCACCGCAAACGACATTGCGGCTCAAAAACTCTTTGGAATCATTACAAGGATCATCGTGATCGACGGAACAGCCAGCACAGTGCAATCCCTCCGCAATGCAGCAGATGAGGAGCTTTCCAAAAATCTGCGCTATGTGGACGGCCTGACCATCAAAGCGGTGGATTTACGGGACGCAGGAATTGACATTAGCAGGCTTGGCTTTGCAAAACAAACGCATATCTATTCGGCCCCGCACGGGGTTAATACTTGGCTGCTCTGTACAAAGCTTGTAGAGCCGCTGGACGCCCCGGATAAAAAGGAGTTTACGTTTGGCGCTGAGTTTTCCAGCATCAGCGATTTGCAGGCCCTGAGTGCCCGAAAAGCGTCGAACGCTTACGACCTGTCCAGAGCGCTCAAGGGCTACGCAACGTCGTAAAGGAGGGATATTTTGGACAAAACGTTTACTGAGGTAGTTTCCGGCATCCGCCATGCAGAGTACGGCGTGGAGGTCCGTGAGGACATTGCCCAGGGCATGGAGTATGTGGAAAGCTTTGCAAGAACTGCTGTCAGCGCATCCGCTGCGGCCAGCGCATCGGAAGCAAATGCGGAGAATTCCTACCAGAATGCAAAAGCGCAGGCTAAGCTTTCTGCACAGCATGAGCAGGCGGCAAAATATCAGGTGACATACGCCACAGAGCAGGCTGCCGCAGCTGCCACCAGCGCCACCGCATCGGAAAACAGCAACGTTGCATCCGGGCAAAAAGCAGAGCAGGCCGATTCTTTCCAAAAAATGGCGGCTAAGTATCTGCAATCCACAAAGGAGTACTTTGAGCAGGTGCGCACCATCACCATCGGTGCACAGGGGTGGTATGCCACGCCGGAAGCCCTGAAAGCCGCCGTCCCTGTGGGCGAAAATGGCTGGTGGGCAGTCGTCGGAACCACAGATACCATTTGGACGTGGGACAGCGACACGAACACATGGAAAGACAGTGTGCAAAAAGCAGACCTGTCTGACTACCTGACACAAGTTCAAGTCAAAAAGCTGCTTGAGCAGTACATGCCCCTTCGCCCCGCCACAGCGGACCAGTTGGGCGGCGTGAAGGTGGGGGACTACCTGGACATCGCTGCGGACGGCACCCTGAGCGGCAAAACGCTTAATGACAAGATCGCTGCCGCCGTGGCGGTAAAGTCGGAGGCGCGGCTGGTGTGGAGCCAGGCCGCATCCACCCCTAAAAAGTGGATGAGCCACGAGATCTCCATCCCCGACGGAGTGGATTACCTGACCCTGCACGCAGGTGCAAGCTCCGAAATACAACTGGCCCGGGGCGGCTCCTGGACGTATACCTATAAGGCGACAGAAGACTCTGTGGGCTCAGTAAATTTATACCTCACCTTCCGGGCGGAGGGCACATTGCACGTAAATGGACCCTACACCAACTCAAACTATAACGGCGTTGTGACGTTTTATCTCTCCGGCTACCACTACCCCACCATTGCAGAGCTGCTTACCGAGACGCAGGCCGCGCAGGCCGACACGGACGCCCTGGCGGTAGATCAGGAATACCGCGTCGCCATGCTGGAACTGGGGCTGACCGACGACACTACCACTGACACCACCACATAAGGAGGTAAAAACTATGTTGTATCGTATCTGTAAACGCTTGATCGAGCGCGGCCAGACCGCTGGCCTTGCGGAAAAAATTGATGTTTTTTACGCCCTCGGCCGCATCACCGAGGCCGAGTACAAAGAACTGACCGAGCTGCTGGAGACCAAGACCGGCGAAAAGAGTGAGGAGTGAGCCTATGGCAATCAAAGAGTATTCCTTGGCCAAAGACGGCGCTAAACAGCTGTCCCCGGCCTTTAAGGTGCGGGAGTTCCGGTGCCGCGACGGCAGCGACGCTATCATGATCGACCAGACCCTCGTGGTGCTGCTGCAGGCCATCCGGGAGCACTTCGGCAAGGCGGTCACCATCACCAGCGGCTACCGCACCGGCACCCACAACACCGCCGTCGGCGGCTCCAAATCCAGCCAGCACCTGCTGGGCAAGGCGGCGGATATCCAGGTGGCGGACACCACCGTGGAGGCCGTGGCCGCCTACGCCGAGAGCCTGATGCCGGACTGGGGCGGCGTGGGCCGCTACCCGGTCAAGGCTGGCCGCGCCAAGGGCTGGGTGCATGTGGACACCCGCGCCAAAAAGAGCAGATGGACGCTGTGAGGGGGTGAGACCAATGCAGCAAGTTTTTGCCTACATCTCTGCGCACTGGACGGAATGGGCCATCGGGCTACTGAGCCTTGGCTGGGGCTACCTTGTCAAAAAGGTGACCGAGTACAAGACCATCAAAGATGGCCTTCTGGCCATCATGCACGACCGCCTGTACCAGTCCTGCACCTTTTATATCAAGCAGGGTAGCATTGACACTGCCGGCCTGAAAAACATCGAATATCTTTACAAAAGCTATCACGCACTGGGCGGCAATGGAACCGGCACGGAGCTGTATAACCGGGCCAAAGCCCTGCCCCTCTGTGACTGAAAAGGAGTAACAAATCATGGAAGCAATGTTTAACTTTATCCCCGTCCCCGTCGCCCTGGTGCTCATGGCCCTGGGCTTTGTCTCTCTGGCTGTCGGCGCTATCCGCATGGGCTATAAGCAGTATGTCAAGCAGTGGGCGCTGGAGCTGGTGACCCTGGCAGAAAACAGCATCATGGGCAGCGGCCAGGGCGCCAAGAAAAAGGCTCAGGTCTTTGCGGCCCTCCGCTCCGCCCTGCCGGACTGGCTGAAGCCTTTTATCACCGATGAAGTGCTGGACAGTGTGATCGAAAAGGCTGTCGGCATGATGAAAAAGGCACTGGCAGAAAAGAAGCCTACCATTAACAAGGAGTAAAGCATGATTGAGCAGAGCGTATCTCTCGCATCCAATGGCGTCGTCAAAGTGCCGGGCTATGAGCAGCTGGTGCGCTTTGGCTACACCAAAAACCGGGGCGTGTACCGGCTGGCCGTCACTGCTACCGGCGAGTGGGAAGGGCTGACCGTCAGGGCGTTCTGGCACGTCCTGGGCGGCTCTGACCCGGCATCCTCGCTGGTAGTGGACGGCTCTGTGGCCGTGCCCGCCAGCGTAACCGCCCAGCCCGGCAATGGGTGCGTGACCTTTGAGGGAAGCGATGGCACCCGCACCGTGACCAGCGCAGACCTGCACTACCGTGTCAGCGCCAACAGCGGCACAGAGGACGGCACCCTGCCGGAACCGGGCACACCTGCCTGGCAGGAGCTGGTGGATGCCGTGCACACCGATGCCACCGCCGCAGAGCAGGCCAAGACCGATGCACAGACGGCCGCCAGTGAAGCCGCCACCAGTGCGGGCAATGCAGACCAAAGCGCCAAGCAGGCCGCTGACAGCCTGAAAGCGCTCAAAGACGGCATCGCAAGCGGCGATTTTAAGGGTGAAAAGGGCGACCCCGGCCCGGTCGGCCCGGCTGGTCCGCAAGGCGAGCGCGGCGAAGTCGGCCCTACCGGTGCGACTGGTGCCACTGGCCCGCAAGGTGAAACTGGCCCTCGTGGCGAACAGGGGCCGCAGGGAATCCAGGGCGAGCGTGGGCCGCAGGGTGAGCAGGGGCCGAAAGGAGACACCGGCGACACCGGCCCGCAAGGCCCTAAAGGCGAGACTGGCCCTGCAGGTGCAGACGGCAAAGATGGTACACAAATCGACGATACCGCCGTGACAGACACCGACGCATGGAGCAGCAAGCACATCGTGGATATGCTTTGCCCGCCGCTGGAGGAGACCGGCAACCCGGTGCAGTGCTACCCTGTGGCGAGCTACCCGCTGGGCTGTAAGGCGAGCTGGGAGCCGACGCAGGAAGGCAGCGGGGAGCCTAGCCAGGACAACATCCGGCCAATTTCCGGGCGGGATGCGGTGAAAGTGGAGCGGTGCGGAGGGAATGTTATTGAGTTTTTAAACACAAATGATTCCCATGAAGACGTTAAAATAGCAGTAGACGCAGAAAAAAATATTACGCTTAACGGAGCATTAACTCGCGGAGCCAATATCATAATTGGAATGTGTCGGCTGCATTGGGTTGCGGGAAAAACCTACACCATGTACGTCAAGAAGGTGGGCGGCAGTGCCTCTATTGGAAGCGGTGACGGCATTACTTTTGCCTATTCGCTGTTCACGCAGGATTATAATCGTTACTTCCGTGGTGATACACGCAGCACAAACCTTGATGCGTATATTGCAAGCGATGCTGCGCTGGCAGAAACCGAGCTTGTTTTTATGCTGCAATGCTGGCGAAAAAATACAGTATTCAACAACTTCAAATTCCAAATTGAAGTTGTTTCTGGCACCACCCCTCCCACCGCCTACTCTCCCTACACCGGCCAAACCGCAACCCTCACTCTGCCCCGCACCATCTACGGCGGCACGGTGGATGCAGTGACGGGAGAGGGGCAGGAGACATGGAACGAAATTGCACTTATCGATACATATAGTTGGTACGTATCAACGAACCAATATAGAACTTTTTACTGCGTTAATATCAAAAATATAACACGGACCGTTATCGAAAACAGTGCATATGCTAAAAGCTGGAAGTGCACTCATTTCAAAAGCGAAGCGTATTCTTATGCTCAAAGCGGAAACCAGGACAATACAGTGTCTTTTCAGAGCAATAGAGAAACACTAGTTATTTGTTTCCCCGGAACCATAGATGAGCTTAAATCCTACCTTGCCGCCCAGTACGCCGCTGGCACACCTGTGCAAATCGCCTACAAACTGGCCACCCCTGTACCTTTCACCGCTACCGGCGCACAGCCCATCCCAGCACTGAGCGGCGTGAACACGCTTTTGACCGACGCGGACAGTGTGGCCGTCACCGGCAGGGCTGACCCCATCAAACGCATTACTGACCTTGAGGACGCGGTCGCGTCCATGACCTAAGGAGGTACATATGGCTATCAAATCCAAAGCCAGACACGATTTGACCCTGCGCTCCATCAAGCGGGAGATCGCCGCAGGGCGCGATGTTGCGTTCTGGCTGGATAAAGCATACATGCACTACGACAACGGACTGCTGACCGCAGATGACATCGCAGAGGTGGAGCAGCTGGCGCAGGCGTACTATGACGCGCTGGACGCGGAGGACAAAGCGAACGCTGAGGAAATCACGCAGTAAGGAGGATATCATGGCAAGCACTACATACGAGCATTTTGTTGACACCAACAAAATGTACGCCGCACAAGACCAATTTCGTGACATCACGAAATTGGTCTGCGCACGTTTTCGTGGCCTCACGAAAACATACCATCTCGGCAATGTCAACAAACTGGTGACGTTTTGTCACCGTTTCGCCGCGCTTGACAATGTGGTGCGCAACGCCGGACAGCTGCCGCAGCCTTTTTGGCTCGGTGCTGCTTGTGGCGGCGGCTCGCGTAGTGCTGCCCGCTGCGCTGCAAGGACTTGACCGACAGCAGATGACCACCGCCATCAAAAGCGCACCGCTTGGGAGGGTAGACCGTAAGATAGCCTTACTGCGGTACGTCGAGCGGCTCCCGCTGCCGGACATTGCAGCACAGACGCATTATAGCCGGACAGCGATAGGCTACCGGCTGAAAGGCATTGATAAAATGCTCGATGTGTGATATACTATTAATAGGGTTAAGTGTCTTTGAGTTATATCTTTGTTACTGGAGATTGATTCTTGACAAAGTCGAGCGGCAGGCTATTCCAGAGTTTGCCGCTTTTCTTTTTGCACGGATTGTGGTATAATAACCTCAATAAATCCTCCCGGCCTCTCGAAGAAGCGCATTAGGGCGGATATTTGCCAGCTAGCCCCGTGCTTTATCGGGGAATGAAAAAAGCGGTTGCCAGATAGGCGCCGACCAGTCTCCCGCCCGCCTACTTGCAGTGCGTACCATGCGGGAGACGCATAATAGCCCCCGGTGTTCCGTTTGGAGCATCGGGGGCGTTTCTATTTCTTCTCTTTTTTGAGTTCTTCGAGACGGCTTGCAAGCTCTTCCTCCCAGCCCTCGTGCTCTTTGAGGTATGGTGCATAAATCAGATTTTCGGCTTCCTTGCGGGCTGCAACAGCATCTTCGAGTGTGTCATAGCTGCCGAGATACGTTCTATGCCCTTTGAAGCAAATAGCGGCACGGTAGCGGTTTCTGTCCTTAAAAACGCCGTTGTGCCCAGTGCTTGAATTTCGATTCACTTTCCCGTCAAGACGCATCTTTACCGAGATAAGACTTGAGCCGTTTACATCCGTTTTGCGGTGGATAGCATCAGAACAGAATTTGACGTTATTTGTGCATTTTCTGCATTTTGAGGTTTTTTTTACCTGGAAAAGACGCATATCAGCTTCTTGACCGCAATTCGGGCACAGTGCGGTACAAAAGAGATCGTTTCCCTTGGCATTCTGGTTTTTATAAACCTTTATAATTTTCCACCCATTGATAATTTGACCTACATACTGCTCACTCCTTTTTCGCAAAAACGTCTGGCTTCGCTGCTCTGCCATACGGCGATTTGCACAAGCCTGACAGCTTGTGCTTTTTCCGTTTTTAAGGTACTGTATATATACATCTCTTACGGTGCCACATTCGCAGCGGCACTTCACATAGCCGCTCTTTTCGGATGCGCCTATCACGATCCAGCTCCCAAAAGTATGACCCGTCAAATCTTTTGCTGCCATACTGGAATCCTCCTCAGATCAGCCCATAGTGTTCGGCCAGCAGGAAGCGGACGTATTCCGGGCAGTCGCGCTCGCCCAAACACCACCCCTGCACCGTGCGGCGAGGGATTCCTGCCCGCTTTGCAAATGCGGTCTGCGACAGACCGGTACGGTCTACCAACTCCCGCATGGACAGGTGCGCAACGTCCCAGATGGTGGACAGCCTTTCTTTCTCGGCGTCCAGATCAACGCACCCAGAGGCATCGTCCTCCACGCTGAGGGTGACGTTACCGAGAAAAACTTTTTTCGGCTGCTTGGCAGCCATGCCAAAAAGTTCTGCATTGCTGTACATGGTTTACTTCCTCTCTTTCGGGTGATAATATATTTGTGTACCTCCATGGTACGTCTTTCACAAAAGCCCTGTCAAGTGTTCGCTGCATTTGACGGGGCTTTTTTATTTAGCACATTTGACCGAGGAGCTTAATTTCAAAGTCATCCGGGGTCATGCTGTTGCAGTATTCAAATGCAAGATGGTTGCGTAGAAACTGCTCTGCCTGCTCGGCGTTTGCGCCTACCTGACGGTGCTCCTCGCTTGCAAACTTTTTGCAGGACACGCTGAAAGCAAAAACATGGTCAGTGTTTTCAGGATCGTTGAACGCTTTTTCTGCAATTGCAGCATTGCTTTCGTCAAAAAGACTAAACGCGGTAAGCGCGTTCTTCACCTCGTTATACGCGATCATGCGGCGGGCCATCAGGCTTTGTGCTTTCTTGACACGCTCCGGGTCATCGCTTTTCAGCATATTAGAGTAGTGGTCAGCCAATTTGTTCTCCAGATATTCAAAAACTGCCTCCATGCGTTCAACTTCAAACTTCGTCATGATAAAAACCTCCATGTTGCTGTGTGTTGGTGTCTTTCACTGTCTATAGTATATGCTCATTGAGCGCTTTTGTCAAGGCTTTTTGTAAAATTTTGTGCTCGGTGAGCGCATTTTTTTATTTGGCAACTGTGCGTTTTTTTGTCCTTCGTTGGGCGTTCGTTGTCTCTCCCGGCGGTTTAAAAAAAGTACACTGTGCGCAAAGGGAGGGGCGCACCATGTGGCACAGGTTTAACCCAAACCCCCACGGGAGCAGCGTCGGAGACTGCGCCGTGCGGGCGTTAGCAGCGGCCACCGGCCAGAGCTGGGAGCAGGCGTATATTGCGCTGGCACTCACGGGCTACGCCATCGGCGATATGCCTAGCGCCAACCGCACATGGGGTGCATACCTCCAAAAACAGGGTTACAAGCGCCGCATGGTGGAGGCAGACTGCACCACCTGTTACACCGTGGCAGACTTTGCCCGGGAGTACCCGCGCGGCGTGTATGTGCTGGGCTGCTCCGGCCACGTTCTGGCCGTCATCAACGGCAAGTGGTGGGACAGCTGGGACAGCGGCCAAGAATGCCCGATCTACTACTGGTACAAGGAGAAGAACGATGCCGATCTATAACGGATACCCGCAAGTGTATTACCCGCAACAGCCGCAGGGGCAGCTTGAAACACTTCGAGCGGCGCAGTACCAGCCTCAGCCTGTCATGATGCCGACAATGCAGGGGCAGGCCGCACCGACTGACAGCGGCTTTATCTGGGTGCAAGGTGAAGCGGCAGCCCGGGGCTATCTGGTAGCCAATGGCAGCCGGGTGCTTTTGCTGGATGCAGACTCCGACACCTTCTATATCAAAGAAGTTGGGCAGGACGGCAGGCCGTTCCCGCTGCGCATCTACGACTACAAGGAGCGCACCAGCGGCCCCAAAGCGTCGATTGCAGCCACGCAAGCCGCAGCCGGGGAGTTTGTCACCCGCAAGGAGTTCAACGCGTTGGTGGAAAAGCTTACGGCGTTGGAAAAACAGGAAGCACCGGAGCCGGAAAAGGAGGGCTAAACGATGGGCAGCAGCTTGTATAACTCGATGGGCCGGCAGGCCCAGAACCCCATTGGTGGGCAGTTTCAGCAGTTTATGGGCCAGATGCAGGGAAAGAACCCGCAGGAGATGATAAACCAGATGCTCACCTCCGGCAAGCTCTCACAGCAGCAGCTCAACGCCATTCAGCAGCGGGCGCAGCAGATCGCGCCGATGCTCAACGGCATGAAAAACATGTTTGGATTCTGAAATGCGGCCGCATTTAGAATAAATTTCAAAATCTAACGTAAAGGAGTAAAACTATGTCTCTTTCTTCTGATAGCACGGTTCTGACCATGCCTGTACAGCCCGCCAACGGTTACAGCAACGGTCTCAACGGATGGGGTGGCGACTGGATGGGTTGGATCGTCCTCTTCCTGATCTTCGGTATGTTCGGCTGGGGCGGTATGGGCGGCTTTGGCTGGGGCGGCGGCATGGGCATGGGCGGTGCTTCGCCTTATATGACCAGCGCTGTCACGCAGGCGGACTTGCAGCGCGGCTTTGACAACCAGAGCGTCATGAACAAGCTGAACGGGCTGGAAAACGGCCTGTGTGATGGCTTCTATGCCATGAACACCGGGATGCTTCAGGGCTTCAACGGCGTACAGCAGGGCCTGAACGGAGTCACCAACGCCATGCAGCAGGGCTTCAACAGCACCAACGTCGCATTGATGCAGGGGCAGAACGCTCTGGCTACACAGCTGGCAGACTGCTGCTGCAAGACCCAGACCGCCATTCAGGGCGTCAACTACAATCTGGCCACGCAGGAGTGCGATACCCGGAACCAGATGCAGCAGGGCTTCTGCGCGACACAGAACGCCATGAATAACAACACCCGGGATATTATCGAGAACCAGAACAGCAACACCCGTGCGGTGCTCGACTTCCTGACCAACGATAAGATCGCCACCCTGCAGAGCGAGAACAACGAGCTGCGCCGGGCTGCTTCTCAGGATCGTCAGAGCGCCCTCCTGACCACCGCGATGAACGCACAGACCAACCAGATCATCGGAACGCTTCAGCAGAAGGTTCCCGTGCCTGCCTATCAGGTGCCCAACCCCAACGCCATTTACTATAGCTGTGGGACCGGATGCGGCAGCTGCGCATAACTGAATCACGGCAACTGACTATAAATTATAGTCTGTTCAGCCCCTGAGCTGATTTTGCAAACCAGAGCGCCGGGGCAGTAGTCCCGGCGTTTTTTGATGAAAGGAGCCGATAAAATGGCTGAATTTTCCAATTCCAACACTGTCAGCGTGGCAGCGGGTGAAAACCTTCCCCTGACCGAGACCGCCGTGAAAGCCCCTGCTTGCATCGTGCACCGTGAGGGCAGCGGGCTTGTGACTCTGCGGGGCCTGACCAACGGGCAGTGCCGGGCCCGTTTCAAGGTAAGCTTTGGCGGCAATATCGCCATTCCCACCGGCGGCACTGTGGGGCCCGTTTCCGTGGCACTGGCTGTCGGTGGCGAAGCGCTCAACAGCGCAACCGCCATTGTCACCCCGGCGGCAGCGGACAACTACTTTAACGTTTTCGTGGCCGCTTTCATCGAGGTGCCGCGCGGCTGCTGCGTGACCGTGGCGCTCAAAAACACCAGTACGCAGGCAGTCAGCATTGCAAACAGCAACCTGATCGTTGAACGCGTAGCATAAGAAAGGAGATAAAGCCATGCTGGATAAACTGAATCATCTGAAAGATGAGATGTGCGGAGAGCTCATGGAGCTGACCGACAAAAAGAACCGTTCCCCGGGCGATATCGAGATGATCGGCGAGATCGTGGATATCATCCTGGACATCCACCGCATCGAGGATTACTGCGAGGGCGGCGAGTACAGCCGCGCGGGCGAGTGGGAAGCTGACATGCGCGGAACCTTCGGCCGCGATGCCGGAAACGGCTACAACCGGGGCAACAGCTACGCCAACCGTGGCCGTCACTATGTGCGCGGGCACTACTCCCGCACGGATGGCCGCGAGCGCATGATCTCCGACATCGAGGACATGATGCAGGAAGCCACCGGTGCAGAGCGTGACGCTTACAAGCGGGCGGCAGACATCCTGCGGAATGCATAAGGAAGGAGGGCGACAGGCATGGACATTGACGAGATCAACACCCATATCCACAAGCTGAAATGCGGTTCAACGGACTGGCAGAGCGTGGAGAAGCTTGCCGCCCTCTGCACCGTGCGGGACGAGCTGGAAGAAGCACACGCATCTGAAACGCAGATCCAGGCATTGCCGCCTGCGACTTATGCGGCGGCGTACTCCACGGCAGCGGAACCGCAAAGCGACTTTGTGGCGGCTGCCAGCTCTGTGCCTTTTGGCGGTCTGATGCAGGTGCTTGACGAGCACATGAAGGCAATAAAGCTGGTATACCCGAAAGAGTATGAGCTTGTAATGCGAAAGATAAGCAACTTGTAAAAAGGCATAGAATGTGCTATTTTTACATAAGCTTTAACGTTAGTACACGGGATGTATAATCTAACAGTAAACCAACAAATCAATAATTATTTGCGATAAAACGTCAAATAAATTTGATTTGTAATCAGTGGGTTGCAGGTTCAACTCCTGTCACCAGCTCCAAAAAGAAACGCACAAACGATGATTTTAAATCGTTTGTGCGTTTTATTTTTTGTTCAAAACCTGTCAAAACGGCTGAATGAACGTGATAATCTAACAAATAATCTAACAAATCAATATTTCATCTTTCGCATTTCCTGCAACAAGTATGCCGGGTCGTTGTGCGAGACGTATTTGTTGGCCGTGGTGGAAAAATTTTTGTGTCCCAAGATGGCTTGCACTGCGGTCTTTTCCAGGCCGCACTCCACCATCTTGCTGCTGGCCGTGTGGCGCAGCGTGTGGGGGTGCACTCCCTCTATATGGCACTCCTGCATCAAGGCCCGGAACTTTGTGGCCACATTGCGCTTGTCCAGCTTTGTACCGGTTTTTGACGGTATCAGCCATTCACAGCCGCTGTCCAGCATCCAAAAGGCAATAATCTTGTAAATGGGGTCAAGGATTGGGATAATGCGGTTCTTGCCTGCTTCCGTCTTTTCGCCGCCTTGCATGTATCGCTCTTTCAGGTGCACATCCTCACAGCGCATAGAGAGCAGCTCATCAATACGCATACCGGTGTAAAGCAACACCATTGCGATCTGCGCCGTCTGCCCAAACTTCGGGTCATTTTGTCGGCTGCTGATCTGCTCGATCTCCTGGGCGGTCAAGGTGCGCTCTGCCTTGCCTGTAGCCGCCGGGAGCTGCAGCAGCATGGCATAATTTTTGTTTATGATGTCCTGCGCCATTGCCCACTCGCAGATCTGGCTAAAAAGCGTGCGCTGCTTTTCGCAGGAGCTGCGGGAGAGCCCTTTTTCCACCATTGTGTCAATGACTTGTTGATAATCTGCCGCCTTCAAGTCACGCAATTGTCGGTCGTAAAGCGGGGCGGCCTTTGCATAGGCCAACTCATACCCCTTTTTCATGTCCTCGCTGAGCTTTTCAAATTTTGGCTGTGACTTCCACTGTGCATAAGCATCGGAAAAGGTGCATTTCAGACGCGCTGCGGGCGTGTTCTGGGCGTTGTAAGCGTCCAATGCTTGTACTGCCTCGCCTGACGTTTCAAACGTTCCTAGGACGTCCCGTTGGGCCGTAAGAGCAACATACGGCCTTGCCCGGTTCCCGTTCAGCTTGTATACGCTGCCGCTTCCCTTTGGGCGGCGGCGTTTTTTTCTTTGCTGTGGGGCGGCTTCCGGCTGCTTCTTTCCGCACCATGGGCAGAAAGACGCCCCGTCCGGGATCTCCTTCTGGCAGCATGGTCTTACGCATTTCATGGATTACTCCTTCTTTTTTCCGATGTACCCCAATGCACCGTTTTCTGCGGCAGTTCTTCCGGCTTTATAATTGATCTTCAGGTCGTCGATGGGCGGATGTGGAGCGTCTGGGCATGGGTCAAGGCCCGCAATCTGCGCATAGGTATACTGATCTATGATAGTTCCGCATACACTTGCCCTGTTGTTGAGCGGACAGTGCAGGTTTGCCGCGATCTCCGATATGACAGCCGGTGGACTGCTTCCGTGTCGGCCCTTCAGGACAAAAAGCAGCAGCCGCTTTGTAAGGGGTGGAAGCGCTTGCACCAGTATGTGCAGCTCCTGATCTACCGTTTCTTCCGATTTTTTGTTGTCGGCTTCCTTGTACAGATCCGGGTGAAGCACTTCCATAAAAACGGTAATGGGTGACACCCCGCACGCCGAGCACCAGTCCATGATTTCGTCACTGTCCGGGCTGGAAACGCCCTTTTCCCAGTTTTGCACAGTTCGTTCGTTCTTCTCGATCATGTGGGCCATTTCCCTCTGGCTCAGATTTGCAGAAACACGTGCCTTTGCAAGGGCAGTTCCGATTTTCGTAGCCGTAAAGTAACTCATTGTTCCACACCTCGCACTTTCTCTGCGTAAAAAAGCAAGAAAACGACGCAGAAAAAATCTGCGCCGTTCGACAAAAATTATCCTGATTTCGTTTTCCGCTGGCGCATGGTAAAATTTGGCTTATAAATCGTAGATGTGCACAAAAGAAAGGAGAAAAACAAAATGGATTTTGAGAAAAGAAACGATAAAGAAGCTGAAATGACCATCATTGACGGTATGCCCGCCAGCATCCTGACCGGCACCGACCATACCCCTGCACCCTGGGAGGAATGAGCCATGAAAGACAAGATGAAGCACTTCAGTACCCACATCCGCGCCGCTCTGGCCTGCTATGTGAGCATGACGCCTGACCAACAGGCCCTTGCAATGATGTATGCGGCCCACAAGATTGCCGCACTTGACAAGCTGCATGCTGCCGCCGGTACGCCCGGCGGGGCGCTGGCTGCTGACATGTTGCAAAATTTGCAACAACCTTGCGACCGCGAATAACAACGCGCACATTTTGCGCGTTGTTCGCGCAAACCGCGCGTATTTAGCGAAAAACGCATTTTTCTGTGGATTTTTCCACAGAAAACAGTAGTCGAATAGGGATTGACAAAAACAACTAACGGTTTTACAATATGGTTGTGGTGAGAATTACAAGCCGAGCAACTGGGCTTTCTTGGCGTTGTACTCTGCTTCCGTAATGGCTCCCATGTCCAGCAGCCGCTTAAATTTCAAAAGCTCATCGGCGGTGCTGGATGCAGCCGGAGCGGTAGCCTGCGGCTTCTCCTGGCTGTCTTTGCAGCTCTTGAGAAAAGTGGTCATGCCGCCGGGGTAGACCGTTGTTGGCAAACTGCTTTCGCCCAGAGGAAGCACAAAGTTAATAGACACGTTCTCTTTGCTGCGGCCCTTTCTGGTTTCGGTCTTTGCGGTGGAAGCACCAACAATAGCCCCTACAGGCCCTGCGATAGCTGCGCCAATCACGGCCCGGCCAATGCCGCCTTTGGTCTCTGTCACCGTCAGATCGTCTGGCGAGTCAGATTCGTAACCGGCAACTTCATCAAAGCTGTAGATCATGCGAGGACCTTTATCACCGCCGCGGTGCCCAAAACAAAACAGCCGGTTGATTTTGTCAATGGACACAAAGAGCGCGTCACCATCATAGATGGAATCGGTTTCTTTGAACACCTTCCGACGCTGTTCCAGTGTAGCCCAGTAGTCCGCAAGGGCAGCTGCCGGCTGTTTTGCGGCCCGGAACCCCAGCTTGGAATAGAAAAAGTTGCTGCAAGTGGCGCAGATCAGGCCGTCCGCACTCTTTTCGCGGTTCAGCAGGCCCAGCTTGCCGCCGCAGACGGGACAGATACTTGCCATGATTAGATCACCTTATTTCAAGTATTCGTAAGCTGCGAGCACATCCTTGATTCCCTGTTTATCCTTATCCGGCACAGTAAAATCATAATAATAGTCGCTGCCCTGAAAGCGAATGACGGTCTTTTGAGAGTTGGCAATGTCGGTCAAGAGCTGAGTTTGGTTGTTGTCTGGCGCGAAATCAGCGGCTTCCCACAATTTTCCGCCTAATACGGTGTCACGCGTCACATCACTATAATCAAAGTTGATCGTGTCACGCTTTACACCGTCTATATTGATAACAATTTGCGTGAAGAAAACCCAGTCGTTGGCCGCATAGTCAACTTTGCACCGGAGCCAATAATTCCCGCCCTGCTCTCCAATATAAGGAAGCACAAAGCACCGGGAGTTTGCGTACTGAGGGTAAGAGGACGGGTAATGCCAAGTGATACCCTCGACTTCATCTTTTTCGGTTTTAAGTTTGGCAACGGCGGCCTTTCCTGCGGCTTCCGCAGCTTCTTTTTTCAGCTGGGTCAGCGTAGAGGTTGCTGCAACAAGGGTGTCATAATTGGTGACATCCGCCCGGCGGCCTGACGAAACTTTCTGGAACGCCGCTGTAGCCGCGTCAATAGCGTCCTGCGACTTGAGCGACACGTCCCCGATCTGGTTGATAGCATCAATGGCAGCCTGAACGCTGATATCTTCCAGCGCTTTCTGAGCGGCGGTCAAGACGTCTGCATTTGAGACAGCGGCTTTTACATCGTCAGATACACGCGCATACAGACCGGCGGCTTTTCCTACGGCTTGCTCCGCATCAGCAGTCACGGGCTGTGGAATAGCGTTGATTGCCTCCTCGATCGGCGCGGCTTCTTTCGCAATATGGGCACTGTAGGCAGATTCCGCATCTTGGAGCACTTGGGCATTCTCTACCTTGCTTTTGTCATCGCCCAAAGCGTCGTAAGCTTCTTGCGCGGCCTTCAGAGATTCTACAGCGTCTGCGCCAACATGTCCTTGCGCAGAGACGTCGCCAATTTTGTCAATAAGCTTTTCAGTGTTCTTTACCTCGCTGCTTTTGCATCCGGTGCATGTCACAGCAACGGCAAGGCACATGGATGCCGCAAAAATACGCGCTGATTTCTTGCTCAGGCGCATAAATACCACCTCACACATATTAAATTTTTACATAGGAGGACACCATGAACGGAACCGAACGGCAAAGCTACATTGACGCAATCACCAAGCTGCTGGAACGCGCAGATCTGCGGGCCTTGCGGCTGATCTGGATCCACGCCAAAGGGCTTGTGAAATAAATCAAGGTAGCAAAAGAAGGGGAACCCTTACGGGTTTCCCTCTTTTTTTTGCAGCTTTTCAGCCATCCGCTCCAAAAGCTTCCAGTCCTCGGGCTCCAGCTCTGCCAGCATCTCCACAAAACGGCGTTTAAAATCGTCGCCTTCGTCCACCGTAATGTCGGTGAGGAAGGCGGTGATCTTCTCCGATCGGGTGATCTGGTTGAAAATCTCCCCTTCTCCGGTCCGCAGCCACGTCTCGTTGACGTTGAACTCGCGGCAGATGTCAGAGATTGTTCGATCGCTGGGAGCCTTCCGGCCTGAACAAAGCTCAGAAACGAAGGGCTGAGAAACACCAAGACGGTTGGCAAAGTCAACCTTTTTGATATTAAGCGCTGCAATGATTTGCTCGATTCGAGTGTTCATTGGCGACGCCTCCTTGCACCTTTATTATACAGCAAGCGCAAAGCCGTGTCAATAGAAAAAATTAGCTGAGCGAAGAAAAAAGTGTTGACATGATCGCTTAGCTATGATATAATATAGCCAAGCTAAGAAGCACAAGCACACAGGAGGGCAAAAACATGAAGCATTATAAGGTGTACGTCTACAACACGGTTGATAAGTTCTGGGACTGCTATGAGGTCCTTGCCGAGGACCCGGTGGATGCCCGGAACGTGGCAGTGCAGCGGCTGGTGGACGAGACCGGGCACGGTCTGGATGTCTACGAAGTGACCGACGTGTGCGAGGTCAAAGACTAAGGAGGGCTGAGCGATGACAACAAGCACATTTAACAAAATTTACGAAAATGCCAAACGCATGAACATCGAGACCAGCGAGTGGTTCAACCGGGCGGGGTTCTTCTGGTGCCAGTGCACCGAGCGGCAGCTGCAGAAAATGCGGATGCTGCTTCGTGCCCAGGACTGCAAGACAGTCATGCGGGATGATGGCGAGTGGTTCATTCTAAAGAACGGCAATACCATCAAGGCGTAAGGGGTAATGATCGATGAAATTCATGAGCGACGAGCAGATCAAGGCAGCTGCTGACCCGGTGTCCACTTGCAAAGAGCAGATTCGCATGTGGAAAGATTCGATTTTGGCTCAACGTGGTACAAACGCGGGGTTGGTATTTTTAGAGTGGAATCTTAATCGGCTGGAAAAGTTGCTGAAAGAACTGGAGGGCTGAACAATATGCTTTACGTTATTGATACGACTTTCAAGCAGAGCCGGGTAACAGTCCATTACCGGGAGATTTTTTCAGCGAATAATGCAGCTCAGGCCGTGGCCGATGCCGTCAAATACGTTTCCGCCCACTATTCGGACGAGATCGTCAATGTTGAGGTCGAGAAGGAGATTTGAATATGGAAGAAGTCAAGAGCCGCCGTCACACCATGACGGACGAGGAAGTAGAGGCCCGCATTGCGGAGCTCAAGGCAGACCCGGACGTGCGCCTTGCATGGAAGGAAAAGACCGTCAAGTACAAGCGCCGCCGGTATCTGGGCGCCCTGCAGAACGACAAGCGCAGGGGCGCACAACTCCGGGAAGCCGGCATCACATGGGAGATGTTGGACGAGCAGGAAGGGCTGCTGAAAGAGCCCGATTACCCCACCTGATGATGACCCTGTGGCAGGGGTCGAAACCACCCGGCAGCCAGCCGGGCAAGGTCGTGGGTGCCAACCACAGAAGGAGTTGATTTTATGGCAAAGGCAAAGAAGAACCCCACCGATCTGGCAGCAGAGCGGTACAGCATCCCCATTGACGGGGCCCACGCCGCGGACGCACTGGTGAACGAGCTGTTTGATTCGCTCGACCCGCGCGACAAGCAGACCCTGCTCTGGATGGGAATGGGCATGGCTGCGGTGCGCAAGAACGACCGCCAGACCGAGAACGACGGTGTGGCGTAAGGATACAAACTTATTTTGGAGGTTATCAAGATGAAAAAAGCTACTACTACCAACGAGACCACGTTTATCTGCGTCAAGCCCATCATTAAGGCCGAGTATACCATCCGCATTGTGGGCGACAGCCCGCTGCTGGTGCACGCATGGAGTGAGAAGGCCAAGAAGGAGATGTTGCAGGCCCAGCAGGGCAAAAAGCTCTTGAAGAAGGACAAGGTCGCCAAGAACCCGGCGGGCGAGTGTGCCGAGGCTCTTTACTGGCTGGATGGCAAGCCGGACATTGAATACAGCGACTGGACAGAAGATCTGCTGCACCAGTACGGAAAGACGGCCCGCTTTGGCTTCCCGGCTTGCGCCGTCAAGGCTGCTGCCATTTCGGCAGCATACCGCATTGGTGCGATGAAGAACAAAGTCACCGGCAACGGTCTGTTTCACGTCTTTGGCACTGACAACTCGGAGTTTGTTGAGATCAAGACCTTCGACGAGAACAAGCCCAAGTTTGAGATGGCAGAAGACGAGGTGAAGATCGGCATGGGTACCTCTGACCTGCGTTACCGTCCGAAGTTTTACAACTGGTACGCAGATCTGCGCATTGAGTACAACTCTGGCAGCGGCATGATCGACCTGGACAGCATCCTGAACATGATCGAGCTGGGCGGCGATATGTGCGGCCTGGGCGAGTGGCGCATTGAGAAGGGCGGCAGCTGCGGAAAGTTCCACGTCAACAAGAGCTTTGATTGATCTGGCTGGCTAGGCGAGCCGAGGCGGGCTTTGGAATGGTAGATTCCGGTAGGGCCGGTTAGGCGACGCAAGGCAGATATCGGCAAGGTTCGGATGGTTTCGGTAGGGCTGTTAAGGCGTGTTACGGTATTTTGTGTCTAGGTACGGCTGGCGGGGCTAGGAATGCCGAGGATTGGAAAGTCAAGGCGTGGCTGTCATGGACAGGCTAGTTTCGGAAGGCTTTGACCGGGTTTGGATTGGCTGGTTCGGTTAGGCGGGTTAAGTCTGTGTGGGGCGCATTATGGCAAGGCTGGTGGGGCGAGTCGAGGTACGTCGCGCTCGGGTGGCTTCTGGATGGGCTGGTAAGGTAAGACGCTTTAGGTTGCGATATGGTTAGTTTAGGTCAGGCTGGCTAGGCAAGGCGTGTTACAGTGTGATTGGGCACGGCTGGCATGGTATGCCAAAATCAAAAACAGGAGGTTACATATGAAAAATGTCAAGGGTTACGCGTGGAAAAACGAGCGTACCACAGCGCTCTACCACGCAACCGCAGAACAGGCGCATGAGGCGTTTGAAGAGATCCGCAGGCGGGACGGTAAGCTGACCCCGGCGGCGGTGGTGGAAAGCGCAAGGCCGGAGGAATCGGTGCTGCACGAGGACTTCGAGTGGCGGGACGATGTTGCCGCCGAGAAGTACCGGCAGGGGCAGGCCCGGCAGATGGTCGGCGCGGTGCGCATCGTCCGCGAGGAGCGCCCGCCGGTGCGGGCATACGTCAATGTAAAGGTGGTTTCTTCCATGCCGCTGAAAGCTTCTGACTGCATCCGGGAAGCGGATGAAGATCCGGAGCAGACCGCCGAGGAAGAGAACGAGGGCCGCTGCTATATGCCGCTGGAAGAGGTTTTGGAAAAGCCAGACCTTTGCAATCAGATGATGGCAGATGCCCGGCGGGACGCTCAGACCTATAAGCAGAAATACAGCACGTTGGCAAGCCTTGCAAGCATCATGCAGGCCATCGACCAGACGTTTGAGGAGGACACCACCCATGAGTGAGAAGATCATCGCATACAAGGCCATGGACAAAAATATGCAGTGCCGTGGCAAGCAGTACGAGGTGGGAAAGACCTACCACGAGGACAAGGCGGACTGCTGCCGCGCTGGCATGCACGCTTGCGAGAATCCGTTTGACGTGCTGCGCTATTACCCGCTGAAGGATAGCCCCCGCTTTTTTGAGGTCGAGTGCGGCGGCGACGTGGATAAGAGCGGAGAGGATAGCAAGCTGGCTTGCACTGAGTTGACTGTGAAAGGAGAATTGAACTTTGCCGGGCTGGTAAAAGCTACGGTGAACGCCGTTTTTAATCGGGTGAAGGGCAAAGAGCCTTTTTCCAGCGGCTATTACAGCACGGCGGGTTCCAGCGGCGATTCCAGCACGGCGGGTTCCAGCGGCTATTCCAGCACGGCAGGCGCCAGCGGCGA